>OHYO01000849.1_pt1 | contig 11797 bp, 10 predicted proteins | sample 1580291 | NCBI WGS metagenome assembly OHYO01 (sample SAMEA3882526, study PRJEB24775) | human gut metagenome | biome: human-associated habitat; feature: intestine environment; material: feces | place: Netherlands | collected 2009/2010
CGCCAGACAGATTCTCCAAACCGCCCTGCAAAGCAAGACCAATGGTAACGCCGGCAGTTCCCAGAAGAGCTGCTACTGAAGATTCCTTCACACCGAAATTAGTAGCTATATTAAAAATCAGAATCAGATACAGCAAAAATTTTCCAAAAGAACAGATGAACTGGGCAACCCCCATGTCTATGCCGGCCTTTTCCATGGAACGCTTCGCAACTTTCAGCAGCCACTTGATCAGCTTTGTTCCCACATAAAACGCTACAATAGAAAGAACCACTTTCATTCCGAAGCTGATCAAATCCGGAATATGACCGTTAAAGTAAGCCTTGATCTGATCCCAGTTGGAGCTTACTTTATCCACTGTTTCCTGGACAGTCTCCTGAACTGCATTCTCTATAACCTGTCCTTCCAAATTCCCATCTCCTTTTTTCAGTCCTTTCCCGTAAACAATTCTGTTTCTTGCTATCCAAAAACAATTTCGTCCTGTTTTCCACCGGAAATTCATTTTGGAAACAAATTATCCACCGTCTACTGCAAGACTCTCCACAGTATCAACTGCGCTGCCAGAATTAACGGCACACCCAGACGGAATTTCCATTTTCTGATTTTATGATGAAAAAATTGCATTCCAAGAAGAGCTCCAGCGGAACCGCCAATGGCAGCCACCGCAAGAAGCTGGGCTTCCGGGATGCGCCACTGTTTCCGGATGGCTTTCTGTTTATCGATGCCATACATCCCGAATGCTGCAATATTAACGAAAACCAGATATACAACAAGAATATTTTCTAACATTTTAATCCAACTCTCTAATTTCCCTGCCAAACACGCTATAAAGCGTGTTTGAAAAAGGCTTTCTACAAGGCAATGGCAAGAGAAATAATGTTTTCCCTCTTCTCTTTATTTATTTAATCCCTTCATAGAAAGGCTGATCCGGTTCTTCTTCTCATCCACACCGAGAACACGAACCTCCACAACATCTCCAACGCTTACAGCTTCCAACGGATGTTTGATAAATTTTTCACTCATCTGGGAAATATGAACAAGTCCGTCCTGATGAACTCCGATATCAACAAAAGCTCCGAAATCGATTACGTTGCGGACAGTTCCTTTCAGGATCATACCCTCTTTCAGATCCTTGATATCCAGTACATCTGTGCGGAGAATCGGCTTCGGCATCTCATCTCGCGGGTCTCTGGCCGGTTTTTCCAGTTCAGCGGTAATATCACGAAGTGTGATCTCACCGATTCCCAGTTCTGCTGCCATCTTCTTATAGTCTTTTACCTGCAGGGAAAGTCCAAGGAGATTTCCTGCCACAACATCATTTGGCTTATATCCAAGTTTTGAAAGAAGTGCAGATGCTGCTTCATAGCTCTCAGGATGTACACTTGTTGCATCCAGAGGATTCTTTCCACCTGAAATACGCATGAAACCTGCACACTGTTCAAATGCCTTCGGTCCTAATTTCGCTACTTTGAGAAGTTCTTTTCTGTCTGTGAACTGACCGTTCTCTTCTCTGTAAGCTACGATATTTTTGGCAATTGCTTTGCTGATACCGGAAATATACTCAAGCAGAGATGCAGATGCTGTATTTAAATCTACACCAACTTTATTTACACTGTCTTCTACAACGCCGCTTAATGCTTCATCCAGTTTCTTCTGGTTCATATCATGCTGATACTGACCCACACCGATAGATTTCGGATCGATCTTAACCAGTTCTGCAAGCGGATCCTGTACACGTCTTGCAATGGAAGCCGCACTTCTCTGTCCTACATCAAAGTTCGGGAATTCCTCTGTAGCCAGTTTGCTTGCAGAATACACAGATGCTCCTGCCTCATTTGTGATAACATACTGCACCTTTTTTTCCGGGATTTCTTTGAGCATATCTACGATCACCTGCTCGGATTCACGACATGCTGTACCGTTTCCTACTGAAATAAGGGATACACCGTATTTTTCGATCATACCTTCCACTGTATCCTTGGCAGCACGGATCTTTTTCTCAGTAGTCGGAGCTGTGGGATAAACAACTGTTGTATCCAGAACTTTACCTGTTGCATCTACAACTGCCAGCTTACAGCCTGTACGGAACGCAGGGTCCCATCCAAGTACTACTTTGCCTGCGATTGGAGGCTGCATCAGAAGCTGTTCCAGATTCTTGCCGAACACATGGATCGCGCCGTCTTCTGCCTTATCAGTAAGGTCACTGCGGATTTCTCGCTCGATAGCCGGTCCGATCAGACGTTTGTAACTGTCTTCTACAACTGCTTTCAGAATCGGAGTTGTATTCGGGTTGTCTTTTTTGATCACTCTCTTATTCAAATAACGAAGGATGTCTTCCTCCGGTGCATTTACTTTAACAGTGATAAATTTCTCTTTCTCACCACGGTTTAACGCAAGAATACGGTGTCCTGCCAGTTTCCTGACCGGCTCCTCAAATTCATAATACATTTCATATACGGACTGAGTTTCCGCATTCTTTGCTGTGGAAGAAATACTTCCGTTCTTTGTTGTCAGGTTACGGATGTAGATACGATAGTCTGCTTCATCGGAAATACGCTCTGCAATAATATCTTTAGCTCCGTTCAATGCTTCTGCAACATTCTTAACACCCTTTTCTTCGGAGACGTATGCCTTGGCTTCCTCTTCTACCGGCTTGTCTGTTATCTGCAGAAGAATGATATCTGCCAGTGGTTCCAGCCCTTTCTCTTTGGCAATTGTCGCACGGGTACGACGTTTCGGGCGATATGGTCTGTATAAGTCCTCTACTACAACCAGTGTCTGGGCATCCAGAATCTGTTTCTTCAGTTCCTCAGTCAGCTTGCCCTGGTCTTCGATGCTCTTTAATACCTGATTCTTCTTATCTTCCAGATTTCTCAGATACGTCAGTCTCTCAAAGAGTGCACGAAGCTGCTCATCATTAAGGGAACCTGTTGCTTCTTTTCTGTATCGGGAAATGAATGGGATGGTGTTGCCTTCGTCAATTAATTTGACTGCGGCTTCTACCTGCCATTTCTCCACCTTCAATTCCTGTGTGATTACCTGAATAATATCCATTATTTGTTTCTCTCCTCTTGTTGCTTGTGTGCCAACAAGTTGATTTCTCGAACAATCTTGCGTCTAAATTTCTTATTTCCGCGTTGTCGTCGGTCGCCGTAGCCACCGCTACGCCTCCTTCCTCCGCCTTGAAATAAAAAAATTTATCCTGCAAGATTGTTTCAAGAATCAACTTGTCGGCACACTTGTCAGAATTCAGATTGATTTTTTATCATCAAAAACGCTCTTGTGATAGGGTATCAATCTGGCAGTGATTTGTCAAGTGCGGGATTTTGGCATACATATGTCAAAGTCCCGCCGGATAACAGCGTATAAAAAGTAAATTACCCAAAATATTCATTAAGCTGTGCAATAAATTCCTCCGGCACTTTCCGTTCAAACGGAAAGCTTTCAATATTTCCCAGTCTGTCTGCAATATAGCCGAGCAGAACTGCACTTCTCTCCAGTGACCAGTCTGACAGCAGTGCAATGGTGTCGTGACGGGTATGCATGCCAAACCCATCTCTGTTCAGCGTCATTGCAGGGATTCCTTTCCATGCAAAAGTATTGGAATCACTTCCCCATATCTGGTTCTTCGTTGACATTCCGATACCGATTTCATGAGCCATATATGTGAGTATACTGCAGACAGACGCATCACCGGTGATCCCTGCCACAGTTCCGCCTACAAGCTGTCCGGCAAGATCTACATTCATGTTAAAACGATGTGCCGAAAGTTCATTTTCATGAATTTTGATATAATTCTGACTTCCCAGCAGACCTTTCTCTTCTGCTCCAAACCATATGAATTCCATTGTTCTGCGTGGTCTGTGTGCATGGAAATATCTGCACAGTTCCATAATGATCGCTGCTCCGGACATATTATCATACGCCCCCGGTCCCTCCGGAACAGAATCATAATGTGCAGTCAGAGTCAGGATTTCCTCTGCCTTATCTGTCCCCTCGATACGTGCCACTATATTACGGGATGTACGTGTTACTATCTCCTGCTCTACAGATAAACATACCTGAGATGCACCTTTCGTCACCAGTTCGATGGCATCTTTGTAATGAATGCTTACACCAGGAATTCTGTTATCATAATTGACAGCTTCTCTTCCTGCTTCTTTTTTCTCTTCTCCCGGCAGATTCTTTGGCAGAGCGTATGCACGTGGAACCAGATCCACGCCTTCATCTAACGGAGAACCTGCAATACTGATGAATCCCACAGCACCGGCTTTCACCAGCTTCCGGTACATATCTTTTCTCACTGGATCATTTACCATAACAATCTTTCCGCTGACATGTGCAAGGCTGATATCATCACCGTTCTCTGCATACACAAATGGTGCTTCCAGCCCGTCCTCTGCTGTGTTTCCGCATCTTCCATATCCGGTTACTGTGTATTCTTTTGTGTATGGCTCTGTTACTTTCAGCTTTGCTTTTTTTATCTGAAAGGTATCAAAAGAAAATTCTTCCAGATGACTCTCCACGCCAAAACTGTCCAGAGTTTTCTGAATCCTTTCTGCTGCTTTTTCTTCTCCTGCAGTTCCTGCCTCTCTGATATAGTCAAAATCTTCCAGAAATTCCAACTGACGTTTTCCACTGATCTCATTTGTATTCATAATCGTAAAAACCCTTTCCCTTTTCTTGAATTGCTATAAAAAAGACCTTTTTCTTCTGATAATATGATGTCAGGGCCAAAAAGTATTTTAACCCTGATATCATAGCAAAAAAGGTCCTCAATTTAATAAACTGTATTTTTATTTCAGACTGTCAAAATATTCATCCCATGGTTTCGGTTCGTTGTCTTCTTCCTCTTCTTTTGGTGATGAATCATTCTGCTCTTTTTTATCATCCATATCTGTCTGAACATTCTGTATTTCTGTGCTGTCCGTAATATTCTGTTCATCTTCGTTTTCATAAGAAACCGATTCTTCCGGCACACGCCAAAACTGCTGCGGATGCGTCTGATCTTCCTGTGGCTGTTCACTCTGTGAATAGCTGTCAAACATAGGATTCACATAGTCTCGTGCTACACGTTCTTCTTCCTCTTTCTGCACTTTAAGCTCCCCTGTCAGATCACGATAGAACATTACTTCTGTCATAGCCATATATGGAAATATCCACAAGAGTGCAATATAGAACGTAAAAACAGAAAGAAACATCAATGGGATAAAGCTTATCTTCAGCATCAGATATCTTCCGAAGTTTCCATGCATCATCTCCAGACTCTCTTTCATAGCCTCTGTACTTTTCAATTCCGGCTTATCTGCCAGAATATAATAAGTCATCTCCAGAGGAATGACCAGAATCTGATAAACAATCATTCCTACGATCATCAGAACAACACCTGTATACAGCCAGGTGATCAGCACCTCCACAGAAGCATCTTCACCCGGAAGATTCGCATTACTGTAAATCGTATAGGGCAGCATGGTAAGCAGATTCAGTACTGCCATGAAAAATCCGGCAACGATCACTCTGTCCGGATGATGTCTGTAAAAATAAAACAGATCATTTAATGAATATGCTTTCCCTCTGGCAATATTCAGATACATATAATTCATACCTGCCGCTACCACATTGATCAGCAGAGTCAGAATAAATGTAAATGCATACGACAACACAATATCAATTGTTTCCTCTCCCGGAAATAAAGCCGAGGATATCATGCTGCTGATCAGAGCCAGTGCCTGAACTGCAACAAATGCCAGGATCAGTATCCCATATTTTCCTGACATGGCCTGCTTCGCATAGTTTTTTAATTCACGTCTCGATGTCATGTAATTCTCCTAAATCAGTCTGCCAGACCAAAGGCATCATGTACTGCATTCATTGCGCGCACGCCGTCCTTTTCATTGATCAGAACTGTCACACGAATCTCGGATGTAGAGATCATATTGATGTTTACGCCCTCATTATAGAGGCTCTCAAACATCTTTGCAGCTACTCCGGGATTACTCATCATTCCTGCACCTACGATGGAAAGCTTCGCAATATTTCTCTCAGAATGAAGCTCTGCAAATCCAAGTCTTGCCTGATTTGCATCCAGAACTGCAACTGCATCATCCAGATCATTTCCATCGACTGTGAAAGAAATATCCTTTCTGCCCGCACGTCCGATAGACTGCAGGATCACATCTACATTAATATTCTTCTTCGCAAGGGTATCAAATAATTTAAAAGCTACACCCGGCTCATCCTTTAATCCGATTACCGCAATTCTCACTGCATCTGTATCCAGCGCAACACCGCTGATCAACATTCTCTCCACTGTAACTTCCTCCTTTACCACAGTTCCTTCACTGTTGTTTAAACTTGAACGTACCACAAGCGGCACGCCATATTTCTTCGCCATCTCCACAGAACGGTTGTGAAGCACACCTGCCCCGAGAGTCGCAAGGTCAAGCATTTCATCGTAAGTGATCTCTTTGAGCTTTCTTGCTTTCGGAACCTTACGCGGATCTGCTGTGTAAACACCATCTACATCTGTATAGATTTCACAGGCATCTGCATGAAGAGCAGCCGCAAGAGCAACCGCTGTTGTGTCAGAACCGCCTCTTCCAAGAGTCGTATAATCATCATACTTGTCAACTCCCTGGAAGCCGGTAACTATTACAATCTTTTTGCTGTCCAGCTCTCTTCTGATACGCTCTGTATCAATTCTTTTTAAACGTGCATTTCCATGACTGCTTGTCGTATGCATGGAAACCTGAAAAGCATTCAGGGAAACCGCAGGAACTCCCAGTTTATCCATCGCCATTGCCATCAGTGCAACAGACATCTGTTCTCCGATGGTAAAGAGCATATCCATCTCTCTTTTCGGCGGTTTCTCATTGACATCCTTCGCCATGGTGATCAGTTCATCCGTATATTTCCCCATTGCGGACAGAACGACAACCACGTCATTTCCTTTTCTGTACTCTTCTATACAGCGGCTGGCAACATTAAAGATACGTTCTTTATTTGCAACCGATGTACCGCCAAATTTCTTGACAATCAACATTGTTTTACTTCCTCCATAATAAGTTTACAGGAAAGAGAAGATTCTCATATCTTCCCTTTCCTGTTCTGTTTACAGTAATCACTGTACAAATATTTATCTGAAGTATTGTATCAGTGTCCACCTTATCAGGCACACTATATGATACACGAAATCTGTCAGTTTATCAATCTTTAACTCGAATCTTTGCAAGTACCTGATCTCCGATCTGAGCCAGTTTCTCTTCAAATGCTCCCTGTGTCATTTCATCAGTGATAAATGCACATTCCTGTGGAAGCTGTCCCAGGCTGATGATCTCAACATCACCAAATACCTTCTTCGCTTCTTCTGCTGCTTCTTTTTTGATTCTCACGAAAAACTTTCCTGTCACTTCATCCAGTGGTTTCAGTACTGCCGGAGTGCTGTTCCAGTTTGTCACAATGTTAACATGGAGATGTTTTGCGGCATCCACAATATCACCAACTACAGCACTTGCTGTAGGCAGTTTACCTGCACCGCTTCCATAGAACATGGCATCTCCAAGCATATTTCCATGTACAAATACTGCATTAAACACATCATTTACACTGTAAAGAGGGCTGTTCTGGCCGAGCATAAACGGTGCTACCATTGCATAACAGGTTCCGTCTGCCAGTCTGCGGCTGGTTCCAAGAAGTTTGATAGTTCTGCCAAGTTTCGCAGCATACTCCATATCCTCAGGTGTGATCTTTGTAATTCCCTCTGTATAAATATCTTCAAAATCAAAATATCTCTCATAAGCAAGAGAGGAAAGGATTGCGATCTTACGGCATGCATCGTATCCTTCCACGTCGGCGGTAGGATCTGCCTCTGCATAACCCTTCTGCTGTGCTTCCTTTAATACAGTGTCAAATTCACAGCCTTCTGTGCTCATCTTATAAAGCATGTAGTTGGTAGTTCCGTTCAGGATACCTGTTACTTCGTCAATCTCATCTCCTGTAAGGGAAGAATTGATGACACGAATGATCGGGATTCCGCCGCCACAGCTTGCTTCAAATAAGAAGTTAATGCTCTTTTCCTTTGCAATATCCATCAGCTCGCGGCCATGCTTTGCAACCAGAGCCTTATTGGAAGTGCAGACATTTTTTCCTGCCAGAAGTGCCTTCTTTACAAAAGTATAAGCAGGCTCCACACCGCCCATAACCTCTACTACAATATCTACTTCCGGATCACTGACGATCTGTTCATAATCATGGACCAGAACCTTCTCTACCGGCTGTCCCGGAAAATCACGAAGATCCAGAACATATTTTACTTGAAGTTCCTGTCCGGCACGTCTGGAAATGCTCTCTTTATTTTCATTTAATACTTCAAATACACCGCTTCCAACTGTGCCATATCCTAAAATTGCTACATTGATCATTTTCTTTTACTCCCTGCCTAATATTTTCAGATAATGAATTCCTTCATTCTGTTCAATCGTCTCTACCATTGCTTCTGCATCCCCCTCGCCCGGAAGAATGTCCACACTCAGAGTAAGTGTGGCAATCCCATTGATAGGAATACTCTGATGAATGGTGAGAATGTTTCCATGAAACCGTGCAATCGTCTGCAGGACAACCGACAAAAGCCCCGGTTCATCATCCATCTGGATAATAAAGGTGATCGTCTTTCCCCTTGTCTCTTCATGAAATGGAAAAATATCATCTTTGTATTTGTAGAAAGAACTTCTGCTGATTCCTGTGCGCTCTGCTGCATCCTGTACAGTGTCCACTTTGCCGGAGTCCAGAAGCTTCTTTGCCTCCACAACCTTCAGCAGGACTTCCGGAACTGCTCGTTCCCTCACTACAAAATATTTCTTTTTCTCTGTTACTGGTTTCTGCATATCAATTTACCTGTCCGTTCTTTAAAGACATTTGTTTTTACACACTGGATATATTATCACACCACACCAAAATACGCAAGAAATATATTCTACTAAATCATTATGGCTCAACACGAAAAAGGCTGTCCTGATTTCAGACAGCCTTTTTTATTCTTTTATTTCTTCAGTGCGATCCATTTCAGATATGCATTGATGAAAATATCAATTCCCCCGTCAAGTACTGCATCCACATTTCCGGTCTCCTCGTTCGTACGATGATCCTTTACCATGGTATATGGCTGCATAACATAAGAACGGATCTGATTTCCCCATCCGATATCTGTCACCTCACCGCGGATACCGGAGAGTTTTTCCTCTGCCTCCTGCTGTTTGAGAAGATACAGCTTGGCTTTCAGCATCTGCATGGCTTTATCTTTATTCATGTGCTGAGAACGTTCATTCTGACACTGTACCACGATTCCGGTAGGATAATGTGTGATACGGATGGCAGATGATGTCTTGTTGATATGCTGACCGCCGGCACCACTGCTTCGATAAGTGTCAATACGGATCTCATCGTCATTGATCTCTACATCCAGATCCTTCTTGATATCCGGCATAACATCACAGGATACAAAAGATGTCTGTCGCTTACCTGCTGCATTGAAAGGAGAAATACGCACCAGACGGTGAACTCCCTTCTCTGATTTCAGATAACCGTAAGCATTTGTTCCGTTTACCTGGAAAGTAACAGATTTGATACCTGCCTCATCGCCGTCCAGATAATCCAGCACTTCCAGGGTAAATCCTTTCTTATCTGCCCAGCGGCTGTACATACGGTAAAGCATACCGCACCAGTCACAGGCCTCTGTTCCGCCTGCACCTGCATTCAGCTTAATGATAGCATTCTCACTGTCATATTCTCCGGAAAGAAGTGTCTTGATACGGATATTGTCAAAATCCTTCTGAAACTCATCCAGCATTTCCTGAATCTCAGGAATCAGTGCAGGATCGTTCTCCTCATATCCCATCTCGATCATGGTTTCCATATCTTCCATCTGTGTAACCAGATTCTGATAGGTCTCCATGTCATCTTTCATGTCTTTTAATTCTTTCATTTTCTTCTGGGAAACTTCTGCATCATCCCAGAAATCAGGCGCTTCCATTTCGCGCTCTAATTCTTCGACCTTCTGCTCTTTGTTAGCCAGGTCAAAGTGAATCCCTCACTTCCACTAATGGTTCTGTATAAGTCGCAAGAATGCTCTTGAACTGGTCTAATTCAACCACAGCTTCACCCACTTTCTTATTATAAATATTCTCTGTCGGACTCCCTGTGGATAACCGACTGAATTGCTATAGATTATAGCAGTCCTGATAAATAATTCGTTTAAAATAATAACATATCTTTAAGCAAATTACAAACAAAGAATTACACATAAAGCCTGTGTAATTTATGAGAAGAAGCTCTCTGCAACACTTATATCTGCAATATATCCCACTGTTCCTGTCATATAGATAGTTCCGTCCTCTTCCATATCGATCTGTATCATTCCGCCCGGCTGATTTACATTAATACGGGATTCCACCAGCCCCAGCTTATAGGCTGCCGCTGCCGCCGCACAGCTTCCTGTTCCGGAAGCCTTTGTATATCCGGATCCTCTTTCCCAGATTTCAATCTCCAGATTTCCCTTGTCGATCTGACGGCAGATCTGCAGGTTCATTCTCTCCGGAAATTCATCTGCATTTTCCACATAAGGTCCCAGATTCTTTACAACTTCTGCACTTACATTGTCTGTAAAAATAATGCAGTGTGGATTACCAACTGTCAAGCAGGTAGCCTTGTATTCTTTTCCATGGAATACGAAATTCTCCTTAATTACTTCACGAACTTCACCGGAAACAGGGATATCGCTGGAGATAAAAGATGGTTTTCCTATGTTTACTTTAAATTCCGTTGCCCGGCTGTTCAGGCATTCCACATGAATCGTGCCTGACATAGTTTCAATGTCAAATTTTTTCTCAGTAATATATCCATTATCCATCAGATATTTGGCAAAAATACGCACGCCGTTTCCACTGATGGCAGATTCACTTCCGTCTGCGTTAAAAATACGCACACCCAATTTCCCATCAATTTCTACCGGTCCATAGAGCACACCGTCAGCGCCAAGCCCAAATCCTCTCTGGCAGAGAAGTGCAATCTTCTTTCCCTGAAGCTGTACCTGATTTTTCTTCGGATCAAGAATCAGATAATCGTTTCCAAGTCCCTGATATTTACTCATAATAATTGTATTTGCCATAACCATATCTCTCCTTCTGATTTATAATCCCGGATACTTCCCGCTTTTGTATCTGCATCGATAATCAATTGTCGGGCAATCTTTCCAACTCACTTCGCCACTTGTCTGAGTCCCCACCCACTGCTTATTGCTCTTCGCAATTGAAGCAGGGGACTTACTTGATTCGGTTAAATTTTGTGTCAGGTAATTTTCTCATATCACATCCTGACTTTATATTCATTATATTTTATTGTTTTTACCATGTATATAGAGTAAAATGCTTAAAACATTGCAAAAAATGCTCTGTAGGTATTACAAAAAAGACCATTATATCAGTTCTCTGATATAACAGCCTTACAGCAGCATCACTCCTCTCTGTTCAGTTTTCTATTTCTTTACCCTATTTCGAAATAGTTACAAAGTTTTTACAATTGCTTTGTGTTTTTATGATACTATTATTCTTGAATAATGTCAATATTTTTGTAGCATATTTCTTTTTTTACCGTGAAAATCTGATTTTTTCCACAAAAGCAGCAGAAGAAAAAATCCCATCCACATCAGACACAATCCTTCCGGCAGTCCTGGAGTTGTATAATCCAAATCTATCCGATGTGATCCTTTAGAGATATTGGACCCAAGAAACATTCTGTTGGCTTTATT
>OHYO01000853.1_pt1 | contig 11764 bp, 6 predicted proteins | sample 1580291 | NCBI WGS metagenome assembly OHYO01 (sample SAMEA3882526, study PRJEB24775) | human gut metagenome | biome: human-associated habitat; feature: intestine environment; material: feces | place: Netherlands | collected 2009/2010
ACATTTTTTCTTATCTTTCATTTGGTTTGCGACATAAAATTTGATCAATCATGCCATATTCCTTCGCCTCTTCCGATGTCATCCAATAGTCTCTATCTGAGTCGGCCCATACTTTTTCAAAGTCCGTATGGGAATGATGGGCGATGATTGTATACAATTCTTTTTTGAGTTTCTGAATCTCGCGTGCCGTGATTTCTATGTCTGAAGCCTGTCCCTGAGCGCCACCCATTGGCTGATGAATCATAACACGGCTGTGTTCCAATCCAGAGCGCTTGCCTTCTTTTCCCGCAACAAGCAAAACAGCGGCCATGGATGCAGCCATGCCCGTGCAAATCGTTGCAACGTCGCTTTGGATGAATTGCATTGTGTCGTAAATACCCAAACCGGCATAGACCGAACCGCCCGGTGAATTAATATATATGGAAATGTCCTTTCCTGGGTCGCACGAATCCAGATACAGAAGTTGGGCCTGCAATGTGTTTGCCGTATAGTCGTCAATTTGCGTTCCGAGGAAAATGATTCTGTCCATCATCAATCTCGAAAAGACGTCCATCTGTGTGACATTGAGCTGGCGCTCTTCCAATATATAGGGATTCAAGTATTGATTTTGCATTTTCACCACATCATCAAAGACCATAGAGTTGATGCCCATGTGTCTCGTGGCAAACTTTTTAAAATCGTTCATATCATTTGTGTATTAAGATAAGAATCTCCTTCTCTCCCACTGCAGCTTGTTCTTTTACACGAGAAAAACAAGAATCAAAGGGCGAGAAAGAGACTCTATAAGAAAGCTGACTATGGTAATGGTAAAAAAACAACTTGAGCAATACCATTACATAAAGATGGCCGAATGCCGACCGCATTTGCATGCGGCAGCCATGTTTTCCTTGGGTTAGCAGATGCGCGTCAGACAACGACAGAGCACACCAACTCACCTCATACGCAGCAATTTTTAGTTAAACATTTTCGAGAAATCCTCGACAGAAATGCTTTTGTGGTCAAGCGTAACAACTGACTTCACGGCTTCAACTAACTTCGTGTCAATGCAACGTTCAACCAGTGCGTTAACCTGCTCTCTCTTCTTCAACATTTCTGTTGCATACTGTTCCAGATACTCTTCAGGAATATCCGTCATGCCATATTGGGCAAACTGGAAGCGGGCAGCCTGAACGGCCGTTTCCTTCAATTCTTTGTCGTCTACTTTGATGCCATTCTTTTCTACGAGCTGTTCCTTAATGAGGTGCCACTTCAATTCCTCGATACTCTTGTCGAAGTTCTTCTCAACGAATTCCTCGCCCTTATCCTTGTTGTTGGCCTTCATGATTTTCTTGAGCAATTCCGTTGGGAATTCCAATTCACCCACCTTCTGCTCCATATATGCACGAAGATCCAAGAGGAACTTATAGTCGCTGTCTGCAACATGCTGCTTCTCGATGTTCTCCTTGATTTTGCCGCGGAATTCTTCTTCGCTCTTCACATTGTCTTTTCCGAACACATTGTCAAAGAGTTCTTGATTTACTTCTGCAGCCACAAAGCGGCTGATTTCGTCAACCTGGAACGAGAAGTCGCCATAATATTCGCTGCCCTCGTATGCCATTGAAGGATTGAACGTCAAGACATCATTCTTTTTCGCACCTTCGAAAATTTTCTTCTGGTCGTCGTTCTTGAAATAAGTAGGCATCAGAGAAACCTTCTCTACGACCAAGCCACCTTCCTTGGGCTGGCCATTTTCATCCAATTCAGCCAAAACGCCACAGAGGATGTCATTGTTTTCGTAGCTGTCAACATTTTCAGAATGGCCTGCACGCTGTGCGATATTCTTAACCTGCTCGTTGATCTGCTCGTCAGTGGTTTCGATATCATAGAAATCGACGTGGTCGTCAGCCGACAAATCAACGGTAAATTCTGGAGCTAGAGCAATGTCGAAGATAAATTCGAAATCATCCTGCTTCTCGATATCCTGCATCGTCTGCTGTTCGCTTGACAACGGTTCGCCGAGCATATTGACCTTATTTTCCTTTATATAATTGAAAAGTGAATCGTTCAGCAACTTGTTGACCTCCTCAGCTTTTGCTTGTGCGCCATACATTTTCTGGATCAAACCGAAAGGCACTTTTCCCGGACGGAAGCCTGGCATTTGAGCTTTGCGGCTGTAGGTTTTAAGAGTGTCCTTTACTTTGCTTTCGTAGTCAGACTTCTCCATCTTGAGTGTGAGGACGGCGCTAACATTGCCTGTCTTTTCAAATGAAATATTCATCGTTTGATTTATGTGAATTATATATATTGTTTATTCTTGTGGTATCAAGCCCTCTTGTTCCACGTGGGCTTTGGATATGCAAAGTTAACACAAGGGAGGAAATAAACCAAATTTTCCATTATTAAAAATCACGTTGTTCATTTCAACACGACACCCAAAGCATGCCTTCCGTCCATTTTGATTACAAACGGCGCGTCGCGGTGGACATGCCTAATGAAGTCTGTTTCATGCTCGGCCGGCAGCGCGTCAAGCCACGCCTCGTCAAACACCCCCTCGTTTATATACGGGTTAATCGTGAAATAGCCCACGCCAAACGACGTCAGATTTTGGAAGAAATGGGTGCCTTGGCTCGGATCGACACGGTAGCTTTCAAGTCCGCACTCAACAATCACGCGTGCCCCTGAGATGTGTGGCCATTTCACGGGGATGCCCAGCCAGGCATCACTGCTCCCCCATCTTCCTGGGCCGACCAGCACGTACTGTCGGTCTTCCGCCGTCAACTGGGCATTCAGCTTTTCGATCTCCCGTGCAATCAGCGGATTGTTTTGCGCATTAAACCCCTTAGTCTTTACGTATACAACATCACACACGTCTGTCACGATGCCGTTGCCCAACACCATTTTCGAACTCAAGAGGCAGGACTCATCGGGGATTACAGACAAATCCTCGTCAACCGTCTCCTTGTTGTCAACGATGGGACGTATCTGCAAGAGGTAGAAGCTGGCGGTTCCGGCATCAAGATTCATGGCGAACTCAATCTCCACTGGGCGTCCCATTTCGCAACGCCCAATTTCAAGCAGCCGCGAAATCGTTTTTGCCAGCGGATACTGGTGGTGCTGGAGTATATTTGCGAATGAAACAATCTTCCTGCCGCCGGGATAATACCCCTCGCGAATCACTTGGTCAACCGGGTCAAACGTCGAGGCAACATAACGCAATGACCCGTGAGGCTCCGCATCGCGTATCCTGAGTTTCGAGAGATTGAAGGCATCGTCCGTCTTGAACTCCTGCGCCATGTTCTTCAGGTCGAGCGCATAAAAATTACGCTGCGTCTCACGTAAAGCCAAATCCGTTGTCGACAACTGAAGGATATGGTGCGGGTGTTTGGGAGAAAAGCGCAACGTCTGTCCGCCGTCAACGATATATTTTCCGAGTCCGAAAGCAACGTTGGCAATCCCGTCCTCCGCCCTTTCGTCGCCAATGGGATAGAAATTCAAAGAACGAGCAACCCCAGAGAGCGTTGGATAGAAATAAGACAAAGCATTCCCGTTAGCATCCACCGTGTCATACCTCGCGCCAATAACCTCCTGCAGAACGATGGCCATCTTCTCTTGGTCAATCAAGTTCTGGGTCGCCGTCAGATAGGCCTTGCTGTCGCTATAAAACACAGAAGCGTAAACAGCTTTGATGGCCGAACGGAGCAACCTCAGCATCACACTCTTATCGGGCACTTTCGGAATCATGTAGGTCTTATACACGCCAGCGAACGGCTGATAGTGGGAATCCTCCAACAGACTTGAAGAGCGTACCGCCAACGGTCCTTCAACAACTTCAAACAGCGCCAGCAAGTCATCAAGCAGACGTGTCGGCAGCGATGCGTTTTCAAACGCATCAAGGATTTCAGCATCGGGGATGTCACTTAAAGCCGTTGGATAGAGATTGTTCGTCTCCATAAATTCGTCGAAGATATCAGTGCAGATGACAACCGTCTTGGGAATATCCACAGAGAAATGCTCTTCTGAGAGCTTTGGATAGCGCTTTACCATGGTTCCCATAAAGGCCAGGCCACGCCCCTTTCCCCCAAGCGAACCGTTGCCAATGCGAGCGAAATTGCTGTACTGGTCAAAACGTTCCTTCTGGTAAATAGCCACGACCCCCTGGTTCTTCATCCTGCGGTAGCCAACGATCAAGTCGCTGATCAACTGCCGAGCTTCGTCCATGTGCGTATATTCACTGACATCCACCTTTTTAAGTATGACTGCAGGCGGAAACATGGCACGCGAGAAGAAGAAACGCGAAAAATGGTTCTGGCTTAAATGGTAGCGCAGCGACTCGTCGGGGATTTCCGGCAATTTGCGTTGCAGATCCTTCAAATCCTTGATTGTCATAATCGGCGCCATCGTTTCCGGATTAACGATGATGAAAGGACCAAACCCGAAATGCTCCATTACTTCGGCTCTGAGGTCTTGCGGATAATGCTTAGAGTTTTTCACGATAAACGACGCCTTCAACTCCTCCGCATAGCGCTCATTATCCGCCTCACTCGATTCAAGAATGATCGGGATATGCGGCTCCCTGCTTTTGATTTCGCGGCACAAGGCATACCCCGCCAACGGATCTTTTTCCCCGTTTCTGGAGAAACTCATGTCCGAGACAATACCGAGGATATTTTCGCTATAATCCGAGTAGATATCCATGGCCTCTTCATACGTACGCGCCAACATAATTTTCGGCCGCCCTCTCATGCGCATGGTCTTCAGGTGGTCGTTGAGGGCCTCCTTCGAAAACTCCTGACTCTGTTCCAGCACGATGCGGTAAAGATGTGGGAGGGCAGAAGAATAAAAACGAATGGAGTCCTCCACCAGAAGGATGATTTGTACGCCGACCGACGCTGAATCGTTAGGGGCGTTCAGTTTGTCCTCAATGAGTTTTATGATGGCCAGCAGCAGTTCAGCGTTCCCCAGCCACGAAAAGATATAGTCAATGCTGGAAAGGTCGGCCATGGCGACACGCTTACTCACCTCACGCGAAAACGGCGTCAGCACCACGATGGGCGTATGTGGGTATTTCTGTTTGATTTCCTTCGCGCCGACGAAAATGTCGCGGTTGTCCATATTGGGCATCACGATAACCAGTTCGAAATTTCTGTCGGCCAGTTCGCGCATGGCCTCCTCCTCGGTGGTCACCTGGGTGAAGCGCGGCGGATAACGCAGCGAAAGGGCCGTATATTCATTGAATATCTGCTCATCCACGCGTCCGTCGTCTTCCAACATAAATGCATCATACTTGGTGGCTATGAGCAACACGTTGTATATACGCTTGTTCATCAATTCCGCAAAGGGCGTATCGCGCAAAACGATGTCTTTTAACTTGGGAATTTTGCTCATAATTTATATAAAAATTTAATGATTCTGAGGAAACGCCCTCTCCTATTTTCCGTAACACAGCAACCGGTAGTTGCAGTTCTCACACCTTTGCAAAACGCTCGTCGGTTTGAATGGCGTTGCCTCGTCCAACATCTCGCTCAGGAGTTTTTCGAGGCGGAACTTGAAATCTTGGGCAAGAGGGGCGAAATCCGTAAGCGGTTCGTTGACATACTTGATGTATGGCAAAAAAGTCTTGTCACCATATTTATTGACAAAAAACAGAGTTGGCATCAGGGGCATGCTATTCACATCTGGAGCAACCATCAGGGCGTAGAGGAAGGTCTGCAAGACATAGTGCGGATGTTTTTCGCCAGGCGTAAAAAGAGCATCCATTGAAAGGGCTTGCTCCATGCTCCCATTGGTCTTATAGTCAACAATGCGAAGCGTCTCAGTCCCATCGTTGATGGTGGAATCCGACACGATGTCCATCCTATCAATGATGCCGCAAAGCTCCACCTGCCGCACCGCGCCATTGACCAACACGTTGAATGTCAAAGAACGCGGTGTTTCCAATCCCTTGATTTTAAAGGTTTCCAATTTGCTGTCATTTCGCAGCAACTGCTTGAAAAAGGACTTAACAATTTGCTCAACGAGGACGTTTTCGCCGACCTGCTCTTCCGCCATGGCACGACGGACGTAAGACACAAGGGAGGCATCGGCTGCCGGTTCCAGAAAGGGGGCCAGCCGGGCGGGCGTGATAACGGGATTTCCATGCTTCACAAAATCCAGATAAAATAGTTCAGCAGTTTTGTGAAAAACGCTTCCCAACACGTTCGGTTCTATAATCACCGCCTGTTTTTGAGGGGCCTTTATTTTCGCAACGCGATTGTAGAAAAACAGCAGTTGGCAGCGCATATACTCATTAATGGCAGAAGGGGAAAACCTGCGCATGCCCTCTGCCCATGCTACAGGCTTGGCAATAGGTTGTGGAAATATCTGCCTGCTTTGGAGATCGAAGTCCATGGAATGATGGGTAACGACCAATGGTGACTCCACCAGCAGTTGCGTCATGAACCGCGACATCTCTCCAGCACCGCCCACTGAAGGAGAGGCGTTGTAGACGAGGCAGATTTTTTCCGCCCGCTGGAGGAGTCTGTAAAAATAATAGGCATACACCGCCACTTTGTGACGCGTAGTAGTGAGACCAAATTCAAGACGCAGATTATAGGGGATGAAGGAATTGTCTTTCATCGTTCCAGGGAGAAAGCCTTCACTGACCGAGAGCATAATGACATTTTTAAAGTCGAGGCAACGCGTCTCCAACACGCCCATAATCTGGAGTCCGGCAGCAGGCTCCCCATGAAAAGGAACAGACAGTGGGGCGACGGCCTGCCTTACCAGTTTGAAGAGCGTTGCACGTTCCAAGTCGAGCCAACCTTCACTGATGAGGCGGCGGAAACGGTTGAGCGCAGTGTAAACCAGGAAAAAAGCTTCTGTGTTGAGTGTGCGCTCAAGGGGCGTTTCTCCTTGTCGCTGCTCCGACGCCATTTTATGCAGCAATTCCATGGTTTCTTCCAGCCAGCCGACATTGGATTTTGCGCCGTCGGTGGCCTCCTGCATGCTTTTCTCGAGAACCTGATGAGCAACAGTGTGTCTCACAGGGTAACCTTTTGTGATGTTTGCTTCTTTGACCAATGGGGGTATGCAATACTGGTTCAATAAGCGCCTCGTTGCACAACACCACTGCCGTCTCCTTCTCATCGGCGCTCAAATTTTTCTCCAGCCAGGGGGCAAGCGCATGCACCTGAGCGTTTTCCGTTGACGCAGCGAGAAATTCAACCTGCTTTGTATGTCTGAAGTTATCGAAATATTCCCGAGGCAATTGGTTGGGAAACGATTTCAGATTTGAACGGAGAAACATTCCAGCCTCGAATCCCTGGTTTTGCTCGGTGTAAAACACATCGTAGTCCCAATAAAACCAGGCACGCCCCTGCTTGCCCAGCAAAGAGAACAAGGCACTTTCAACTTTGTCGAGGACATTGAAGCCCACAAAGGCATATTGCTTCGCAGCAAGGGGGTCGGGCAGCCCCTTTTCTTGCAACATTTCAACGACACTCCGGAACTGGGCACCTTCATAGGCCAGACAACTTTCCTTCATCTGCTGGTTTAATTTATGATAGATGGCGCCAAGTGCGTTCCACAGTTCCAGATACTTCCCTTTGAGTTTTGAATTTGCGTCTACAGAAAAATCCGAAAAGAATTTGCTCAGTGCCTGCTCCTGGGCATCGCCCAAAAGCGAACCAATTTCGTCAATTTTCTTGATGTCGCGGATATTGCGAAAGAGTTTGTCGGCATCGGCCATATTCTTGTCGATGTCGTCGAAGTCCGCCAACAGGCGTTCGCCCCAACCGTAGAAGAAATCGAGCGTTTCAGAGCTCCCCGTTTCTTCGAGGTATATCTTGTGGATTCGGCAGACCGTTTCGATTTTATCGGCCACCGTGAGCGGAGACATACTTGCGAAAAGCTCATTGATGGTTTGATACTGAGGAATCCAAATGGGCGACGCTTCGCTGCATGCGCAGCAGGAGGCGATGTATTCGTTCAGAAAAAGGCTTGCTCTCTTGTTGGGAAACACCACGACAAGCTGACTCATATCGCGACCGAGCTTGCCGAAGAGATCTTGCGCTACGTATTTAAGGAATGGGGTCATTTTGTACAAATTATTTTTAGACAGACAACCGGAATTGTTTTCTTACCATCTATTTAGTAATGGTTAAAAAATAACTTGAACAATTTTCAAGGGTAGGAAGTTATATCTTTATACCCAGTCAAATACAATCAACTTATTCTTTCACAACTACTTAACAGGTAGAATTGGACATTTTTAGACTACGGGAGCGCCCCTGCCGTGTGCATCACGATTCTTCAGAGAGCGGATTTTCCTCCTTGCTGGGGACAACTTCGTCATGATAGAGATACCATAGGAAGCCTTTGACATTCTTGTGGCCCATTGACCTGAGGAAATCGCAATATTCATTGACCTGCCGCTTGTGGTCCTCCTTTTTCTTCCCACATTTGTAATCAATCACCAGCGTAGTCTCCCCGTCGGTGATAACCCTATCGGGCCGGTGCGTTTTCAGATTGCCATCCTTGTCGCGCACCAATATGCTACATTCGTTATACACGCGCCACTGTCTTGTAAACCATTCCCGGGCCTCGGATTTCTCCAATCTGTCCTTGACAAAGTTCTTGAGTTCCTCAAAATGCCCCTCTCCTGCAATCAGTCCCTGCGCCTGTACGTTCAAGAGGGCAGAAGAGACATCCTCGGCATAGCGGATTTTTGAGAACAGATAATGGATGACTTTGCCCTTGTCGATGTAGCCGTTCTGCAGAGCATCACTGTCATCGGACACAAAATCGGCGGCAGAATTAGACTGCTTGAAAGTGGCGCTCAAGGGAAAACTGTTCATCTGGAAAGATTTTGTGGCATTGGAAATCTTAAGCGGATTACTGGATGATGCGCCCTCCGCCACAGGGGATACGGAAACGACTCTGGCGTCATTTCCAAGGCGGGGCGGCACACCGCACACGTATTTTTCGCGGCCGTCCGTTCCGGAAAAACGATCTTTAGACGCCTGATAGAGCGCCTCACCAATCGTCAGGTCGTGTTGTGAAACGGAAATGTCTTCCCGCACTTTGGCCCATACGTACAAAAACTCTTCAGCCCGCGTGAAAGCCACATAAGCCAAGTTCAGGTTCTCCACCCTGCGGTCAAAATGCTCAGCTTCATAGGCATCGGCATAGATGCTGTTTTTCATTTTCGAGGTCGGCGACGAGGGGATGACCGGCAGACAGTTATAGGGCTTTTCCTTTGGCAAAACCCACATTATGTCGTCGGCCCTGTCTTTCTCCACAGCCCAGTCCAAATAGGGCAGAAACACGGCACGGAAGGCCAAGCCTTTCGACTTGTGGATGGTCAGCACGCGCACCCCCAGCTTGTCGCAAGAAGGTATAGGCTTTTTCTTCATCGACTCATCCCAATAGGTCATGAAACTCTTCAAGTCGCTCTTTCCGCCGTCCAAGTATTCCATGACGCCGTCCAGAAAGGCCAGCAGATAGGGTGCCTCCCCTTCCCAACTATTCAATTTGAAGACATCTATGACATGTTCGCAAAGTTCAAGCAGAGGCGTATGGCGCGTTTCTTCGAAAATGCCGATTAAATCACGGGGCATTCTTTCCAACATTTCCTCCTTGCAGACAGGACCTAAGGCGGAAGGCGAGACAGTCTCATGCTCCCCGCCTTCTATGAGCCGATAGATATATGTCAAAGCAACCTCGTCGTCATGGTCAAGGCAATAACGCATGACGCAGACAATCAGGTTGACAGCACGCGAACTGCTGAGCCAAAAGGCCTCGTCTGAGACGAGGGGAACGTCGGGGAACCTGTCGGAAAACGCCTCCACAAGCTGCCTCGCTTCTCCGTTGTATCTGACCAGAATGGCCATTTGAGAAGGCAGAACGCCGCAAGCTTGCAATGCCTCGATTTTTCCGTAGAGAAGGGCCAACACATCTTCCTGCTCTTCCCCGCCATTTCCCGTGCCCGCTACACCAGCAGTAGCAACCTGCTTCTTTTTTTTGCTACCGGCCGCAACCATACATGAAAATTCGGCATACCCACCTTTTCTTTGGTTACACTGCTGAACGACATCTGCGTAGATTCTCTCGAGGTTTTCCCCGTGACCACTGGCGAGCCAGTGGGCCGCAGCGGAGAAAACCGTGTTATTGAAAAGTATGACGTTGCTGTGGCTGCGATAGTTCGTGTTCAGCGTTTTAGACTCAACGCCAAATCTTTTCATTTCATTTTCAATGCCATTCAGGATTTTCCAGTCGCCGCCGCGAAAGCGATAGATGCTCTGCTTGACATCGCCAACCAACATACACGTGTTGCCGGCCGACATGTTCTCCACCAGCAAACGCTTGAAATTGACCCATTGCAGAGAGGAGGTGTCTTGAAATTCATCAATCATTATGTGGCTGAAGGTTGTGCCAACCCTTTCAAACACAAACGAGGCATCGTCAGCACCGACCAATTTATTGAAAAGCAACGGAGTCTTTGCCAGCAGGAAGCGGTTGTTCTCAGAGTTGATTTTGGCGACATCCCGACTAATTTCGCCCATCAGTCTCAGTGGATTGATGTATTTTAAAGTGAGTTTAACGCTGTTCGACACGAAAAGGTCGTCCTTGTAGGCATCCTCTACGCGATTGAGCCACTCATTGAGCTTTTGAGCTTCGACCTGCAAGTTGCCCTTCTTCTTGTCGGCCGTCTTGATCCACTTTGTGTGGTCGTTCAGTTTCTCGGCGTATGCAACCGTCGGGAGGCTGGCATCGCCGCTCATGATATTCTGCAAACGGGAGAGCGCGTTTCTCCCGTTTGAAAATAATTGGAACCCGCCAACCGACTCGGCATACTCCAGAGCATAGCCAGCGAGATTCACTGCGTTTTGGTGTGCATTTTTTTTGCACAACAACAGCAGGTCGCGATATTTCGCAATGATGTCTTCCTTGTCGTACATTTGCAAAAGGGCGTCTTCATTTGCCAGGAATATCTCCTGAGTGGCTTGCTTGGCAAGCCTTTTAACCTCATCGCTGACATTCCAGACCTTGCCCTCCATGATTTTCTCATTGACATACCCCAGGAGCCAGCTGGCGATATTCCCCCTCGTGGAGATGGTGTGCAGCAAGTTGTCCACAGCCTGCTCGATGACGCGCTTATCGTCGATTTCCACCCCAGCCCCCGCAGAAAGCCCCAATTCGTGGGCCAAAGAGGTCAGCAAGTTCTGAAAGAAAGCATCAATGGTTTTCACATGGAAATAGTCATAGTCATGCAATATGGCATGCAATGCCGCCTTAGCCCTTTCGCATATCTGCCTGTTGTCGACACCCGGACATTTCCTTGCAACAGTCTGGAAGAAATCGCTTACAGAATAGCCGGCCTTGTAGCCCATATCCCACAGTTCCTTCAAGACGCGCTGTTTCATTTCAGTCGTGGCCTTGTTAGTAAAGGTCACGGCGAGTACGTTACGATGATTCTCCTCAGGGTTGCCGATGATCATCGCAATGTATTCTGCTGCCAAGGTAAAAGTCTTTCCTGAGCCTGCAGAGGCTTTATAAACGGTCAAAAATCCATGCATAAAAAGGTCGCTATATAGAAAGGCCTTTTGGGGCCCATCGTCAAAATTAGAAAAAAAAATCAAATCTCCCGCTGCAAATTCCTAAAAACTACACACGCAGAAAAAAAAGCACTTTTTGTTTTGCAGTTCCATTATATGTTCGTACATTTGCTTCATCATTAAACAAGGACCAACCAAAATGGTCCGAAACATAAGGCTGTACTGGTTCGATTGGGATACTCATCAATAAT
>OHYO01000878.1_pt1 | contig 11562 bp, 8 predicted proteins | sample 1580291 | NCBI WGS metagenome assembly OHYO01 (sample SAMEA3882526, study PRJEB24775) | human gut metagenome | biome: human-associated habitat; feature: intestine environment; material: feces | place: Netherlands | collected 2009/2010
CAGTGCCGTGATTCAGGGCCAGGCTGCCGACGGATACAGTTCCGGTCAGGCTATGGAAATCATGGAACAAATTGCCCGCGAACACCTTCCCGACAATATCGGAGTGGAATGGAGCGGACTTTCCTTCCAGGAAAAACAAGCAGGCGGGCAAACAGGTCTGGTACTGACACTGGTATTCATGTTCGTATTCCTGTTCCTTGCCGCCCTATACGAAAGCTGGATGGTTCCGGTTGCCGTATTGCTCTCCCTTCCGGTAGCTGCCTTGGGCGCTTACCTCGGCGTATGGGGATGCGGACTGGAAAATGATGTTTACTTCCAAATCGGATTGGTGATGCTGGTAGGACTTGCAGCCAAAAACGCCATCCTGATTGTGGAATTTGCCAAGGAACAAGTAGACCGCGGCGTTGATGTGGTTCAGGCAGCCATGCATGCTTCCGAACTCCGTTTCCGCCCTATCCTGATGACTTCACTGGCATTCATCCTCGGTATGTTGCCGATGGTTATCGCCAGCGGTCCGGGTTCTGCCAGCCGCCAAGCCATCGGTACGGGTGTATTCTTCGGAATGATTTGCGCCGTAACAGTGGGTATCTTGCTGGTACCGTTCTTCTTTGTCCTGATTTATAAGATGAAAGCAAAAATGAAACGCTAATAATTGAAGAGTTATGAAATTGAAATCTACATTATTATATATAACTGCGGCAACACTCACATTCAGTTCCTGCCAGATAGGGAAACACTATACGCGTCCCGAACTGAACTTGCCGGAGCAACTGGACTCTACCCAACAAGATACGCTCACCATTGCCGAAATGCAGTGGTGGGAAATCTATACCGATACCACACTCCAAAATCTGATAGACAAGACACTGGAGCACAACAAAGATATCAAGATGGCTGCCGCCCGTGTCAAAGAACTGGCTGCCATGAAACGAATTGACTTTGCCAATCTCTTTCCGCAACTGAACGGAAGCGTGTACACTCAGAAGGAGGCTTCCAATTATGGAGGCGACAAATACAGCAACGACCCCGAGACAGGAGCCAAAGCCACTGTCAGCTGGGAAGTGGACTTGTGGGGTAACCTCCGCTGGGCAAAAGACAAAAGTATGGCTGACTTTTTGGGAAGCATAGAGGCACAGCGTGCACTGAAGATGAGCCTGATAGCAGAAGTAGCTCAGGCTTACTTCGAACTGGTGGCACTCGATAATGAGCTGGCTATTGTCAAGCAAACCTTAAATGCGCGTGAAGAAGGTGTCCGCCTCGCCAAAATCCGTTTTGAAGGCGGTCTCACTTCCGAAACGTCCTACCAGCAGGCACAGGTGGAATATGCCCGTACTGCCACATTGGTCCCCGACCTGGAACGCAAAATCTCCATCAAGGAAAACGACATTGCTTTTCTGGCAGGCGAATATCCCAAACAGATAGAACGTTCCATCATGCCCGATGAAGTGAAGTTGCCTGAAAGTCTTCCCATCGGATTACCGTCCACTTTGCTGGAACGCCGTCCCGATGTGCGTCAGGCAGAGCAAAGGCTGATAGCTGCCAATGCCGCTGTAGGCATCGCCTATACCAATATGTTTCCGAAATTGTCGCTCACTGCTCAATACGGGCTGGAAAGCGGAGAGATGTCCGACTTGCTGAAATCACCCATCCACTACCTGAGTGCCAATCTGCTCGGTCCCATCTTTGCCATGGGTAAGAACCGCACCATCGTAAAGGCTAAAAAGGCCGCTTATGAACAAGAGTGTTACAATTATGAGAAATCCGTACTGACTGCTTTCAAGGATGCCCGTAATGCGATTGTCGACTTCAACAAGATAAAGGAAATCTATGAATCACGGTTGCAGTTGGAACGCTCTTCCAAAACAAACATGGAACTGGCGCAATTACAATATATCAACGGAGTAATCGGCTATCTGGATGTGCTCGATGCGCAGCGTAGTTATTTTGACGCACAGATTGGCTTGAGCAATGCCGTCAGAGACAAACAAATCACCATGGTGAGACTATATAAAGCTTTGGGAGGAGGATGGCAATAAGCCATCCTTCTTTCATTTTTATGCTGCTTTACAAACAGTTTATCACATCTTTTTCCCGCTCTTTGGGAGTCACTGTCAGCTTCACCAGTTTTTCCCCTCTCCATTCCGCTTCCACGGTGGTCTGCCCCGGAGCATGCAGTTTGAAGTGCACATCCCATCCGCGAGGCCATGCCGGAAAAAGCAAAATCTTTCCATTCACCTCCTGCAACAGCATCTCCTGCATCCCCATCATACCGGCATTCCCTTCATTCAAATCAGGCGTCCACGCATCATTAGTCTGTCGGAAAGCCGGGAAACGATAAGGACCGTCGGAAAGTCTTTTCAAAGTCAGCTCGGACGCCTGTTCCGTCAGTCCCAGGCAGGCAGCCCACACATTGTCCAGCTTCTCCCCGGTCTGCGCACGACACTTCTGCACATCCCTGTCAAACAGATACGTGTTACGAGCTGTTTCCAATCCCTCCCTGCCCACTCCGTATATTCTCCACGGAAAGACAGGGAGCAACTGGGGCGTACCTGCCTCACCTGTCCGTTCCCACACCTCAGCCGGAAGAATCCTCTCTTTTCCTTCCTCCGTCCGCAAAGGAATGGAAGGAATACGCGCCAGCATATCGGGTTTACGTCCGTAGGCCTCCAGCACCGAACGGAGTGCGGCAATGGTCGACGACGGATTATATGCCATCTTATAGGTTGCCCCTGCCGAAGCCGGATACAGAACCAGCTTGCCTTTTCCGTCCAAATCGCTGTATCCCCGGCGGGCAGCCGTGCCGCGATAATAAACATCAAAGAAATTCAGCGAACTCTCTATCAGGGGAATGTAGCGGCTGATGTCCATACTGTCATAGCTTACAGCGTCAAGCACCATGCGGCACGTCTCCAGCACACCGTCCCATTCATACTCCGAAGAAGGATGATATTCCCTCCCTTTATCAAAGCCTTCGGGACGGTTCAGTCCGTACGCCGCCGGATTCACCAAGCCGAAGTTTTCCGTCTCTTCACTGAAACAAGCCCCGGAATATCCCCAATACACCTGCGAACGGAGTTGCGCCGTGGGCAGCAGACGGCGATAACACTCAAACAGGGTCTTCATCAGGTCGGTATCTCCGTTTTTCAGCATCGGCCAATATACCAGTGCCATCCTGTGTGCCGTCAGCGTACCCGCCCCTCCCCTTCGGTAGTCGGGTGTGAGTTGCGATTCACCTCCCGTTGTCGAAGGATCGAACGTAAACAGCCCTCCGTCGGGCTTCGCCGGCCATTGTCCGAATGCATTACAAGCTGCCATATAGCGATACAAATCATAGTTGCGTGCCGCACGAGCCGCTTCTCCTTCCGCCCGCACGAAACTGCGCTGCCAGAACTCATTCCACCATCGGCGGCTCGCCTCTTTGTCCTTTGCCGCATGCAGTTCCTTTTCCGTTTTCTCCAGTCCGGCTTCCCAATCGGACACAACAGGAGTCTGTACCGCATGCAAGGTGATTCTGAAAGACTGTCTGTTGGCGGGTTTCCTGCTTTTATATGTCCATGCCTCATACTCCGTTCCGCAGTAATGCCCCCGGCGTGTGCCGCTGAATATCAAATCACCCGCAATGCGGCCTCCGAATATCAGATTTCTCAACGGGTTATATAAATGAGAAGCCTCGCTTTCCAGGCCTTGCTGCTTTATGACAGCATCGACAATGGTATGCGAGGCATTTCGATGAAAAAAAGTCAGGTTCTCTTCTCCTACCAGGATGGAATCGTGTGTGGTGACCACCGTTCCGGGCCACTCTCCCGCATAAGAACATTGTAGTCCTTCCTCGCGACTCATCACCCGGTCTGCCGTTCTCCAACTTTCATAACTGACACGCATGGAGGTCACTTCCTTGGTTTCCACCTCCACATGCACCACAGGATGGAACACATCCGCCCAAATATGCATCTGCCCCACCGGAGTAGTGACGGACACATATCCGTCTTTCAGATGAAGCGTCTGGCGGAAATCACTCCTGCCGGCAAACGGATTGGGGGTAAGCCGGATACGGAAACGTCCCTGCTTCAGCAGCGTGTTGTTCTCATCAAACGAACCGCTGCGACACAAATAGAAGAAGACATCATCATCCTCTACCCACACATTCATACCGATATCTCCTCCGCCACAAGGCATGGAGCCGGATGAATTCCGGCTCTGACTGTTCCATACCACATCGGCAGGCTGTCCCCACAAGGCCGTACTTCCGAGGAGCCAGACAAACAATAACGTAAAAAAAACCTTCATATCTTATTTTTATTTATCTCCTAGTATACCGCAGAAGCGATAATCTGGATAAAGAGTATCAGCACCACCATGGCAATCGGATATACCGTAGCGTATGCCACACTCGGAATATTGCTGTCCACCATCGAATCGGCGGCGGCAAGTCCCGGTGTACTCGTCATACCGCCCGTAATGGTACCCAACAAGTCCAGCAGACTGATGTTAAACACCAGTCGTCCCACCAAAACGGCTACCAACATAGGTACAAGGGTAATGGCTGCTCCCACTCCGAACAGCAGCATACCGCTTTCTTCAAACGTAGCCACGAGGTTCTTTCCTGCCGATGTTCCCACTTCTGCCAGGAACAGCAGTAAACCCAATTGGCGCAATAACTGGTTGGCAGGTCCGGACATCGACCACAAGACAGGTCCTGTCTTACCTACGGCACTCAGCACCAATGCCACCATCAACACGCCTCCCGTCAATCCCGGAGAAAAAGAAAGCCCGCCGGGGAAAGAAAGATTCAGTTTGCCGAACAACACGCCCAGCACGATACCCATGGCAATAGGGAAAAAGTCCGTATCGGACAGCTGCTTGGCATTGTTACCCAGCAAGCGTGCCACGCCTCTCAGTCCTTCCTTCTCGCCTACCACCATCAGTTTGTCACCAAACTTCAGTTCCAGTTCGGGCGACGGAGAAAGATCGATACCGCTTCGGCGAATACGAGTTACCGTACAACTGAAATTTCGTTGCAGGTTCAAATCGCCCAACTGCTTGTTTATCATATCTTTCTTAGTCAGTAACAATGACTCTATCTCTTGTGTATGGTCCAGCGGCAACTCCCCTTCCCGGCGTTCGCCCACCAGCACCGCAAACTGCTGCAACGACTCTTCGCTGCCCACCGCCTGCACATAATCTCCTTCCTGCAACAGCGTTCCGGCTGTCGGCATCAGAATTTTTTCTTCATGCTTCACACGTGACACCACTGCCCCTGTCATGGCACGCGCATTGATCTGTGCCAGCGTACGTCCGAATACGGCACGGTTTGTCACACGGAAGATGCAAGTACCCAGCTCGGGGAAACTGCCGCGACGCTCCGCTTCCAGCCTGCGCGCCTCCTTGTCCAAATCCACATGCATAATCTTCGGCAACAACTTCACAAACAGAATCACACCGATGACACCAAACGGGTAAGCGATACCATAGGCAATGGAAGCCAAAGGCGAATTTGTGCTGTCGATAGCTACCGCAAGTCCCGGAGTACTGGTCAATGCCCCCGCTATCAGGCCCACCACACTGGGCGTATCTATGTCAAACGCATATTTCAGTCCCACTGCCGTCAGTCCGGCCGACAGAATAATGAGTACGGTCAGAATAATCAGTGTCTTTCCCTTACTCCTGAAAGAATCGAAAAATCCCGGGCCTGCCTGTATACCAATCGTAAAGATAAACAACACCAGACCGAAGTTTCCTAACTCCTTGGGAATAATCACACCGAAATGTCCGAACAACAACGCGATGAAAATAACGGCCGACACATCCAGAGACAGCCCTTTAATCTTGATTCTTCCCAACATAAAGCCCAACGCCACAATGAGGAAGAGCGAAAAATAAGAGGATTTTAATAGGTCTATTAACATGTTTTTATATGGTTAGTTTCTAATTGCAAAGATAAGTAAAAAAGCAAATGCCTTCCAAGCGTTTATTCATGAATAAATTGAATTTCGATGAAATAAAAACACCGTTCTCTTTTATAATACAAGACTTTTTCTATATTTTTCAAGTACTAAAGAATATTTTTTAATATTATCCAAACATTAACATTTATATAAAAAAACTAAATCAAAAATTTGATTATTGTATTATTAATATGTAATTTTGCCCCCGTAAAGAAAGTTATACCAACGGTAAAGTCAGAATCTCCGAGGCATCTTTCGACAAAAACTATTATCTAACATCATGTAAAAGCCACCCGAACGACCTTCAAGAAACATTACGGAAAAGGATTTTAAAAGAGTGAAATTATGATACAGATTCAAAGATTTAACAAAGCCTTAAAATCGGCAGTCATTATTGGGGATTTAGCTATTCTGAATATCCTTTTCGTCTCATTGTACTTCATATGGATGACACATTCAGAACAAAAAGTATTTGACGGAACATTGCCTCAGATTTTGGTTCTTTTCAGTTTGTGCTATTTTGCCTGCACCATTTCGAGAGGCATCATCCTGCACCGTCGCGGCGTACGTGCCGACCAGGTTGTGCAACACAGCCTGCTCAATATGTTTTATTTCATATTGCTGTCCATGACTACTTTCACGCTGGCAGATTTCGGTCAATACTCCCATTCCTTTTTTATCCTTTTTTATCTGTTGTTCACCCTTTGTCTCATTTGCTACCGGCTGACTTTCCGTTCCTGCGTCAAAATATACAGAAAACACGGAGGCAACTCACGCACGGCAGTCTATATGGGAAGTACAGAAAATATGACGGAACTTTATCATGAGATGACCAACGACCCCACCAGCGGATATCGTGTAATCGGTTATTTCGATTCCGTACCCAACGAAAATTTCCCGGCCTCCTGTCCTTATCTGGGCAAGCCCGAAGAAACCATCGACTACTTGAAACAGCATCATGTGGAGCAGCTTTATTGCAGTCTTCCATCCTCGATGGGCAATTGCATTCTGCCGGTCATCAATTATTGCGAAAACAATCTGGTACATTTCTACAGTGTACCCAATGTGCGCAACTACCTTCACCACCGCATGAGCTTCGGTCTGATAGGCAGTGTGCCTATCCTGCGGTTGCACGAAGAGCCTCTCAGCAGTTTTGAAAACAGGCTGGTAAAGCGCACCTTCGACTTCTTTTTCTCACTCTTATTCCTCTGCACCCTGTTCCCTGTCATTTTCCTGATAGTCAGCGCAGTGATTAAGATTACCTCGCCGGGCCCCATCTTCTTCAAACAAAAAAGAAACGGACTGAACGGCAAAGAATTCTGGTGTTACAAATTCCGTTCGATGAAAGTGAACAAAGATGCGGACAAGATACAGGCTACGCTAAACGACCCCCGCAAGACAAAGTTCGGCAACTTTATGCGCAAGACCAACATTGACGAGCTTCCCCAATTCATCAACGTGCTGCTGGGCGATATGTCCATTGTCGGTCCCCGCCCCCACATGCTGAAACATACGGCAGAATACTCGCAGCTTATCAATAAATATATGGTGCGCCACTTTATCAAACCGGGCATCACAGGCTGGGCACAAGTGACAGGTTTCCGTGGGGAGACCCGCGAACTGAGTCAAATGGAAGGACGTGTAAAAGCAGACATCTGGTACATGGAACACTGGACATTCATGCTCGACCTCTACATCATCTATAAAACCGTGGCAAATGCGCTTCACAAAGACAAACAAGCTTATTAACCAAAAGACAAAATATAAAAAAACGAATAGACAAATGAAAAAAACGAATTATGCCTTGCTGGTTCTTCTTGCCCTCGTATTGGCAAGCTGTTCCGCCTACAAACAAGTTCCATACTTGCAAGCATCCGAGTATCTGGACACTTCCGGCCAGAATCCCCCCCTCTATGATGCCCGCATCATGCCCAAGGACTTGCTGACCATCACAGTCAATACTACGGATCCGGAAACAGCAGCACCATTCAACCTGATCGTAGCCACTACCCTCAGTAATCAAAACAAGAACCTGACAAACCAGCCCGTATTGCAGCAATATCTGGTAGACAACAAAGGCAATATCGACTTCCCCGTACTGGGCATCCTGCACATCGGCGGACTGACCAAAAGCGAAGCCGAGAACCTCATCAGAGAGAAACTGAAAACCTACATCACGGAGGTGCCCATCGTCAATGTACGCATGGCCAACTATAAAATTTCCGTCATGGGAGAAGTGACCAACCCCGGCAGCTTCGTTATCAGCAACGAGAAAGTAAACCTGTTTGAGGCACTCGCCATGGCAGGCGATATGACCATTTACGGACAACGCGATAACGTGAAACTCATCCGTGAAGATGCACAGGGACACCGTGAAATCATCCCCCTGAACCTGAACGACGCAAGCATTATACTGTCTCCTTATTATTACTTGCAGCAGAACGATGTGATTTACGTCACTCCCAATAAGACCAAGGCCAAAAACGCCGGCATCAGTAACAGTACCACCATCTGGTTCTCCGTAGTGGGTACACTCGTGTCGCTTGCCAGCCTTATTGTTACTATTTCCCGATAAAACAACCCGATTTCATTATGAAAGAAAATTTATACGACGAACTTTATACCGAACAAGAAGAACAGGTAGACTACAAAGCCCTCTTCTTCAAATACCTCATCCACTGGAAATGGTTTGTTGCCAGTATTGTGGTATGCCTGATAGGAGGATGGATTTATCTGCACTACACCACACCGGTGTACAGCATTACCGGCTCTGTCATTATCAAAGACAACAAGAAAAACAACAGTGTCAGCACCGGACTGGCCGATTTGGAAGATCTCGGTTTTTACTCGTCTACCAACAACTTCGACAATGAAGTGGAAGTGCTGCACTCACGCACCCTGCTGAAAAAAGTAGTGGAGGAACTGGACCTGTATATCAACTACAGAACCCGTGAGAACCTCCGCCCTGTAGAGCTTTACAAAGACACACCGGTAAAAGTGTGGCTCACCCCCGAAGAGGCAGAAAAACTACCCAATGGCGCAGCAGTGCTTGAAGTGGTGCTGAAACCCGGAGGAAAGCTGAGTGTCAGCACGGAAATAGACGAACAGGAATTCAAACAGGATTTCGACAAACTTCCTGCCCTGCTCACTACCCCTTACGGTACGTTCAGCTTTACTCCCGGCGACTCGGCAATCGTTGAAAAGGAACAGGAAATCACCGTCACCGTGGCAGCTCCGCGCATCATGGCAAACGGATATGCCAATGCGCTTTCCGTGGAACCGACCTCCAAGACCACAACCATTGCCCAAATCACTTTACAGAATACCAGCCCCCAACGCGGCGTGGACTTCATCAACAAGCTGATAGAAATCTATAACCGTGATGCCAACGACGATAAGAACGAAGTGGCAAGCAAGACTGCCGAATTCATCGACGAGCGTATCAAAATCATCAACGGAGAGCTGGGAACCACCGAAAAAGAGCTGGAAACCTTCAAGCGAGATGCCGGACTGACCGACCTGAAGAGTGACGCTCAACTGGCACTCAGCGAGAACTCCGAATACGAAAAGAAACGTGCCGAAAACAGCACCCAGCTCCGTCTGGTGCAATTCCTGTCAGAGTATGCCAATAACCCCGACCATGCCTACGAGGTATTGCCGGTCAACGTGGGTCTGACAGACACCGGCCTGACCGAACTCATCAACCGCTACAACGAAATGCTGCTGGAGCGCAAACGCCTCCTCCGCACCTCATCGGAAAGCAACCCCGTGGTGGTGAACCTGGACGTCAGCATCCGTGCCATGCGCAGCAACGTGCAGACCACCATCCTGAGTGTGCAGAAAGGATTGATGATTACCAAAGCCGACCTTGAACGCCAGGCAGGAAAATACGCCGGACGAATCACCAGCGCACCGGGTCAGGAACGCCAGTTGGTGAGCATCTCGCGCCAACAGGAAATCAAGGCGGGACTGTACCTCATGCTGTTGCAGAAACGCGAAGAGAACGCCATTACGCTGGCTTCTACCGCCAACAACGCCCGTATCGTGGACGAAGCACAGGCAGGTCTGCTCCCCGTCTCTCCCAAAGGCAAACTCATCTACCTGATTGCCTTCGTCTTGGGAATCGCCATCCCGGTGGGCATCATTTATATCATCGAACTGCTGAGATACAAGATAGAAGACCGTTCGGACGTAGAGAAACTGACTACCGTACCCATCATCGGCGATATTCCTGCATCAGACAATATGCCGAAAGAAGGTTCGGTGGTGGTACACGAAAACCAGAACGACATGATGGCCGAAACCTTCCGCAATGTCCGTACCAACGTGCAGTATATGTTGGGCAACAATCAGAAGGTGGTGTTAATCACTTCTACCACCAGTGGCGAAGGAAAATCATTTGTGGCTGCCAACCTTGCCATCAGCTTTGCCCTGCTGGGCAAGAAAGTGGTCATCGTGGGGCTGGATATCCGCAAGCCGGGACTGAACAAAGCCTTCCAGATGTCGCATAAAGACGGTATCACCCGTTACCTTGCCGACCCGGAACACACCGACCTGATGTCGTTGCTGCAACAGTCCAATGTCACCCCCAACCTGTACATCCTGCCCGGCGGTGCCATCCCTCCCAACCCGACCGAACTGGTGGCACGCGACTCGCTGGTACAGGCTGTCGACCGGTTGAAAAAGGAATTCGACTATGTGATACTCGATACCGCTCCCATCGGTATGGTGACCGACACCCAACTGATTTCGCGCGTGGCAGACATGAGTATTTACGTATGCCGTGCCGGTTATACACCCAAAGCAGGCTATCTGTTCATCAACGAACTGAGAGACCATAAGAAGTTGCCCAACCTGTGCACCATCATCAATGATGTAAACATCAAAACCGGAAAGTACGGATATGGCACGTATGGCAAATACGGCTATGGTAGAACCTATGGCTACGGTTACGGATACGATGAAAAAAGTAAATAAATAATACTTCATTTTTTAGTTACATAATAGACAACTAGAAATCCCTTCCCCAAAATGTTAATTATTTAACACAAAGGGAAGGGATTTTCATTCATCTACGGACAAATCATATAAATATTTTACTCATACAATTTACTTGTCACCTCAAAACAGGGACATTCCTTCACCCACTCTTCGGGGCTGATGCGTCCGTCTCCGTTGCGGTCGGGACTCAAATCCCGGTGTCCGCACACCCGGCAGCCGGGATAATCCATCAACAACGTTCGGATAAGCACCCTCAAAGAGTGTTTCTGCCATTCGGTACGCGTATCTGCGGGACGATAACGGACATCCAGTCCGCCTTCATAACAAATACCGATGCTGCGCGCATTGTAGCCCAGCGCATGTGCTCCCGGCTTCTCTAGGGGGCGCGTATTCTTAATATCCCCATTCTTGCGGATATAGAAATGATAACCCGCCCCATTGAATCCGCGATGCCGATGACACACCTCCAAGTCGTTTTCAGTAAAGTCCCTGTCCGCACGTGTGGCGGAACAGTGGACTACAATCAGGTTAATCTCTCTCATTCTTTCTTCTCTTGGCTCTGAGGAGCAGCATGATGCACTCCAGAATCTTAATAATCCTTAATTCCGCAACACTA
>OHYO01000900.1_pt1 | contig 11240 bp, 7 predicted proteins | sample 1580291 | NCBI WGS metagenome assembly OHYO01 (sample SAMEA3882526, study PRJEB24775) | human gut metagenome | biome: human-associated habitat; feature: intestine environment; material: feces | place: Netherlands | collected 2009/2010
TTATCATAGAAGAACCTTCTAAATACTATTTTACAGAAAAAGTTTCACACTCTCATCCTCGCCGAATCTATGAAGGTCTGGAATTTTCTTGTATCAAAAATCTACTCCCTCTTCTTTCAGCGCCGCCTGCAACTGTTTTGTGTATGTCACCTGACCGCACTTTTTCATTCCATTGATAATTCTTAAACACGCATTTTTCTGCTTTAATTTTCGTATAATGTACACTTCATCAAACGAACTGCCAACTATATAATCATAAACATCTTCCAGCTTTTCCACTGCTAAACTACTATTACTCATATCATAAAAACATAACAAAGTATTTAATGTTTCTATTGAACTATTCGATAAATACTTTTTCAAAATCTCTGCGTTCTGTTGTACCCCATCTAATTTATGCCACTCTGTAACATTCCCTTCTTTAGATTTGTTCTTTTCGAAATAATATTTAACCAATGAAGCATATTCTTTTAATTCCTCTTCTGTAATCGTTCCAAATATTTTTTCACATCCAATATTTGCCGAAAACAATCTATTTTGCTTAATTAAATTTACAGCTTCTGAAAATTCTTTACTTCCGAGACGATATTCCTGCTTAATTTCTTCTTTGATTTCTCTGAATTCCTCTGTTTTCCACTCTTCATAATCTGGAAGCCTTTTCGAAATATCCCATATATCAGTTCTTGATAAATTCTTTGTAAATGTTCCCAACGAATATTCATCCATACAATTTCTTAAAAAATAAATCAATTCATCAAACTTTTCCATTACTTCTTTAAACTCTGTTTCCAATAATACAATGCTTATATGAGAAATTTTATTTTTTATCATGTGCGGTTGGTTCTCTTTATTTAATTCGTATTTAAAAGCATCGCCTTCTTCATCGAAATAATAAAAACGAATCATATCCTCTATGTTTTCAAAATATGCCGGAATCCTTCTATCAATATTTTTGTTTTCACACGCCATTTTATATAGTTCTTCAATATTATGTGTGTGGATTTTCTTTTTTCTCTCTGCTATGATCTCATCGGAATATTTTATTCCCTTCTTTTCCTCTATTTCCCACAACATTTTAATAACAATTTTTAAAGATAACTCAATACTATGTCTTGCATTATAAACAATCGGATATACTAATAGATCTTCAACCTCCCGACCATCTTTTAATGACTCTGCCAGAAGCTCAACTGTACGCTTAAATCCATTTCTGATATCTTCATCTGTCGTTCCACCATTTTCACCTACACATGCGATAATTGCATCCTCTTCATGAAATTCAAATGGATTATCCATTCTCTGCTCTCCCCTTCCTTAGAAACATTGTTTTATCACTAATCTTTTATAAATATAACATAAAGCCAACTTACTCTGCTACTACAAACTTCCCTCTATCCGGGCATGTAAGGGATTTTCACAGATTAGAGCACATCTATAGTGCACAAACGGAAAAAGAGCAGATGAGTTTTAACCATCTACCCTTTTAATCGCTATCACTTTATCACATCTTTTTGTGTCAAACAATGACATCTTCGTATTATATAAAGGCTCTGTTTTGACACCATTTGTCCATTAAAATACATGAAAATATGTAATTTTAAAGTGATTTTATTTCTTTGTGATTTTCCAAGAATCTGCTTGTTTTCAGCGGTTTCCCTACAACTCATACGGAGTGACCTGATATACATAATAATTGAGCCAGTTACTGAACAAATTGTTGCTGTTCGCTCTCCACTGCAACAGCGGACGCTTTGTGGCATCATCATTCGGATAATAATTATACGGCAGATCGATCGGCAGGCCTTTCTCTAAATCTCTATGATATTCTTTGTCCAGTGTGATCCTGTCGTATTCCGGATGCCCCATGACAAATATCTGTTTTCCTTCATTTGAAAGGCACAGAAATACACCTGCCTCTTCGGATTTTGCAAGAACCTTCAGATCCGGACAATTCTCAATGTCTTCGGTTAAAATTGCCGTATGACGGCTGTTTGGTGCATAGAACACATCGTCAAAGCCACGGACTAACGGCACTTTTCTGTTCAATACCTGGAATGGGTAAACTCCAAATAATTTTTTCGGAAGCAGCACCTTGTTAATACCAAAATGATAGTAAAGTCCTGCCTGAGCACCCCAGCAGATATGCATCGTACTGGTTACGTTTGTCTTTGTCCAGTCCATGATCTGACAAAGTTCCTCCCAGTAATCTACTGTTTCATAATCCAGATGCTCGATCGGTGCTCCCGTAATGATCATGCCATCAAATTTTTGATCTTTGATGTATTCAAAGGTTGTATAAAATTTGTTCAGATGATTCGCAGATACATTCTGCGATTCGTGGCTTTTTACTGTTAAAAACGTAATATCCACCTGTAATGGTGTGTTCGATAGTGCACGCAGCAATTGCAGCTCCGTATCTTCTTTTAACGGCATCAGGTTTAAAATGCACACCTGAAGCGGACGAATGTCCTGATGGATCGCACGACTCTCATCCATCACAAATATATTTTCATTTTCTAATATTTCCTTTGCCGGTAAATCTCCCTGTGTCTTGATCGGCATATTTTTCCCTCTTTTCTGTCTGTGATCTGTTTATCAATATCTATTTTAACATTTCCTGCAATTCCTCTTCCGATATCACGGAAACGCCTAAATCATTTGCTTTGGTCAGCTTGCTGCCCGCATTTTCTCCGGCAAGTAAATAATTGGTCTTTTTAGAAACAGAACCGGATACCTTGCCGCCATGCGCTTCGATCAGGGCTGCAGCTGCTTTTCGATCCATCGTTGGAAGTGTTCCGGTAATGACAAAGGTCAATCCGTCAAAACGTCCGTCCTCGCTTCCTGACTCTGCCATTTCCATATTGACCCCTGCTTCTTTCAGACGTTCTATGATCTTGCAGTTATTTTCATCCTGGAAATAATTACGGATGCAAAGTGCCGTAACCTCTCCGACATCTGCAACCTGTTGCAGACTCTCCATATCTGCCTGCATCAGTGCTTCAATACTGCCAAAATGTTTCAGAATGGTTTTTGCCGCTGCTTTGCCGACATTTGGGATACCAAATCCGGTCAATAACTGGAATGCCTCATTTTGCTTGGATTTTTCAATTGCATCCAGTAATTTATCCGTATTTTTTTCTTTTCCGATAATTCCCTGTTCGATCAGTTCTTCCCGGTGCTGTTTTAAGTCATAAATATCTGCAATGTCTTTGAGATATCCAAGACGTACCAGCTCCATAATGTAAGTGGCACCAAATCCTTTGATGTCCATAGCATCCCTGCCGACAAAATTAATCATATGGCGTTCTAACTGTGCCGGACAGTTTGGTGAGGTACACTTGATATCTGCGGTATCCTTTTCGCGTTCCGTCTTTGCACCACAGACCGGACAGACATTCGGTATCACGAATTTTTTGACACCCGCCGGTCTCTTCTCGTGAATGACTCTTCGTACCTTCGGTATGATCTCACCGGATTTGTATACCACGATCGTATCACCGATCCCGATATCTAATTCATCAATAAAATCCTGATTATGCAGGGTTGCTCTTGATACACTCGTTCCACACAACCGCACCGGTTCAAAAACGGCTGTCGGCGTGATCCTTCCGGTTCTGCCAACTGACAACTCAATATCTAACAGTTTTGTCTCTTTTTCTTCCGGCGGATATTTATATGCCACTGCCCACCGCGGAACTTTAGAAGTTGCCCCTAATTTTTCCCGGTCGGAAAAACGGTTGATCTTTACCACCGCGCCATCAATATCATATGGCAGTTTTCCGCGGTTCTCGCCGATTTTTTCGATCGCTGCCCAGACTTCATCTGCTGTCTTGCAGACCGTATATTCTTCAATGACCCGAATGCCCTGTTTTTTTAAATATTCATAGCCTTCTGTATGCGTTTCAAATGAGATTCCTCTTGCATCCTGAATATTAAAAATAAACATGGACAGTCCGCGTTCCTTTGTCACTGCGGTATCTAACTGACGCAGTGTGCCTGCTGCACAGTTTCTTGGATTTGCAAACAGCTTTTTGCCGAGCAGTTCCTGTTTTTCGTTGACCTTCTCAAAATCAGCCTCTGTCATATAGACTTCGCCACGGATTTCGAGATATTCCGGCTTATCTTTTAACTTCTTTTTGACATCACGGATCACTTTTGCATTTGCCGTAACATCTTCCCCATATTGGATGCCGTCTCCTCTGGTCTCTGCTAACTTCAACTCGCCGTATTCGTAACGCAAAGAAAGAGACAGTCCGTCTATCTTGTATTCAACCACAAATTCAGGATCATCTAACTGCTTTTTCATTTCTGCAACAAAATTCTCTACCTCTCCCCTGTCAAAAACATCCTGAAGGCTCAACATCGGTACGTTATGCTCTACTAAGACACCCGCCTCACGTTTTGCACTTCCTCCGACCTTTTGTGTCGGGGAATCCGGAGTGACATATTCCGGGTGTTCTTTTTCTAAACGTTTTAACTCGTTCATTTTCTGATCGTATTCGTAATCGGTAATCTCCGGATCATCCTGATTATAATAGCGTTCGATATGATACTCAATTTCCTTGCGTAACGCTTCTATTTTTTCCTGAATTTCCATTCTATTCCTCTTTCCCACTCTCTGATAGCAGTGCCAATAATCCTTCCCATTCCTGATGTGTAAGATCACGGTATTTTCCCACCGGAAGATCTCCTAATTTAATATTCATGATCCTGACACGGACCAGTTTGACCACCCGATAGCCAAAATATTCACACATTCTGCGGATCTGCCGGTTCAGTCCCTGCGTCAGCACAATACGGATTTTCCGCTTATCTAACTTTTCTACCTTACACTTTCTCGTGATCGTATCGAGGATTGGTACACCTCCTGCCATTCCGCGTAAAAACTCATCCGTAACCGGGCGGTTTACCGTTACGATATATTCTTTCTCATGAAAATTTCTTGCTCTTAGAATCTCGTTTCCAAGCTCTCCATCATTGGTAAGAAGGATCAATCCCTCGGAATCTTTGTCTAATCTTCCTACCGGATAGATACGTTTCGGGTAATGAATATAATCAATAATATTGTTCTTTTCTCTCTTCTCTGCCGTACATACAATTCCTTTTGGTTTATGAAAAGCCAGTAAAATCTTCTCATCCTCTCTCTGTATTTCCCTGCCGTCCACAAGAACCTTCTGTCCCGGAAGGATCTGATCACCAAGTACTGCTACCTTTCCGTCAATAGTCACTCTTCCTTCTTCCACAAGACGGTCTGCTCCTCTTCTTGAACACACTCCTGCTTCACTTAAAAACTTATTGATCCTGATAAATTCCGTTTCCATTCCTATCCTTTCAAAAATGCGGAGACCTAAGCCTCCGCATTTCTTCCTACTGTAATAATTCTGTCTTTATGTAACCGATGGTATCTTTATAATTTACCTTCGTCCATCCTTCCGCATAACTCATAACAACCGTAACCTTGTCACCGGCATATCCTACTGCTACCTTCGTGGAAGTCTCGCTCATGGACTCACGGATATTGATCGTGCCATTTAAGGTAACGGTAGAACCCTCTGACAGGGAAGGTGCTGATGTATCCTGCTGTGGAACTTCTGTAGACAGATACTCGCTCTTGACATAACCGGTTACACCATTATGCTCTACGGCACTCCAGTCGCCTTCTGTTCCGGTCCGCTTCAACTCTGTTCCGAACTCTAACATCTCTACGACATTTCCATCGGTACTTGCAGCATCACGGATATTGACCTTTGTGGTTACATATACAGTCTCGGCTGCCGGCTGCTCTGCCTGTTGTTGCTCTTCCTGCTTGTTATCCTCTTTTTTCTGATTGTCTTTCTTGTCGGATTTCTTTTTACTGTCTTTTTTATCCTCAGATTTTTTCTTTTCTTCGGATTTCTTTTTGCTGTCTTTCTTATCGTCCTTCTTCTTTTGTTCTTCCTCTTTTTTCTTCTTCTCTTCGTCTTTCTTCTTTTGTTCTTCTTCCTGTTTCTTCTTTTCTTCGTCCTTCTTCTTTTGCTCTTCTTCTTTCTTCTTCTGTTCTTCCTCCTGTGCCTTCTTATAATTGTTCAGCCACTTTGGAATTACCTTATCATTCAGCTTATTAACGTATTTTTCTAAGTCTTTATCCGATTTGATCGCTTTGCTGCTTTTTTTCTCGATATCGTTTGCTAACTTTACAAAGTCATCCTGCTCTTCATACTTGTCAATAAATTCTGAAACGCTCGAATCAACGTCTTTTTCATTCGTTGCGATATAATTGAATGTACTGTAGAGATTGTCAATATACAGATTTCCCTTGTCATCCGTTCTTACATAAAAAGTCTCCAAAGACGGGATCATTGTCTTGATCTTCGGGAACTTCATATCCATTGTTACGGATACGATATAGGAATCTTTATCTAATCCCTCTTTTGTATAGCACTTGATGTTCTTATATTTCTCTACGCGTTCGCTGAACATCTTGATATAACTCTGCTCTAATTTCGAGATTGGAGTTGCAATCTCTTTCATCTTATCTACATTACCTTCTGCATAGTATTTGTAATAATTCTTCATCAGTTTGGTAACGGCTTCATTTTCATCTACCTGATAATCCTCTTTCAGCACTTTTTCTGCTCTGGCTTTCGGATCAGCAGATGATGTACCTTTGTTATTGACTAACATAACGATACCGATCAAGATCACGACTAACATGCCTGCCATGATCAGATATCGTCCGTTTTTATGCAAAAATTCCTGTGTTTTTTCTTTATCTATGCTATTTTTATCTGTGCCATTCCCATCTATGTTATTTTTGTTACTTCCATCCTCAGTACTCATAAAAACCTCCTATACTGCTGCTTGTCCTCAGTTATTCTTTACTCTGTAGGACATTGCGAAAACAAACAATCTCCTATAGAGTAAAAAATGCATCTAGCGGGAGTCGAACCCACATTACTGGAATCGGAGTCCAGCGTTCTATCCATTAGACTATAGATGCAAACTTTACATAGCAGAACTTATCATATCATACTCATAGGAAAAAATCAAAGAAAAAAAGTGTGAAAAACAATTTTTTCACACTTTTTTTATACTTCTAGGCTAACGCTTCCTCAAACTGGGAATTGTATAAATCCGCATAGAATCCCTGTTGTTCTAGGAGTTCTTTATGGGTTCCCTGCTCAATAATATCTCCGTCTTTCATGACTAAAATTAAATCTGCATCTTTGATCGTAGAAAGTCTGTGCGCAATGACAAAGCTGGTTCTTCCTTTCATCAGATTGTTCATTGCTTTCTGTATTCTTGCCTCAGTTCTCGTATCGACGGAACTTGTTGCTTCATCAAGGATCAGTATCCTGTTATCTGCTAAAATGGCTCTCGCGATCGTCAAAAGCTGCTTCTGTCCCTGTGAAACATTGCTCGCTTCCTCGTTCAATTCCATCTGATAGCCGCCCGGCAGTGTGGAGATAAAGTGGTGGGCATGTGCTGCTTTCGCTGCCTCGATGACCTCTTCATCGGTTGCATCCAGTCTTCCGTAACGGATATTTTCCATGATCGTTCCTTTGAACAGCCAGGTGTCCTGTAAGACCATTCCAAAGTTCTCGCGAAGCTCACTGCGGTTGAAATCCCTGATATCATAGCCATCAACTTTGATCGCACCTTCGTTGACATCATAAAAACGCATCAACAGTTTGACCATCGTCGTCTTACCTGCACCGGTCGGCCCTACGATCGCTACCGTCTGTCCCGGAGAGATCTGACTGTTAAAATCATGGATGATGATCTTATCTTCATCGTAACCGAATTTTACATGCTCAAACGTTACACTTCCCTGAAGATTCTCATCATGCACCGGATTCTCGGCAAACTGGTCTTCCTCTTCCTCTTCTAAGAATTCAAATACACGCTCTGTTGCCGCTGCCATGGACTGAAGCATATTCGATACCTGTGCCACCTGTGTGATCGGCTGGGTAAAACTTCTGACATACTGGATAAATGCCTGAATATCTCCGACCTCGATCGTTCCTTTGATCGCTAACATACTTCCGCTGATTGCTACTGCAACATAACCGAGATTTCCGACAAACATCATGATTGGCTGCATCATACCTGAGAAAAACTGTGATTTCCAGGCTGACTGATAGAGCACGTCATTATCTTCTTCAAAGGTCTTTTTTACTACCTCTTCACGGTTAAATACTTTGATAACATTCTGTCCGCTGAACACTTCTTCGACCTGTCCGTTGATCTTTCCAAGGTATTCCTGCTGGGTAAAGAAATACTTCTGTGAGTGTTTGATGACCAGACTGATCAAAAGTGCGGAGATCGGAAGGATCACAAATGCGATCAATGTCATTAGAGGACTGATCGTAAGCATCATGATCAACACACCGATAATAGTCGTCACGGATGTGATCAATATCGTCACACTCTGATTCAGACTCTGTCCTAACGTATCGACATCATTGGTAATACGCGATAACACTTCTCCTACTGTCCGTGATTCAAAATACTTCATCGGCATCCGGTCGATCTTTTCCGATATCTCTTTTCGGAAACGGAAACAGAGCTTTTGTGTCACTCCGGTCATGATCCATCCCTGGATAAAGGAAAAGACTGCACTGACTAAATACATCGTCAGCAGGATCAACAGGATTTTTCCGATCTTGTCAAAATCAATGCCTCCGGTGCCTTTGATCTTTGCCACTAAACCGTTAAACAGTTCTGTTGTCGCCTTACTTAAGATTTTCGGTCCGATGATACTAAAGATCGTACTGCCAATTGCAAATACAATGACCGTTGCTACAGCAAACTTATACTTTCCGATGTAAGTCATCAGCTTTTTCATCGTTCCCTTAAAATCTTTTGCTTTTTCACCCGGTGCCATTCCACCATGCGGTCCTCTTGGTCCATGTCTTCTTGTATTCTGCTCTGCCATTAACGGACACCTCCTTTCAGTTCTGCTTCAGAAAGCTGGGAGCTTGCAATCTCCTGATAGGTCTCGCATCCTGCTAACAGCTCCTCATGTGTTCCGATACCGGCAATTCTGCCTTCTTCTAATACAATGATCTTATCTGCATGTAAGATCGTACTGATCCTCTGTGCCACGATCAAAACGGTTGCATCTTTTACTCTTTCATTCAGCTTCTTTCTAAGTGCCACATCGGTCTTATAATCCAATGCGGAAAAACTGTCATCAAATAAGAAGATTTTCGGATTCTTTGCAATCGCTCTTGCAATGGACAGTCTCTGCTTCTGTCCACCGGAGACATTCGTTCCGCCCTGTGCGATCGGACTGTTGTATTTTTCTTCTTTTTCTTCAATAAAATCTACTGCCTGTGCAATGTCTGCCGCCTCTTTCATCATCTCATCACTGACCTGATCTCCTGCGAATTTCAGGTTAGATGCGATCGTTCCGGAAAAAAGCACTCCTTTTTGCGGCACATATCCGATCAGACTTCTTAATTTCTCCTGTGACATTTCCCGGACATCAATTCCATCTATGGTAATGCTTCCGGAGGTCACATCATAAAAACGCGGGATCAGATTTAATAACGTGGTCTTTCCACATCCGGTACTTCCGATAATGGCTGTTGTTTCCCCCGGTCTTGCCGTAAAGGAAATATCACTCAGTGCCTCTTCTTTTGCTCCATCATAGGCAAACCCTACATCGTGAAACTCTAATACACCACTAAAGTCTTCTTCATCACCCTTTGTCTGCTCTGCATCATGGATGCTTGGTTCCGTATCTAATACTTCTTCTATACGGGTTGCTGCCACGCCTGCTCTTGGCAGCATAATGGATACCATCGTCAACATTAAAAATGCCATGACGATCTGCATCGTATAGGTAATAAATGCGATCATATCACCAACCTGAAGGTTTCCAAGGTCTACTCCTTTTGCCCCAAACCACACAATCGCTATCGTAATGGCATTCATGATCAGCATCATCATCGGCATCATAAAGGTCATAACACGGTTCGTAAACAACTGTGTCTGCATCAGATCACGATTTGCTTTCTCAAACCGTTTTTCCTCAAATTTTTCACGGCTGAATGCACGGATAACCGGAATACCGGTAAGGATTTCTCTTGTTACCAGGTTCAGCTTATCTACCATGGTCTGCAAAGCTGTAAATTTCGGAATTGCAATCCTGAACAGCATTGCCATAAATGCCATGATCAGTACAATGGCCACCCCAAGGATCCATGTCATGGAGGAATCTCTCTGAAGCACGCGGATCACACCACCGATTCCAAGGATTGGCGCGTAAAGCACGATACGGAACATCATAGCCATTACCTGCTGGATCTGCTGGATATCGTTCGTGCATCGTGTGATCAGGGATGCTGTTGAAAACTTATGGTACTCTCTGCTGGAAAAACCTATGACTTTGTTATAAACCAGTCCACGGAGATCATGTCCCATAGATGCAGCAACTCTGGATGAAAGAAATACCACACATACTGCAGCCATCATGGTGACCAGTGCCATCAGCACCATGCGGATACCTGTTGCTTTCATGTAATCCATCTGTATGGCATCCACATCTTCACCCATGGCTTCATATTCTGCACGAACATAGGAAACACCTGCCTGTGTGATGATGGATTCCTGCATCTTGTCGATCTTTTCTCCGACCTGGTCCTTCATAGCAGCCAAAGCCTCTGCCGGCATCTGAGAAAGAGCCGCCAGTGGATCCGTCCCTTCCGGGATTCCCATTTTTGCAAGAGCTGCCTTTGATTCTTCACTGTCGGACATCAGAGTAGAAACGATCACCATCGGTTTGCCGAAGATATCGTTGAGTTCTTCTCTGTCTTCTTTGGAGATTTTATCCTTTAATACCAGATCATCTCCCTCTTCCTCATAAAATCCATCCACAGTTTTCGCATCATCCTCTTCCATAAACAGCTTCAGACTGTCCATAGACGTCTTTCTGATCTTCTCAGGAACACTGTCTTCAATACCGTTCTGCTGAATTCCCACATTAATGATATTTGATGTGTAATTCGGCAGAGACAGATCACAGTATGCCTGAAGAAAAAGAAGCGCAATGATGAGTACGATGTAACCTGCAGATCGTTTCAGATATTTCATCAGTTTAATCACGTTTCTGTTCCTTCCTTTCTGTCATTTCATCCGGATGAAGCTTTTCTATGGCTTCCTCCGGCTGGATCTTTTCGATATTTACAAGGATCTGCTCCAGAAATCTCCGAAGCAGGCACTGTTCCGCCTCACTGAAGCCTTCCATCATCACA
>OHYO01000903.1_pt1 | contig 11213 bp, 7 predicted proteins | sample 1580291 | NCBI WGS metagenome assembly OHYO01 (sample SAMEA3882526, study PRJEB24775) | human gut metagenome | biome: human-associated habitat; feature: intestine environment; material: feces | place: Netherlands | collected 2009/2010
TCCCCCTCACTTTGCGAGCAAAGTGAGCTACAGTGCTTCGCCTCAGACCTTCGCCGAATGTTCGTGTAGCGCCTCTTGTCGCTACACCGCAAGCGCCTTGCTATTTGGATCAAAACCGTGCGAAACTTTTTTTGGATTTTGAACACTCTACCAGACAGGGGAAAGAGGCATCGCGGAAACGCTTACGCTATTATCAAAATTTGTAAAGTGACACCTACTTTGTAAAATAATCATCAAAGCCTTTATTTGTTAGCGAATGCGGGAGCATACACAAACGCACCTGGGAGCAGATTCGAATGCGTCTGGGAGCAGACGCGGACGCACATGGGACGATGTTCGCCAAAAGGCATAGGATTTGATGTGGGGAGCAATCTTTTCCGTTTGTTAGCGATGTTTTGGGGTCAGTCCGAAAACTCGGTTGCAATTTTATTAAGTGGATATAGTTTTGTATCTTTACGCCATGAAACAATGGCAAGTATTACAGACAGTATTTCCTAAGGTAATTACAGAGAATTTTGAATTTACCAATTGTGAAGAAACCCCTGATAGCATAAACTATTGGCTTGAGGAACGTGAATATATGTCCCGTGAGGATTACAAGAAAGGTACGGTACGGCCCTACGGCTTTACAGACTACAAGACCATCCAGGACTTTCCAATTCGTGGGCGCGGTGTATACCTGCATGTTCGCCGACGCAAATGGATTGACCGTTCCACTGGCGAAATATTTACTTACGAATATGATAATCTGACTGAATCTGGCTCCAAACTCACCCCTGAGTTTGTGGCTTTTTTAAAAGTCCTCCACCCTCATACATAGGGAATAAAATTCAAAGAACCCTAGGGTGCCTATTCAACTTATTACCGGAATATTCCATATTTTTGTTGCGGTAAGCACAAAGGTCAAAACAATGAATGAAGTAAAACTCAATTAAAAGTCTGACTCTGCTAATCCGTAGAATGATAATTGGCCGCGAGATGCCGTATGGAAGAGTACCAAATTCGAGTGATGGCAGGCTTACCGTTTAAATAAAACTATAAGTAAGTCATGGAAAATCAAGCACGAATGATCAAGTCCTCGGATGGCAACAAGCTGGCTATTGTCAATCCTAATGCAGCCGGTATTGATATCGCAGACGCAGAGATGCAAGTGTGTGTGCCTGAAGATCGGGACGGTGACAACAATCGTCGATTTGGAAGTTTCACCAAAGATTTGAATACGATTGTTGAATGGCTCATTGGATGTAACATCACTACAGTTGCAATGGAAGCCACAGGAATCTATTACTTGTCCTTATTTTTAAAACTGCAAGATGCAGGCATCGAAGTGCTTCTGGCTAATCCTGCGGATGTCAAAAACATGTCCGGGAAGAAGACGGATGCAGCTGATGCAGAGTGGCTCATGGTTCTTCACAGATATGGTCTGTTGAGACCGTGCTACCAACCCGGCAATGCGGCGAGACAAATCCGAAACCTTACACGACAGAGGAGCAATCTGATAAGGATGGCCGACAAGGAAGTGCTATATATGCAAAAAGCTATGGAGCAGATGAACATCAAGCTTTCCACTGTTCTGTCAGATATCACAGGACTTTCCGGAAGAAGAATAATAACGGCAATATTGCAAGGGCAAAGAAACATTTATGAATTGGCAGCTTTGGCTGAACCTAACTGCAAGGCCAGCCAGGAAGATATTGCACTGTCCCTTGAAGGCACATGGGATGTAGATTTGTTGTTTATGCTCAAACAGAGCCTTGCAGCTTATGATTTTTTCTTGTCGCAGGTTGGTGAGTGCGACATGGAAATCGAGCGACTTCTTTCCTTGTATGGTGCGCAAATTGAGGCAGGTAGTGCAGAACTGATTAGGTGCAAACGAAAAAACAAACGTTCAAAGAATGCTCCAAGGATGGATATCGAGAACTTTGCTTATCAGTTGTGGGGAGTAAATGTATTTGAGATTCCAGGTTTGAAAGATACTGCAGTCATGCATCTGATAGGTGAACTGGGACATGACTTTGTTGACAAATTCGGGTCAGCCGAAAAATTCAGCAGTTGGTGTAACTTAACTCCCAACAACAAGATATCCGGCGGAAAGATATTATCCAGCAAGATAATGAAAAGGAAAAATCCTGTCGGTCAAATTTTTCGCACCGCTGTTGCTCCATTAGCTAGAGATAAGGGAGAGATGGGAAATTATTACCGTCGTATAAAATCGAGAAGCGGAGCACTGCAGGCCAATGTTGCAACTGCCCATAAAATGGCAAAGATTTTTTATACAATGGTAAAAACGAAAACCTCATACAATGCAAGTAAAGTTGGACTTGGCGAAAGGGAATTAGCTGAGAGAAAGATAGCTAAATTGGAATGCTTATTGATGAAGCTAAAAAATGTATCCTGAAAACCAAGCTGTTTGAAAAGGTTCTATGGAAGAGTTTTAGGGTGGTTGAAGGAGGATATATTTGGAAATTAAGTGCAGGTGGGGGCCGTTTGTTGCCGTAACATCAAGTTCACTCTTAATGTCTTTCGTTGGAGAACTTATATTTGTCAGCGCCTCTGGGAGCAGACGCAACCGTCTCTGCTCCCAGATTCGGTCGCGTCTGCTCCCAGATTCGGTCGCGTCTGCTCCCACGTTCGCTGACAAGCTTTAGGAGTGGGTTGAGGGAGTGGGGAGAACGGGTGAGAAAATGTGGCTGGCGCTTTAAATGTTTGCTATGTGTTCGTGGCCCTCACTTTGCGAGCAAAGTGAGCTACAGTGCTTCGCCGCAGGGTGGCGTTCCTTTCCGTTTTCGCTTATCTATATAAATGAATCAGCCCAGTCTTTGGCTGAAGACTGGGCTGAAATATTATCAGAGGTTTCGTTTCGCGAATTATCAGTGGATGGCAATTTCTGCAAATCCCATTGGTTCGCCGGCGTTGATCATGCGCGTGGCCTTAAGGCGGATGTAGCGCGTGATGACGGGGGGGAAGAAGAGCGACTGGAGCGTCGGGTTGTTGCGGATGTTGGAAAACTCGCCTTGGCTGATCATCTTTCCTTCCTTGTCGGAGGGCGCGGCGATGGCCGTCAGCTCATAATGGCTGATGAGGCCCTTTGGCTGTTCCGACTGGTCGGGGAGGTAATGGAACGATGAAATGGTGCGCTCCTGGCCGAGGTCGATGACGAGTTCATCGCCGTCGATGAAACAGTTGGTGCGTTCGTTGCGGTCGGCCGCCACCTTGGCCTTGTCGGCTTCCTGATTGATGAAGGAATAGGGCAGGGTGGTGGCAATCTGCGACGTTGACGGCAGTACCTGGTCGGCATTTTCTCCTGCATCATAAACGCCGAGATTGTTGATGCACAACGGGCCGCGAGAATCTGTGAAGCGCACGCGGATGCCCTTCGAGGTGACACTCTTGAAGCGCAGCAGGCGCTTATAGCCAATGGTGGTGGTCTCTTCGTTGAGCGATACGGGCAACCATTGTTTGCCGTCTTGGTATTCCACGACGAACGACTTGACGCGCTGTCCCAATGGAATATATTCTTGGAGCATCATGCGGTTCATTCGTTGTGGTTGGCGGAACTGATAGGTGACGGTGGCCGTGTTTGTGCCGTCGGTCGTGGCCCAGTAGGTGTCGTAATCGTTGTCGGTCATGGCCGCCGTTGAAAAGCGCTTTCCGCGTGTGTTCGTGGCTTTGGCCTTCATGCCGGCAATGAGGTTGGTTTTGAAATCATTGTCGATGATTTCGCGGAACTTCACGGCGTTGGTTGAGTCGATGGGGTGGATGAGGCCATCGCGATTGACAGGGAAGTTGAGCAGCATCGTGCCGTTGTGTCCCACGCTGCGATAGTAGATGTCGGCCAGCTGTTGCGGACTTTTCACTTGGTTGTCTTGCTGCGCATGGTAGAACCATCCTGGACGGATGGACACGTCGCATTCTGAAGGCGTCCATTGGTCGCCATCAGCGTGGCCGTATTGCAGTTCGTAGTGTTTCGGATAGCCTGGATAAACCGTGTTCTTTCGCAGGAACGCCCAGTTGGTGGCGCCAGCGATGCCGCGTTCGTTGCCCACCCAGCGGCATCCAGGACCGCCGTCGGAAAACATGACGGCCTTGGGCTGCAGACTGTCGCAGAGCGCCTGAATGTTTTCAAATTTATAGTAGGTGCGTCGGTCGATGGTGCGTCGGTCGTTGGCACCGCCATACCAGCCGTCGCCACCGTTGGCACCGTCGAACCAAATTTCAAACACTTCGCCGTAGTTGCTCAGGAGGTCGCGTATTTGAGCGTAATAATAGTCGAGATAGGCCGGTGTTCCGTAGTCGGCGCGGTTGCGGTCCCAGGGCGAGATATAGACGGCGAACTTCATGCCCTGCTTTTTGCAGGCTTCTTGCAGTTCGCGCACCACGTCGCCTTTCCCGTCGCGGAAGGGAGAGTGGGCCACGTTGTAGTCCGTTCCCTTGAAGGGCCACAGGCAGAAGCCGTCGTGGTGTTTCGCAGTGAAGATGACGCCCTTCATGCCGGCGGCCTTCAGCGTTGCCACCCACTGGTTGCAGTCGAGGCGTGTGGGATTGAAAGTCGATGCCGGTGTGTCGCCGTAGCCCCATTCGCGGTCGTTGAACGTGTTGAGGCCGAAATGGATGAAGGCGTAGGTCTCCATCTTTTGCCAGTCGACTTGTCGCTGTTCAGGCAACGGGAGGATGGGCGCCGGCGCGTTGTTGGTTTTCTGGGCGCCCAATGGCAGCAGGCTCCCCGTTGTCAGGAGCATGGCGCAGGCCAGCGAGCGGACATTTCTTAAGGAATGCTTGTTGGTCATGTCGTTGTCAGTTTTGTGGAAAATAATGGTTTGGTAATGGTGTCAAAATCATTTGGATTTATACGACACCTTCTCGCTGTGGTTGTCGTCGTAGATGACCTTCTTCAGTTCTTCGGCGCTGAGGGAAACCGCGTCGCGCGTCAGTTCTGGCACGTTGTAGCTCTTCAGGAGCAGTGTGTTTTGTTCTGGGTCTTCCTGCGGCAGGAGAAACGCCTTGTGGTCTTTCCCGTTGCGGTCGAAATAGGCGATGTAGGCGCGGGAATAATTGTTGTCGCCGCGGCGCGATGCCACTACGAGCCAGCGTCCGTTGCTGCTCCACGCATGATAGCTGTCGGAGCCGTCGCTGCTTGCCTGACTGAGTTTTCTCACTTCGCCCGTCTTGAGGTCCTTCACGTAGAGGTCCGACGTGGTGTGCCAGATGTGGAACTGTCCGAAGTCGCCAAGAGAAAACAATACGTAGCGTCCGTCGGGGCTGATGCGCGGCAGCGTGGCACTCTTGCCAATGGCGGCGCAGTCCATCTCGACAACGGGTTGGCCGAAGGAGCGCGTCTGTTCGTCAAAAGTGAGGCTCATCAAGTTGTAGCGCAGACTGTCGTAGAGGCTCGTGACGGCGTTCTGTCGCGTCGGGGTGTCCGTTCCCTTAAATTGTGGCACATAAGCCGAGGTGTAGTAGAGTTTCTTGCCGTCGGGCGCCCAGCAGGGGAAAGTTTCGAGGTGATCGTCGGTTTTCAGGATGTTGGTCAGCGTGCCTTTGTCGCCATCGAAAAACACGAGGTCGGAGCCGAAGTCCATCACCTCCACCTTCTGTCGGTCGTCGATGTGAAACGCCTGTCCCGTTTGGTTGGAAGAGAACACCACCCAGTTGCGCGTTGGATGCCAAGTGGGGTAGACCGTTGACGAGAGAATCGAGTCACACTTCATGTTCCATTTCTTCGCCTTGCCGTTTTCAACGATGATGGTGCCGCCGTGGGCGCTACGCACATGGAAGAGCATACGCTTCGTGGTGTATGCCTGGAAATTGTGGCAGTTCACGCAGTGGTTTTGCAGCGAGTCGTACGAGCGATTGTTTTCGTAGATGGGCGTCTGCGTGAAGTTCGTCAGGTTACGCTGGTAAAGGCCCATCTGGCGATAGAGCTCGTAGCTCGGCTCGATCAGACGGTAAGAAAGATATTCATCGATGGGCTCAGCCACGTGGAGCTGGTAGGCGGGATGTTCCAGCCATTGTCCGTCGCGGTGGGAATAGAGCGTCACGCTGAGCGTCTTTCCAGCGTTTTCGTTGAGCAGGGCGTGCCAGGCCTCCGTGTCAAACATCAGTTTGCCATCTTTGCCAGCTGCTGCCGTGATTTCTCCGCCCTTTTCCCCTTTGATGCAAGCCGCGAACTCATCGCCGTCGCTCTTTATCTGCACGTTGAGCGGTGCGATGTTTTGCGGGATATAGATGTCGCGGTATTCCGGGAAAATGTCGGCCGCTTCCTGTGTCGGCGTGGCGTTGTCAGGCACCCTTACCTCGCTTCCGCACGATGCCGTTAGCAAGGCGGCCAGCGCCGCAGCCGCTATGGTTTTGAGATTGATTGCCATGATTCTTTATGGATTTTTTTTTGAGTGTTAGTTGACGGCCGTCTGTGTGTTTTGTTTCACCTGGGCCTGGTCGTTGTTTTCGCAATAATAATAGTAGAGGTACGTTCCCACCCAGTCGGCCGCCAGCGCGGTGCGCAACTTGTGGTTGTATTCATCGCGGATTTTCAGTTTCTCCGCCTCGCTCTTCCCTTCCGAAACGCATTTGCGCTCGTCGAGAATTGGTTTGGCTTCCGTGATGAACGCCGTGAACGTCGGTGCCTGCATGCTGACGATGTTGCCAAATTCCACATCAATTGAGGGATCCTTCGTGCTCATAATCGTGATGGCCTGCTGCAATGATTGCGGCAACTGTCCGCCGTGTTTCTGGGCATAGACGCGGATGAGCGGCATCGCCGCTTCGAGTTCCTTAGAATAAAGGCGGGCAGCGATGGCCGTTTCGAGCGAGGCATCGGTGCCGCGCAGGAGCCCTGCGTTGTAGCCGAGGAACGTCGGGGTGCGGTAGTTTTGTTCAAAATTGTGTTCCTGCGGTTGCAGCGCCAACACCTTGTGAAGTTCCTCGTCGGCATCAACCCGTTCGCTGTTGCCAATCATCGGTTAGTATTTCTCAATGAATGCCTCTTGAAATGGCACCTTCTTAAGGATGGTCATATATTTTTCTGCCAGCGCCGTTTCGTTGTTGAGGATGGCACAGACGGCCATGCGTTTCAGATTGTAGAGCGACGGGCCGTAGAGCACCGTATAATCCATCGCACAACGATAGGCCGTATTGATGAGTCCCGCATAGAAACTGCAGTCGCCCGTGAAGATCGTGTATTCCTCGTTGCCGTCGTGGCGCTCGAGGCGCATCTCGGGGAAGTCGTAAGGAATGTCAAACTGGCGCTCCAGAAGTTGGCCCGTCTGCACGAGTCCGATGGCATAGTAGGCGGCAACGGAGCGCGTTGGGCGCTCGAGGTCGTGAGCGTCGTCGACCATGCCTTCAAAATCGCCGTCCATCATGCGCATCTGCATGCGTGCCGTCAGAATCTCCGCCTTGTTCCATTGCAGCGCCGTGGCCGAAAGGGCGGCGGTGAGCACCACGGGAACCGTCCAACCCCAGGCGCGTTTCGCCTTGACAGCGTCGGCCGTAACTTCGCATTTCTTCCGTCCCCATGAGAAGCGGCCCGCCAAGGCCAGCAGGGCAGCGGCCAGGAGCACGGCAACCGGAATGATGAACAGCAGCGAAGGCTCGCTCTTGTAATAGAGGTTCAGTCCGCGACAGATCATCCACAACACGACGCCCGCTGGCACCAAAGCCGACACGCCACGCCAACGGCGCGGGATGCAGAGCGCCTTGTCGGCCAGAACGGCAGTGAGCGTCAGGACGAGGCTCAGCAGCGCGGCCCCCACGTAGAGGTTGCTCATGCTGCAGAGCAACCAGCGGCCCCAACAATAGACGGTGCCCCAGGACTGCGATGTCAGGAAAGCCATCTGCGTGCTGTCGTCGGTGATGAAATTAGCTTCAGCGGTGCGGCGAAGCATGTCGCCGTAGACGCATGTTGAAAAAACATAGAAGCCAGCAAACGTGAGCAGATAGGCCCACGGCAGGCGCTGGAGCAGGGAGCTTTTTCCCAGCTCTTTGCCCGATGCAGCAACAGCCGGCTCACTGGCCGGCTGTGCTTGGATTTTGTGTTTTTTGGTCATAAGTAAGTATTCAAATATTTATATAATATCAAAGCAGGGAAACCCCAGTTTTGATATTGCCTTTCAGCATTATTTATCTGACAACCACCTTCTGCTTGCCAACGATATATACGCCAGCATTCAGGCCTTCCACCTTCGTGATGGGCTGGTCGAGAGAAACCGTGCGCACGAGCTGTCCGCCGAGCGAATAAATCTTCACGTTGCACGTCTTGTTCGTTTCGATGACGATGCAGCGGCTGCCGCCTGTGGCCGTGAAGAAAGCCTCGTTGGCGGTCGGCGTCTGTATGCCGTCGACAACAGGAGAGTAGTTGTATTGCTTGTCGAGAAATTTCAGACGGTCGGCAATCCATTGCTTGATATAGTCAACGTCGCCGAGGATGTCCGTGTGGTATCCATTCCAGCGGTTTTGCTCGCGCACATCGGCGCCACTCTCCCGGAAGAGGTCGCCATAGTCGAGGAAGCGGTTGGTCAAACTCTCTTCGCTGAATTGCTTCGTGCGAAGTTCGGCATAGCGTGCCTTCAAGTCGTTAAACCAATTCCACTTCGAACTGTGGAACAGTCGGTAGAAGAGCGTGTGCGTGCCGTGTTCATATTGCGTGATAAACTGCGTGAAATTCTGCGCCGCCTTCGTGTATGACTTCGAGCCGTCCCATCGGATGCCCCATGTGCCGTCGAGGTCCCACGGCGTGATGCCAATCATCTGAGCGCATTTCTGCGCCTTCTGGTCGTAGTTGAAGAAAAACATGTTCTTGCCGTGGTTGTCTGTGGCCAACATGAGTTCGATGAAGAGGAAATAGTCGCGCACGACAGGATAGTCGAAATAATTCTTCACTTCCTCGTCAAACACATAATCGTCGGTCGTTGCCACGAAGTTCACAGCGTTCCAGAGCGGTCCCCAGTCAATCTTCTGCTTCTCCCAGTCGGGATATTTGATTTCGTAGCTGGCCCACGTTTCCTGCTTCAAATTGTTGTTGTATCCGCGCGGTGAGTGTCCGGGATAAGAAGTCGAGCCCAGGTCGTGGCCCATAAACACCTCGTAGCTCCATTGCGACGATTTGTAGAGCGAACCGTGAATCGTGTCGCCGACGGCCTCCGTTGTCTCCGTTGCCGGCTTTGCGTCCACAGATTTCTTCAGTCTCAGCTGCTTGCGGTCCATCTTCTCCGTCATGCAGTAGAGTCCGTGGTAGCGTCCGTTGAGAAACACCTCCACAAATCTTCCGCGCGTTCCCGTTTTTGCTTTCTTCTCCCATCCGTTGCGGCGGTGGTAAGGCAGCGTGGCGAAATCGTTCCAGAGATCGGTCGAGACGCGGTTGCGCATGCAGGCCCCGTCGATATACATGGCGTCGAGAATCCAGTTGTTGTCATTCCTCAGTCCGAAATATTCGCGGTCAACCGAGTTGCCCTCGCTGTCGATGAGTTTAACGGCATAGCTCTTCTTCGGGTATCCCTGTGCCGAGGCGCCGCGGTAGCGGAATTTCGCCACGAACGTCGAGTCATATCCCGCGATGTCTGGGTCTGTCACGCGGAGTGTGCCCTTGTTATAGTACGTGCCGTTGCAGGTTGACACCCTGATTTCAACGATGGGCAGAAACGTCATGTTGAGCGGCACTGTGGCCACTTCCTTGTCGTCCTTCAATATGGTCATCATGTAGGCCTTTTCGCCGCTCGCGTTCTGAATCTCGATGATGCCTTCCGCGTTGGGCGTCTCGCCATCGATGGCCAGTTCATATTTTCCGTCGTCCTTCGCCCACTTCACTTCAACCTTCGCCGTGAGCGTTCCCGTTTCGCGCGTCTGCTGAGAGAGCGAGAGGTAATACTGCTTCGCTGTGGAATCATACGTCAAGTCCTTGCCGTTCACGCGCAGCGAGTCGACATACGCTGGGAAACCCTCCGTTGGGCGTTCGCCGTTGAAACTAATGCCTTGCTCGATGAGGTGGTTATAGTGGCGCTTGTCTGAAGAATAAAACACGAAAGTCGAGCCGTTGTCAACATTGTATAACCCCACGGCGCGGTATCCGTTGAGCTTATAGTCGTTCCAGTAAAGATACTGGCTCTGGTAATAGTTTGTCTCCGGCAAATTGTCCTTCTTCGCGATGGTATATCCCGAGTTTTCGTCCGTTTCCGAGAATCCGAAGCTCCACACGTTTTCGCCCGTCGTTCCGCTTGCGAGCGTCAGCCCCGTGTTTCCGTTGTTGTAATAAGTGTAGTAGGTCGACACGTATTTCTTGTCCTGCGTATAGACGTTCACGCCCGAGCCGCAGGCCGTGAAATAAAACTTCGTGCTGTTTTCTTCGCTCTGCGTCAGTTCGTTGTCTGGCACATAGACAAATTGTCCCGAGCGCACATTGCGGATGCGGTAGAGAATCGGGTCGTTCACGTTCGTCGTGACCACCACCGGCATCGCCAGTCCCGTCCGTTCCCAATATTCTCCTTGTTTGTTCACGCCGCTCAGTCCGCTCAGCGCGTCTTCGTCTCCCGTCGTTCCCCCCGTGTTGACCACCTGGTTGCCCTGTTCGTCATAGAGTTGGAAGAATCCATTGTCGGTGCTTGCCGAAGAATACGTGCCGAGCAAGTAAGAACCATCCGTGCGGAGGTTGAAATATTGCCCCGGTGCCCCAGCATTTTCAATGATGAGCATGCCCGTTGTCGTCTCCGTCAGCGTCCAAACGGCGTAGTTGTCGTCGGCCGTGTTAGAGAGCTGTATGCCCTTGGCCGTGTATTGTCCTGTGTCGTTCGTCAGCTTCCCGCTTTTGTACACCATATACTGTCCCGTCGCGGCATTCTTCATCGTGAAACCCGCGCCCTTGACAGAGAGCACCCACCAGGCATCTTCGGGCACCGCCTCCAGATTCGTGGCATAATAGAGAAACGCTGCGGCGTCGTGCTTCTCTCCGAGCACAACACATCCGTTGTCATATCTCTGGCAGGTGATGCGGTATTTCGCGCCGTCTTTGATGGTCGTGACGGCCTGCGAAACCATCGCCAGGCATAAAAGAGAGAATAAGAGTAAAAATCTTTTCATTTATTTGAGTATGAAGGTTGTAGATTCTTATGCTGCCCCTGAAGGTCGGGTGTTTAAAATTTAGAAAAAATTAAGATTGGTAGAGAGGCACCAGCGCCCCTGAAGGGGGCTCATATTTAGGGTAGGGGCTTGCCCCTACCTCTTGG
>OHYO01000906.1_pt1 | contig 11186 bp, 10 predicted proteins | sample 1580291 | NCBI WGS metagenome assembly OHYO01 (sample SAMEA3882526, study PRJEB24775) | human gut metagenome | biome: human-associated habitat; feature: intestine environment; material: feces | place: Netherlands | collected 2009/2010
TGTACTTGGGAAGGGAAATGGACATAACTGGTGGTGTGTACTTTATCCAAATCTGTGTTTTACCAATGCAACCTGTGCAGTGGTAGATGAAGATGGAAAGAAAGAACTGAAAGAAGCATTAAGTGCAGAAGAATATGAAATGGTAACGGCCACTTCAGAATTTAAGATAAAGTGGTTTTTCTTCGGAAAAGATCATGCAAAGGAGTCAGACTAAAATGAGAGACAATCAATATACGATAGATGGAAGAATACGATTCAGTGAAGTGGATCATACCAGAAGAATTACCCTGCCGGGAATCGTAAATTATTTTCAGGACTGCAGTACATTCCAGTCAGAAGATCTGGGACTTGGAATCGAACACTGCAGCGAAAAAAAGCGGGCATGGATTCTGTCATCTTGGCAGGTAGTGGTAGAACGTTATCCGAAGATCGGTGAAAAGATACAGACAAGTACATGGGCGACGGACTTTAACGGTTTGTTTGGAGAACGTAATTTCTGTATGACAGACAGTGAAGGAAAAGATGTAGCATATGCAAATTCGCTGTGGGTATATATGGACATGGAAAAGGGACGTCCGTTAAGACCGGAAGAATCGGAGATTGCACCATACGGGGTAGGAGATCCGTATGAGATGGAATATGAATCAAGAAAAATCGCACTTCCGAAAGAGGCGAAAGAACTGGAAAGTTTTCCGGTACGCAGATATCATATTGATACGAATGAGCATGTCAACAACTGCCAATATGTACAGATGGCGCTGGAATCATTGCCAAAAGATAAAGAAGTGCACCAGATGCGTGTGGAATATAAGAAATCAGCGGTATATGGTGATGTGATCTATCCAAGGATTGCCATAGAAGAGGACAGAACGGTTATAGAGCTTTGCAATGAAAAGGCCAGACCGTATGCAGTGATCGAATTTAAGTTTGCATAGACATTCTTATATAGATGCTGATACAATAAGAAAACATATACACTTTGGAAAAAGAGAAAAGGAAACAGAGAGGAAAAATATGGGATTAACAGATTATTTAGGAAAGAAAAGAAGATTGATGATCGTTAAAGAAGTAGAGTTCGGGGTATATCTTGGTAATAAAGATGACAAAGTCCTGCTTCCGAAAAAACAGGTACCAAAAGATGTAGAAGTCGGAGATCCTGTAGAAGTATTTTTGTATAAAGATTCGTCTGACCGTCTGATCGCAACAACGCAGGAGCCAAAGATCACGTTAGATGAACTGGCAGTATTGAAAGTTGCAGATACCGGAAGAATCGGGGCGTTCCTTGACTGGGGACTGGAAAAAGACCTTCTGCTTCCGTTCAAAGAACAGACTGCAAAAGTAAAAAAAGGTGATGAAGTGCTTGTCGCACTGTATGTGGACAAGTCCGGAAGACTTTGTGCGACAATGAAAGTATACGAAAAGCTTCGTACAGATTCTCCATATAAAAAGGATGATCATGTAGAAGGAATCATTTACGAGACGAGTGATAACTTCGGAGTGTTCGTGGCAGTAGATGACTGCTACAGTGCACTGATCCCGAAGAGAGAAGCATTTGGCAGGTTAAGAGTCGGAGACCGTGTATCCGCCAGAGTCCTGAAAGTAAGAGAAGACGGAAAGCTTGACTTAAGTGTCAGAGAGAAAGCATTTCTTCAGATGGATGCCGATGCGGCGATGATCATGAAACGTATGGAAGAATACGGTGGAAAGCTTCCATTTAACGATAAAGCAGATCCGGAAGTAATCAAACAGGAATTCGGATTAAGTAAAAATGCATTCAAACGTGCCGTTGGAAGACTTCTTAAAGAAGGACATATAAAAATTTCTGAAAAGAATATTGAAATGAAAAAGAAATAAGGTATAATAAAAGTGATAAGAATAAGATGATTAAAAAGGAGAATGAGAAATGAAAGTACAGAACATTACAGATATCGAAGGATTTTTCAAAGTAGTTGATTCTTGTGAAGGAAAAGTTGAACTTGTAACAGGCGAAGGTGACAGACTGAACTTAAAGTCAAAATTATCTCAGTATGTATCTATGGCAAACATTTTCTCTAACGGAGAGATTCCGGAACTGGAAATCGTTGCTCATGAGCCAGAGGATATCGATAAACTTGTAAAATTCATGCTTCTTGGAAGTGGAAAAGAAGATTAAGACGAACAGTGATGTTTGAAAGGGTGTTCCCTGAGGGGGCACCTTTTTTTATCATTGTGGATAGAATCAGGAAAGGAGAAAGCTATGAGCTTTGCACATCTCCACGTCCATACAGAGTACAGCCTGTTGGATGGCTCAAATAAAATCAAAGAGTGTGTAGCCAGGGTAAAAGAACTCGGGATGAACAGCGTGGCGATCACGGATCATGGTGTCATGTATGGTGTGATCGATTTTTACCGTGCGGCAAGAGCAGCAGGGATTAAGCCGATCCTCGGATGCGAAGTCTATGTTGCACCGGGATCGAGATTCGATAAAGAAGCTGTAGGAAGCGGGGATGACCGTTATTATCATCTGGTGCTTCTGGCGGAAAATGATCTGGGATACCATAATCTGATGAAGATCGTGTCCAGAGGATTTACGGAAGGCTATTATTATAAACCAAGAGTAGACCTGGAAGTGCTGCAGGAATTCCATGAAGGAATCATTGCGCTCAGTGCGTGTCTGGCCGGTGAGGTACAGAAGAATATCCTGCGAGGCATGTATGAAGAAGGAAAGGCAGCAGCACTAAGGTATCAGGACATTTTCGGAAAAGGAAATTTCTTCCTGGAATTACAGGATCACGGAATGCAGGAACAGCAGATCGTGAACCAGTCACTGCTTCGTATGTCACAGGAGACAGGGATCGAACTGGTTGCGACGAATGACGTGCATTATACTTACGCAGAAGACGTAAAACCGCATGACATTCTGTTATGCATCCAGACGGGTAAAAAGCTGGCAGATGAAGATCGTATGCGCTACGAAGGCGGCCAGTATTATATTAAGTCCGAAGAAGAGATGAAGCAGTTATTTCCATATGTACTGCAGGCGTTGGAGAACACGCAGAAGATTGCAGACCGCTGTAATGTAGAGATTGAATTCGGTGTCACCAAACTGCCGAAATATGATGTGCCGGAAGGATATACTTCCTGGGAATATCTGAATAAACTTTGTTTTGACGGATTGAAAGAACGGTATCCGGACGGGGATGATTCGTTGAAAGAACGTCTGGAATACGAATTGTCGGTCATCAAATCCATGGGATATGTAGATTACTTCCTGATCGTGTGGGATTTCATTAATTATGCAAGAACACAGGGGATCAAGGTCGGACCGGGGCGAGGTTCGGCGGCCGGAAGTATCGTATCGTACTGTCTGGGAATTACAAGTATCGACCCGATCAAATATCAGCTTCTGTTCGAACGTTTCCTGAATCCGGAACGTGTATCCATGCCCGATATCGACGTGGACTTCTGCTTTGAGAGACGCCAGGAAGTCATTGATTATGTAGGAAGAAAATACGGCGCAGACCGGGTAGTACAGATCGTAACTTTCGGTACGATGGCAGCACGTGGAGTCATCCGTGACGTAGGACGTGTCATGGACCTTCCGTATGCATTTGTAGACAGCATTGCAAAGATGGTGCCGACAGAGCTGAATATTACGCTTGATAAGGCACTGAAGATGAATCCGGAATTCAAGAAACTGTATCAGGAAGATGAACAGGTTAAGGAACTGATCGATATGTCGAGAAGACTGGAAGGTCTTCCGAGACATACATCCATGCATGCAGCGGGAGTTGTGATCGGTCAGCGTGCGATCGAAGAATTCGTGCCATTGTCTCTTGGATCGGACGGCTCAGTGACGACACAGTTTACGATGACAACACTGGAAGAACTGGGGCTTCTGAAAATGGATTTCCTAGGTCTGCGTACCCTGACTGTTATACAGGATGCAGAGCGTCTGGCAAGCATCAGCAGCGGTAAGACAATAGACATTAATAAAATCGATTATGATGATAAAGCAGTTCTGGCGTCTATCGGAACAGGAAAGACCGATGGCGTATTCCAGCTTGAAAGTGCCGGAATGAAGAACTTCATGAAGGAACTGAAACCGCAGAATCTGGAGGATATCATTGCCGGTATCTCCTTATACCGTCCGGGACCGATGGATTTCATCCCGCAGTACATCAAGGGAAAGAACAATCCGGATAGCATCACTTATGACTGCCCGCAGTTAGAGCCGATCCTGGCACCGACTTATGGATGTATCGTATATCAGGAACAGGTTATGCAGATCGTGCGTGATCTGGCTGGATATACGCTTGGACGAAGCGATCTTCTGCGAAGAGCGATGTCGAAGAAAAAGGGCGATGTCATGCAGAAAGAGCGCCAGAATTTCGTATATGGTAATCCGGACGAAGGCGTGCCGGGCTGTATCGCCAACGGAATCGACGAGAAGACGGCGAATAAGATTTATGATGAAATGATCGATTTTGCCAAATATGCATTTAACAAATCACATGCGGCAGCCTATGCGGTGGTATCATATCAGACTGCCTGGTTAAAATATTACTATCCGGTGGAATTCATGGCAGCACTTATGACTTCCGTGATCGACAATCCGGGAAAAGTATCAGAGTACATTTACAGTTGCAGACAGATGGGAATTAAGATCCTTCCACCGGATATTAATAAAGGAGAAGGAAGCTTCTCCGTTGACGGCGGCAATATCCGTTATGGTCTGGCGGCGATCAAGAGTATCGGAAAGCCAGTGATCGAGTCGATTATCCAGGAACGAAAAAATGGAGGAGAATTCAGCAACCTGAAAGACTTTATCGAACGTCTGTCGGGAAAAGAAGTCAATAAGCGTACGATCGAAAGCTTTATCAAATCCGGAGCATTTGACAGTCTGGGTGGTACAAGAAAGCAGTTTATGGTAGTTTATGTACAGATCCTGGATCAGGTGAACCGTGAGCGGAAATACTCCATGACCGGACAGCTTTCATTATTTGACATCGTAAGTGATGACCAGAAATCGGAATTCGACATTCCACTTCCGGATGTAGGAGAGTACGAGAAAGAGACAAAGCTTGCATTTGAAAAAGAAGTGCTGGGTGTGTACTTAAGCGGTCATCCGCTGGAGGATTATGAGGAAAAATGGAAGAAGAACATTTCCAGAACGACATTAGATTTCCAGATAGATGATGAGACGGGAAGGACAAAGGTACATGACGGTGCAAAAGAGATCGTCGGCGGCATGATCACCAATAAGACGATCAAATATACCAAGACCAATAAAGTTATGGCATTTATTACACTGGAAGATCTGGTGGGATCAGTCGAAGTTGTGATCTTTCCGAGAGATTTTGAAAAAAATCAGATGTATCTGAATGAAGAAGCCAAAGTATTTATAAAGGGAAGGGTATCCGAAGAAGATGATGCACCAAGTAAACTGATCTGTGAGCAGGTGATCCCGTTTGAACAGACGAAGAAGGAACTATGGCTTCAATATCCGGATAAAGCGACTTATCTTCAGCAGGAAGGAATGCTTCAGGACATTCTGAAAGTATCTGAAGGAATGGATGAAGTTATCATCTATTGCAGGAAGGAAAAAGCGGTAAAACGCCTGGCAAAGGGCTGGAATGTGACCGCAGATGAGGTATTGTTGAGCAGATTGACGAATTATCTGGGTGAAAGTTGTGTAAAAGTTATAGAAAAACCCATTGAAAGCGTGCACTAATTCATGTACAATATCATCGGAGAGAAATGATAATGGTTAGAAGATAATTGGAACAAACTAATACAATGGAGGAATGAATCATGGCAGACAAAAAAGTAATTCGTACAATAGGTGTATTGACAAGTGGTGGAGATGCCCCTGGAATGAACGCAGCAATCCGTGCCGTTGTTCGTACAGCACTTGGTAAAGGACTGAAGGTAAGAGGCATCAGAAGAGGATATCAGGGACTTTTAAACGAGGAAATTATCGATCTGTCAGCCAGAGACGTATCCGATACAATTGAGCGCGGAGGTACAATTCTTCAGACAGCCCGTTGTGCAGAGATGCGTACAGAGGAAGGTCAGCAGAAAGCAGCAGCTATCTGCAAAAAATATGGTATTGATGGTCTGGTAGTCATCGGTGGTGACGGATCATTTGCCGGAGCTCAGAAACTTGCTAACTTCGGAATCAATACAATCGGACTTCCGGGAACGATCGATCTGGATATTGCCTGTACGGAATATACAATCGGATTCGATACAGCCGTTAATACAGCTATGCAGGCTATTGACAAAGTACGTGATACATCAACTTCTCATGAGAGATGCTCTATCATCGAGGTTATGGGTAGAGATGCAGGATACCTTGCACTGTGGTGCGGTATTGCTAACGGAGCTGAGAAGATCCTGATGCCTGAAGAGCATGATTATGACGAAGATAAGATCATTGCTGATATTCAGGAATCAAGAAAACGTGGAAAGAAGAACTACATCATCATCAATGCAGAGGGTGTTGGAGATTCTATAAACATGGCTAAGAGAATTGAAGAAGCAACCGGTATGGAGACAAGAGCAACGATTCTCGGACACATGCAGCGTGGTGGAAGCCCGACATGTAAAGACAGAGTATACGCTTCTATCATGGGAGCAAAAGCCGTAGATCTTCTGCTTGAAGGAAAGACAAACCGTGTTGTAGGTTACAAACATGGTGAGTATGTAGACTTCGATATTGATGAAGCACTTGGAATGACAAAAGGAATTCCTGCTTACCAGTATGAGATTGCAAAAGAGCTGGCTCTGTAATTAAAACCGGAATAAAGAATAAAAAGTTATCTGTTTTATGGCAGGTAACTTTTTTTATAGCAAAGTATACAAGGGAGGTTTCGACATAAAATCTCTTGAAAATGCACGTCCAAGACGGTACAATAGTAAAATATGGTGGAGTATTCATAAAAGGAGATTTAATATCGTGGAAAATAAAAACAGGAACACTGCAGCAATCGGTGTGTTTGATTCGGGAGTCGGAGGTTTGACCGTCACAAGAGAGATCATGCGTCAGCTGCCGAATGAAAATGTAGTATATTTTGGGGATACAGCAAGAGTTCCATACGGAAGTAAGTCGAAGAATAACATTATCCGTTTTTCCAGACAGATCATCCGTTTTTTAAAGACAAAGAATGTAAAGGCGATCGTGATCGCATGTAATACGGCCAGTGCGCTGGCGCTTGAGACAGTGCAGCAAGAGTTCGACATTCCGATCATCGGAGTGATCGTACCGGGAGCAAGAGCTGCCGTAAGAGAGACCAGAAATTGTCAGATTGGTGTACTTGGTACAGAAGCAACGATCAAGAGCGAGACCTATACTAAAGAAATCCGGAAACTTATGCCGGAGGCAGAAGTCATCGGAAAGCCATGTCCGTTATTCGTACCGTTGGTAGAAGAGGGATTTGCAAAGCATAAAATCACAGAAGAAGTGATCAATATCTATCTGTCAGATATGAGAAAGTCAGAGATCGATACACTGATCCTGGGATGTACCCACTATCCGCTTCTCAGATCAAGGATCATGGCATATTTTGGAGAAAAAGTACATATTGTAAATCCGGCGTACGAGACGGCGATGGATCTGAAGAAGATACTGGAAGAGCAGAAAATTGCTAATACATCGGGAGAACCGGCAGCATATGATTTTTATGTCAGTGATGCGGCAGAGAAGTTTAAGAAATTCGCCAATTCAATCCTGCCGTACGATGTAGATAAGACACAGGCAATTGATATTGAAGATTATTAGGAGAATATATGACAAAAGACGTATTATTAAGTATATCCGGTCTGCATCAGGATGTGACCGGGATTGAAGCGCAGGGTGATGAGCCGGGAAGTGAACCAATTGAGGTAATCGTACCTGCGAGCTATTATGAGAAAAATGGAAAGCACTATGTGATCTATGATGAACTGGTGGAAGGAATCCCGGGAACCATCAAGAATAAAGTAAGGATCCTGGATGACCAGAAGGTCGAGATCATCAAGAGCGGAATTACGAATACCCACATGGTATTCGAGAAAGATAAGATCAATATGACACAGTATGAGACACCATACGGTGAGATGATGATTGGAGTCTTTACCAAGGATATCCAGTTCTAAGAACAGGATGAAAAGATCACGGTGCATGTGAATTATGCACTGGACATCAATGGAGATCCTGTTGCCGATTGCAATATAGACATAAAAATAACAGCACGAGACTGTAATTAATTCTGTGTAAACTCTAAAAGAGCTATATATCCTCTTGGATTGATGTTAAAATAAATATCAATTCAGGAGGATTTTTTTATGGCACGAAGAAGAAAAATGGATCCAGAACGCAAAGCGTTCATCAACAGCTTGTTGGAACACTATCAACCAAAGGATGCTCAGGATATCCAGGACATGCTGAAAGACCTGTTAGGCGAAACGCTGCAAGGTATGTTAGAAGCTGAAATGGATGATCACCTTGGATATTCCAAGTATGACTACAAGAACAAAGAGACAGACGATAGCCGTAATGGTTATAGTCCTAAAACTGTCACCTCTTCAATGGGAACGATTGATCTGGATATACCACGAGATCGAAAGGGAGATTTTGAACCGCAGATTGTGAAAAAGAATCAGACAGATATCTCAAACATTGAAGATCAAGTACTTTCTATGTATGCAAAAGGAATGACGACAAGAGATATCTCCGCTCATCTCAAAGATGTTTATGGTGTGGATGCATCCGCAGAAATGATATCACATATGACAGATCGAATCCTTCCTATCGCAAAAGAGTGGCAAAACCGGCCGCTGGAAAGAAAATATGCCATTGTTTTTATGGATGCGGTACATTTCCATGTTCGGGAGGACAATCGAACGGTAAAAAAGGCAGTTTATGTTGCTATAGGTGTTAAACTGAACGGAAAACGTGAGGTCCTCGGCATGTGGGTAGGAGGAAATGAAAGTGCAAAATACTGGTTGTCCGTCCTCAACGAGATAAAAAACCGAGGTGTAGAGGATATCATGATCGTATCTGTGGATGGATTGACCGGATTCGGGGATGCGATTCATGCAGTATTCCCGCAGGCAGAGATCCAGAGGTGTATTGTACATCAGATCCGTTATTCAACAAAGTTTATTTCTTACAAAGATCTAAGACCATTTATGGCAGATTTGAAGCTGGTTTACAAAGCAGATACAGAGGATCTTGCACTCACAGCCCTGGATGATCTGGAAGAAAAATGGGGTAAAAAGTACCCTGCTTCCATTGGATCCTGGAGAAATAACTGGACACAATTATCCACATATTTTAAATATCCATCTGAGATACGTAAATTAATATATACTACAAATTCCATCGAAAATTTTAACCGCCAGCTACGCAAGGTTACGAAATCCAAGACTATTTTTCCGACGGATGATGCCCTTTTCAAGATGCTCTATCTGGCAATGATGGATGTCACAAAAAAATGGACCGGAAAAGCTTGGGACTGGGGTCTGACACTGGATCAGTTATGCATCTATTTTGGGGATCGGATCCAGCCAGAGGATATCGATTAAGCACAGATTCAATCGCATATCAAGGGTAAATAAACGCCCGATTTTCTCGGGCGCCCTTGACATGCAATAGAATCCATGCTACTAAATAGACAACGGGCTGAACAGCAAGAGATGCCATTCAGCCCATCACATTATATTTTAGTATTCTATAAACCTACGATTTTATCATCAATCTGAGAGGTTTACACAGAATAATTTACACTACCCTTTCTTCTGACGATTCTCAGACAGCTGCTTACACACAGAGAAATAAACCATCTGACATCGTCGATGTATATATGGATATGGTAAATAATTACAACAACTATGTAAAACCAATCCTTAACCGCCTGAACCCGGATCTTGCACAGAAGATTGAGAACAACGTCTTCAACACTGCATTCCATCATTTCGTATATTACCTTGGATGCAGCAACATCATCCACACACAGGAAAAAGGATGCGACGTACTGATCTCTTCCGACGGAGTAAACTTTACAACACTCACCCGCAATGGTTTCGGCGATATCTATAACCACGGCGGACGTGCATTTATTCCGACAGACAACGGACTCTTCCTCGGTATGGCTAACCCGTTCTGGGGAACACAGCTCTGGAGAGTAACCGACGGATCAGAAAATCCGACACCGGATAAACCAGGTACTGATAAGCCAGGTACTGATAAACCAGGCACTGACAAGCCGGGTACTGATAAACCAGGTACTGACAAGCCAGATACTGACAAACCGAGCACACCTGGAACAACAGATCCTTCCGGAACTAACAATGGTACAACCTCTGGTTCTACAGGTAACAACACATCCAATGGTCAGAACGGAGCAACCACTACAGCATCTCCAAAGACTACTAATGCTAATCATGCAAATAAGAAGTCTACAAACGGCAAGGTAAAAACCGGTGACAATAATCGCATGATTCTTTATACAGTTTCATTGGTTCTTTCACTTATGATCGCTGCAGGATGCATCTATACTATTATTAGTAAGAGACGTAAGAACAGATAGTATTTTGATTATTCGGCTATAAGGATACAGAGAACTTGCCACCGGCAACTTCTCTTGCATACTTTGGTATAATAAAAGCGCAGGGAAATGGCGTATGCCATTTTGCCTGCGCTTATGTTATGCATGCATCGATTCTTTAACAAAATCAATAACATCCAGATTCTTCTTCACAATATTAGGATCTCTCTCCATGTCGGAAATACTCATCCAATAATAGTGTCTGCCATTAACAACAAAGTTCTCCTTCTGCTCATCCCCCGGAAATACTTGAATCTTTATCTCATACAATCTGTGTTTATATTTCCTCTACCTCTTCTCTTTTCTTATCCACATTCCATTCAAAGTTTTCCTTATATTTTCAAGAACTTCGATGCCTTTGTTCCATATGTAAAACAGCCTGCCTTACACAAAAAAGATCTTAAACATCTTTCCATTTTTCCTCCTGTATAAGGCTCTAGTGTTGCACCCTGTATCCCATCAAAGCATGGCCACACATTAAAAGATCCCACATCTAATCCTTCTTTAACTGCTTCGCATATTATTTGATAAAATACTCTTTCAATATCATTGCCGTTTTTCTCATCACATTGCTCGTATACTTTATCCCAATATTTCAAATAATTATTTTTAGAA
>OHYO01000916.1_pt1 | contig 11128 bp, 10 predicted proteins | sample 1580291 | NCBI WGS metagenome assembly OHYO01 (sample SAMEA3882526, study PRJEB24775) | human gut metagenome | biome: human-associated habitat; feature: intestine environment; material: feces | place: Netherlands | collected 2009/2010
TCAAGAAGGCCTTTAAGCTGAAAAAACCAGCGATCACCAAACTCACCAAGCGCAAGAAGTCCTTTAAGATCAGATGGGCAAAGGTGAAGAATGCATCCGGCTATAAGCTGCAGTATTCCACATCATCAAAGTTTACTAAGAAGACCACAAAGACAGTTAAAGTCAAAGGTAACACCAAATTTGCCAAGACGGTTAAGAAGCTGAAGGCCAAGAAGAAGTACTATGTACGTGTTCGCGCATACAAGCGTGTTCGCGCATACAAGGATGGTAAGGCTGTCACAGTGTACACTAAGTGGTCTAAGGCCAAGGCAGTAAAAACCAAGTGATGATGAAAGCATGTTATCATTAGCCTTGGAAATGTGAGATTTTTGTTGTCTACAACTAAAACATATGTTATAATCCTGTCTTTGACAGTTGAAAGAAGGAAAAAACCTCGCAGACGGCGTAATTACGCCGATTGCGAGGTTTCTTTTGTTGGAAAGTATGTGGTAATATTTACTTCTTTTTGGTCTGATTTAAAATTTTTCTCATGTTTTTTTGAGATGTTATCTGATAGTCTGTTCTGAAACCAAAAGCATCATGAAGAGCATCAGTGATATCAGTTCGTGTGTAGGTTGGAATATATCCTTCGCCAGGTGCAATCAGCATATCCATAGAGAGGATAGTATCAATCAACTCTTCGCAGGTGTACTTCTCATTAAGTTTTTGTTCCAGAATTCTGTAAATAACAAGAGCAGTAAAACAGGTAGTGAAGGATAATACCGACAGGATCGAAGCGGAACGTACATTTAGATTAAACAAACGTTGTTACGGCATGAGCTGTATTACCACCAAGCTGGAGAAAACCCAGCTCACATCCATCGCATTATCTGTATTTGTCACGAATCTGTTTAAGATGCAGAGACGAATACTTTTTTTTTACATCTGTACCGGATTTTGGACAGATATAGGGTCGTAAATCTGTATCTTTCTGTTTGATCAGCAGACACTGGTTATCGACACCAAAAAAGAGAGACTTTCGACAAGTCTCTCTTTTTTGGTGTACTTTTATGCATTTCTTTTAGGTTTATTTTGCCACGGTTTTTCGCTATAGTAGCATTATAGAAAGGATCGACTACGTATGAGACCAATGAAAGTACGGGGAAAGGGGAGAATTGCCTGTGTATTCTGGGCACTGGGAACAGCGCTGGTTCTAGGAGGCTGCCAGAGAGGTGCGGATGCCAAGCCGCTCAAACTGACATTTTCACAGGAGAGCGGATGCTATGAGAATCCGTTTGAGCTGGAACTTTCGACGGAGAAAGGGGACATCTATTATACGCTGGATGGCTCCGATCCGCGTGATAGTGATACCAGGATCGCCTATAAGGGTGCAATATCCGTGACGGATCGGAGTGGAGATGCAAATGTGCTCTCGGCGATCGATCCGGCACAGTATGATGCCGTCAATGTGGAATGGGACAGTGAGAAACAGGATTTTGTGAGCACCATCGGAAATCCGAAGGATGACGAGGTGGACAAGATGACGGTGGTACGCGCGGTGGCGCAGTTCTCCGGGCGGAGCTCCGATGTGGTGACCCAGAGTTATTTTGTCGGGGACATGACGGAGCATGTGCAAGGAATTGAGCAGAGCTGCGATGCGTCCGGCCAGGACCTGGCGATTATGTCTATCACAGTCAATTCCTCAGATATGTTTGACTCCAAAACCGGAATTTATGTTAAGGGTGACATTTATCAGAAGGCATTGGAGGATTTGATCCGGGACGCGGAGGATTCGTGTCCGGACGTGGAGACGGGACGCAGGCTGGACGGCAATTACAAACAGCGAGGAAAGGACTGGGAGCGGGCCGCCCATGTGGATTATTTTGAGAGTGATGGCAAGACGACGGTCTGCCGGTTGCAGCAGGATTGTGGTATCCGGATTCAGGGCAATTATTCGCGCTCAGATCTGCAGAAGGGTCTGCGGCTGTGTGGCGGAAAGAAGTATGGCAAGAAGAATTTCTCCTATCCGTTTTTTGGCGATAAGGATGTGGATGACCGGGGAGAGGTGATTTCCAGTTTCCGCAAGCTGATCCTACGCAATGGCGGAAATTGCGCGTTTACGACCAAATTCAATGATACCTACTGGCAGAAGCAGCTGGCGGATCTGAAGGTGGAGACCCAGGCATCCAGGCCATGCGTGGTCTATCTGAATGGGGAATACTGGGGACTGTATATTCTGCAGGAAGATTATCAGGCCAAGTATTTTGAGAAGACACATGGAGTGGCCAAGGAAAATGTCGTGACATATAAGGGGGATGCAGAGGCACTTTCCCTGGGATACAAGCTGGATGAAGGAAAACTGCCGGAGGGGGAGGACAATGAGTCCTACTATCTGCAGGATGTGCTGGATTTCTTCGCCAGTCATGACAATCTCCGCAATGAGCAGGATTACGAAGCATTTGCCAAACTGGTCGATCCGGAGTCTGTCAGGGACTATTTTGCGGCCAATGTCTGGCTGAACAATAAATGGGACTGGCCGGGAAAGAACTGGACGATTTGGAAGACCACGAAGGTGGATCCGGACAATCCGTATGCTGACGGGCGATGGAGACTTTGTTTCTATGATCTGGATTTCGGAGGGGTCAGCGGTGTGGAGGACATTGGAACCAATACCATGGCTGAGGACAACTATAAGAAATATGGGCTTCTCGACAAGAAGACGGCCAATCCGCTGGTCAAAATGTTTGTCTATCTGATGAGCAATGATTCGTTTCGGCGGGATTTTGAAGATAAGTTGCTGTCGCTCAGTGAAAATGAACTGGAAAAAGAACATGCACTGGCAGAGTGCAAGAAGATCAGGGAGATCTATGAGCCGTTGTACCCGCAGTTCTTTACCAGATATTTTGGGACGGAGCAGGCAGAATATAAGACGGAAGATGCCATTGGGGGAGGTTATGCAAGCTATCAGTGCCTTGTCGATTTCCTCGGAGGCCGGGCGGATACGATCCCGGGGATCGTCAATTGGATTGAGAAAACGGAAAAAAGATTGGAGTGAGTAGATACGAATGAGTCAGGAAACGTTTGCAAGGGTGGAGAAAAAGTATGTGATCAGCCGGGAGCAGTATGAGTGGATTCGGCAGTTCCTTGCAGAGTATACGGTGGAGGATGAGTATGGACAGAGTACGATCCGCAATGTCTATTATGATACGCCTGGGGAGGAGATGATCCGTCATTCCATCCAGAAGCCGGAGTTTAAGGAGAAAGTGCGCGTCCGGGGATATGGGAAAATCGGACGAAACGATAACGTGTTTGTGGAACTGAAGCGCAAATACCAGGGCATCGTCTATAAGAGAAGGGTGAGCATGCCACTTTCGGAGGCAGAGAAATTTCTGGCGCGGCGCAGGAGTTGGAACTCAGCTGAAGGAAAAGATGTTTGTTGCCAGGGAGAGAAAGAAAGCCAGAGCGAGATGGTGAGGAAGGTTTTCCTGCCGCAGAAGGAACGCCCAAATCAGGAAGAGGGAGACTTTGTGCATCGCCAGATCCTGCGGGAACTGGAATACACCAGAGATCGATATGACTTGCGGCCGAACATGTATATCGCATACGACCGCGTAGCCCTGTACGGAAAAGAGGACAGGTCCCTGCGTCTGACATTCGATCAGAGGATCCGCAACCGCAGGCGGGGACTGACGCTTGACGGGGAGGAACCGGAGAATTTGTACTTTGAACAGGGTGAGGTTGTCATGGAGATCAAATGTGGCAGTGCATATCCGCTGTGGCTTTGCAGGATGCTTGGGGGACAGAAAATCTATCCCACATCCTTTTCCAAATATGGAGCATTTTATAAGAAAGAGAGGAATCAACAATATGATGGCAAGTGTGATTAATGGGGCAGGGAGTGTGTCTGTGCAGGCGGCGCTGTTGTGTACATGTGTGTCCCTGGTACTGGGGTTGGTGATCGCGGCAGTGTACATGCTGCAGGGGGAGTATACGAAGAATTTTGTGGTGACGCTGCTGTTGCTGCCGGCGCTGGTGCAGGCGGTGATCATGCTGGTCAATGGAAATCTGGGAACCGGTGTGGCGATCATGGGTGCATTCAGTCTGGTGCGTTTCCGGTCTGTTCCGGGTACATCCCGTGAGATCAGCGGCGTATTCTATGCGATCGTGGTAGGACTTGCGACCGGTATGGGCTATCTGGCTTATGCGGCGATGATCACTGTGATCGTGGGAGCTGTGATGCTGGTTTCCTACAAGGTGGTCGGACATGCCGGCGTGCAGCAGCATCTCCTGCGGATCGTGATCTCGGAGGATCTTGATTATGAGGGAGTCTTTGAAGATATTCTGCAGAAATACACAAAAACTGCCCGTCTGATTCAGGTAAAAACCATCAACATGGGCAGTATGTATGAACTTCGTTATGAAATTGCACTGGCAAAGGATGCGCTTGTTAAGGAGATGATCGATGACATCCGCACCCGCAATGCCAATCTTACGGTGAGCTGCAGCAGAGTGCTGACCAGCCGAGAGGAATTATAATATGGCATCATATGCCAAAGAACTTTTTCTTTTAGCAAATCTGTTTTAATAGCGTTGACAAATGTGTAAAATGGAACGCTACATTGAATGCTGTGCAAAAGTCACCTCGAAAATCGTTCCCCCAGTCTTGCCTGATTTGATACAAATACTGCCATCATGTACTCTAACGATTTCACGGACAAAAGCAAGACCTAGCCCTACGCCACCCAGCTCCCGGCTTCTGGATTTATCCACACGGAAGAATGGCTCGAACACTCTTTCCCTAAGCTTCTTTGGTATTCCTCTTCCCGTATCTTCTACAGACAGATAAACATGCTTGTTTCTCTGATATGCGGTTACTGTAACCTGTCCGAGCGGATGATTATATTTGATGGCATTCTCAACCAGATTGTATACAAGCCTGTAAATAAGGATATCACTGCCTATCATAGTGGCATCCTCACATTTTCCAATCAGCTTTATATTCTTTTCCACGGCAAGAGGCTCAAGGTCTGCCAAAACCTCTTCAACAATAGCATCCAATATAATTTTATCATCCCTTCCCACCGTCTGAAGCTCACTCATGTCAAGAAGAGTCTTTACCATCCTGTTTAATTTATCATTTTGTTCCGTAACCATTTTTATGGTCTGCAAAGTGTCTGCATCATTTCCCGGGTGAGAGGCAGAATTATATAAATCAAGCTGTACCTGCATTAACGCTAATGGAGTACGCAGCTCATGTGCTGCATTTGCAGTAAACTGTCTCTGTATCTCAAATGCTTCCGACAGACGCTCAAGCATCTTATTATAAGAAATACCCAGCTGGTTCAGTTCCTTAACATTGTTTTCCTCTATTCTTGAATCAGACAGATTCTGAGCCTGTACCTCTTCAATTTTATCTGAAAACTCCCTGATTGGTTTGAGTGCATGCCCGCTTATAAAATAAGTGACGACACCTCCCAAAAGCGCCAGCAAAACCGTGATTATCAGACTGTTTCTTTTATAGTCGGCCTTATTATTGTACACCTGAACCGAAAATTCATCCGCAAACTCATCCCACTTATCGTCCGGTATGCTGATATATATTTCATCTGATTTGTTTCCTTTTTCATCCCCCTGTGACTCTACCGCATCCTGCAGAGAATCGATGTAATGCACACCATTTTTATAGACAAACATAGTCAGGCAGCCACATATAATAGCAATACACAATGTAGTAATGCACGTAAGTCTCCACTGTAGCGACATTCTTTTCATCTGTCAGACTCCTCCCGTATTTTATAGCCTTCACCTACCTTGTTCTGAATGGGATCATATCCCAGCTTCGCCTTAAGCTTTTTTCTAAGTGAAGACATATGTACCCTGATTGCTCCGCTAAAGCTGTCTGCCGTGGCATCCCACACATGCTCTATCAGCTCCTCCTGACTCACCGGTCTGCCTATATTGATAAGTAAATATTCCAAAATACCATTCTCTTTTCTTGTCAGTGGAACCGGCTCTTCCTTTGCATATGCCTCGCGTTTAATCGTATCAAACTTTATTTCTCCGCATTTAAGACATATATCATTCTGTACAAATTTCCTTCTTGTCAGGCTTCTGATACGTGCCTCAAGCTCCTGCAGATGGAATGGTTTTTCCATGTAATCATTTGCTCCTGCATCCAGTCCCTCTACCTTATCAGCAATCTGACCTCTTGCAGATAATATCAAAACCTTAGTTTCATCATTGTATTTTCTAAGCTCCTTAAGAAGCTCCATGCCATCCATCCCCGGCAGATTCAAATCCAAAACTATCAGATCATAATTCTCCGACAGTATACATTCAAGAGCCTCTTTCCCATCATAACAGGTATCCACCTCATAACCGGCAGCATACAGACTCTTTGCAACCATATCACATATTTGTTTCTCATCCTCAACAATTAATAATCTCAAAATGTTCTCCTGCTTCTTAACAATAATTTTACAACCTATATTGTATAATACCAAAGTCAGCTGGTCAACAATACAACAAAAAGGAGCAACATTATGTTGAAATACCAAAAAACATGTCAAATCATTCTGCTTATCCTTGGTGTATCCATGATAAGCTATGGTGCAGTCAGAGGTGAGGCGGCTACAGTGCTTGGTAAAGCAATAAAACTATGTCTGGAGTGTGTCGGAATTGGATAAGGAAAAGAAATTACTATCAAGAAAACTGGCAAAAATACGTGGCTGGATACAGGCCGCAGCAACGCTGCTGACCAATATTCATATTCCAAATTTATTTAAGGGTAAAATATATCAGGGCAATGCAAAAACAGTATGCGTACCCGGATTAAACTGCTACTCCTGCCCTGCCGCGACAGGAGCCTGTCCAATAGGGGCATTTCAGGCAGTTGTCGGATCATCAAAATTTAAGTTTTCATACTACATAACCGGATTTTTTATTTTACTCGGTGTAACTCTCGGCAGATTTATATGTGGTTTTTTGTGCCCATTTGGATGGTTTCAGGATTTACTTCATAAAATCCCCGGAAAGAAATTATCCACAGCCAAACTAAAGCCTCTTAGGTACCTAAAATATGTCATTCTTATTGTTTTCGTTATACTTCTTCCGATGCTTGTAACGAACTCTATAGGAATGGGAGACCCGTTCTTCTGCAAATATATCTGTCCTCAGGGTGTTTTAGAGGGTGCTATACCGTTATCTATTGGAAATGCTGCTATCCGTTCTGCGCTGGGAAAGCTTTTTTCTTTCAAGTGTATGATTTTAATTGCAGTGATTGTACTAAGTATCTTATTTTACAGGCCCTTCTGTAAATGGATTTGTCCGCTTGGAGCAATCTACTCATTATTTAATAAGGTCAGCCTGCTCAAAATCACCGTTGATAGCAGCAAATGTGTCGGATGCGGTCAATGCTCAAAGGCATGTAAGATGGATGTGGATGTGTGTAAGACACCGGATCACCCCGAGTGCATACGCTGCGGTGCCTGCATAAAGGCCTGTCCGAAGGACGCCATCTGCTACCGGTTTATGGGAAAATCATGTCAAAAAAATGACAACAGATAGCTATTAAACATTTTACTATTATTTTAAAGGAGAAATTACTCATGAAAAACAAATTATCATTTATTTCTATTTTTACACTCTGCATAGCATTATCACTTACAGCATGTGGCGTAAAGCAAGCTTCCACAACAGATTCTAAGAACACTCAGACTGAAGCCGGCTCAGAAGCATCCGGCAAATCAGATTCCAGGATTGATGATTTATATCAGCAGGAAAATCAGCTTTTTGCAGATCACGCTGATGTGTGGAACAAGGCATTTGGCATGATGAACAAAAGTGACGCCGATCCAAACGGAAATTATGCTGATTATCTTGCCGGTACCGTAGAATCAAACAAGAATTCATTCACAGACGATGAGCTTAAAACACTTAATGAGGATATTGAAACCATACGAAAAATCGAGGAACAGATAGCAGAGCTTGAAAACAAAAATACATCATCAGACGATAACAAGAAGGACAGCTCTAAAGCCTCATCTGTATTCAGTGATTTTTCCGGTGAGGATTTTGATGGCAATAAGGTTGATGACAGCCTGTTTTCCGGTAATGCAGTAACAGTCGTCAATTTCTGGTTTACCGGCTGCAAACCATGTGTCGCTGAATTATCCAAGCTTAACGAATTAAATGATGCTATCAAATCAATGGGCGGAGAAGTTGTTGGCATCAACACTGAGACCTTCGATGGCAATAAAACAGCTATCAAAGAGGCTGCCTCTGTTCTTGAAAGCCAGGGTGTCAAATATCGTAATCTGTCAATTGACTCCTCTAGTGCTGCCGGTAAATATGCCTCAGAAATCATGGCCTTTCCAACAACTATACTTGTTGACAGAAATGGCAATATTGTAGGCGAACCAATGCTCGGCGGAATTGATAACAAGGACAACTATGATGCCCTTATGAAGCAGATTCAGTCTGTAATTGATGCAGACAGCACAAATAAATAGAGGTCTACATATAAAAAGCTCCTGTGCATTGCACAGAGAGCTTTCAGACTGTAGACAAAGCGCTCCGAGAAATCATGTTTCTCGGAGCCTTTTTCTATCACTATAAAGATGTTTGGGTTTAAACAACCATATTTCCACTGGATTTATGCCATTTGTAATCCCCATTCTTTCTTACATTTTGCAAGCTTTTTTAAATTCATACACGCAAAGGTGAGCGCGACCTTCATTTTCATCCGCGCTTTTCCGTACATTTGTGTATATCGGAATCCATGGTTTTCTTTTGCTGTTCCAAAGATTCTTTCAATTGTCTCTTTACGGTGTGAATATAAATCTTTCATACCAATTGTTTGACGTATATCTTCGCATGTTTCCATGTAGTCTTCCCAAACATGTCTTGTAACAAGTTTTACATGATCTTTGCTAGCTGTGCATTGCGACAGATACTGACATCCCTCACAGATTTTTCCGCAGCTTTTGTACTCCCGATACCCATCTCGATTGGTGGTGCTGTAGTGCAGGAAATGATTACCAGGACAAATGTATGCATCATTGTATTCATCATACACATACTCATGTTTTCTGAAAAATCCATCTTTAGTCATCGGGCGTTTGTATGGAAATACCGGTGTCACGCCATCGTCTATAAGCATTTTCGCTATCGCAGGAGTTTTATAACCGGCATCAACAATACAGTATTTCATTCCAACATGTGTAAGCTTGTCATAAAGCCCTTTAAAAGTTCTGCTATCATGCTCGTTGCCGGGATTTACTGTAAAATCTATAATCCATCCGTTTTTATCGCAGGCAGTTTCAATCCCATATGCAAACACATGCTTGTGTTCTCCCTTTCGAAACCATCCACTTTCAGGATCTGTTGTACTGCACTTGATGGTTTTTCCGTCTAGTGGAATGTCATCTGTATAGTTTTCAAATTTATCATTGCCGCCGGATCCTGGCTTATTATGATCGTCTTTATCTTTGAGAGGTTTCTTTCCATGTGATTCTCGGTCAGCATTGATATCTTTGCGTAGCATATCGGCATAGAATAAGGCCTCTTGTTGTGCAATTCGTCTTTGCATCTTTTTGTTATTAGCCCTTGCTTTGACATGTGTTGCATCAACAAAGATTTCTGTTGGATCAACCAGCTTAAAGCGATAGCATTCTTCTAGGATATGCTGAAAAATCTGCTCAAATAAATCGGTATCCTTAAAACGACGGGTATAGTTCTTCCCAAATGTAGAGAAATGCGGAACAGGATCATAAAGTTCAAGTCCGAGAAACCAACGGTATGCCATGTTTACCTCAATCTCTTTGATGGTTTGGCGCATACTTTTTATTCCGTACAGATACTGAATAAGAGGAATCTTAATAAGCGTTACAGGGTCAATGCTCGGACGTCCCATGCCATCAGAATAAGTATCACGAACAAGGTCATAAATAAATGACCAGTCAATTGCTTTATCGATAATCCGCAGAAGATGATCCTGTGGAACAAGATCATCGATACATACGATCTGCATTTGTTTTCTCACTTTTTCAGTTTCTTGAGTCATCATATGAAAATACCGCCTTTTTTGATATCTTCATTATACCAAAAAGAGGCTTAAAAGTCTTGAAAATACTGACTTTTAGCCTCTTTCAAAGAAAAATCCTCGGCGGAATGCCGAGGTCTTTGTCTACAGTCTGAAAGCTCCTGTGCATTGCACAGAGAGCTTTTTTTGAACATTACTATAATGTCAAGGAATCTTCTGCATCTACCCACATCTGTAAATTCCCATCAAGATACAGTCTCGCATATTCTAGTGGTTCATCAATGGCGAGTGTGTTTAATGCACAATCTGATCCGGGATTATATTCTGCAAATATTGTTCTCATCGTATCTTATCTCCTTATCGTTCAATCAATTATTTGCTACAAAAATCAGAAGCATTTCAATCAGTTCACCATGTCACTTTTATTTTGTGTTATACTGTTTTATAGATTTTTCTTGGTCTCCGCTGCCGCTTCGGTCGGCACAGAGCAGATGTCCACCGGACATCTTGTGCCCTTGTATTTTCCCTTATCAGAGTTCGTAAACACTGGTGGGACGATATAACACAAGGGAAACAATAAGGGAAAGCTCACCTGCGCCAAACTTAGTGTTTTCAAAGGCTTGAGAGATATTTGATAATAAAATATAACAATTATTAAATCCCTTGGAATACATGAAATCTCAATTCAAGTTTGCAAGGTTGAGCCCCCCTTTGACCATTATATTTAGTTGGAAATGAGAAACAGAATGAGAAAAATAGTAGCAGCTACAGAAGAAAATAAAGAAGAAATTTTAAAATTGTATAAGATACAGCTAGGCAGGGAGTTTTGTCCATGGGACGATTCTTATCCGGGAATGAAGGAGATTGAGTTTGATCTTGGTAGAGAATCTTTGTTTGTAATGATTGATGGGCAGGAGATTAATGCTGATGCCGGAAGCAAAGAGGACAGAATTATCGCAGCGATTTCAATTGATGATGATCCACAGGTGGAGAGGCTTGATTGCTGGAGCCATAAACTTGCACCAGGGGCTGAGCTTTCAAGACTTGCGGTTCATCCGGATTTTCAGAATCAGAAAATTGCGAGACAAATGCTGGTATTTGGGATGG
>OHYO01000934.1_pt1 | contig 11023 bp, 8 predicted proteins | sample 1580291 | NCBI WGS metagenome assembly OHYO01 (sample SAMEA3882526, study PRJEB24775) | human gut metagenome | biome: human-associated habitat; feature: intestine environment; material: feces | place: Netherlands | collected 2009/2010
CCAGAGACATGGTCATCACCAGAGCCAGTACCAGAGAAAGGAACTTCTTCATGGGATTTCCTCCTTTTGAATTTCTCCCGTTTGGGAGTTTGTTTTACAAAACAACGTTTTCTTAACCGCCCCGATTTACATATCGTGGCTAGCCTACCCAATATCTGAACCGGGGGTAAGTTTCGATCACATTGTTTTGTAATGCTAAGATAACATTCGACTTTTTGAAATGCAAGAGGTTGCATTGATTTGTTACACGGTTGTAACATTGAGGGGTCTGTGTAACAGAGCCCGGGGCGTTCTTTTTTATATAGGGGTTTTCCGGGAGGAGGATAAAAAGAACGGACAGAACTTACCAAGTTCTGTCCGAATATGACGGTTTTCGCGGGGGATCAGGGGATGTAGCGCCAGGGATCGTCCGGTTCCGGCGCGGTTTCCGGCTTTTGGGGCGGCGCGTCCTTTTCCAGAACGTCCGCCATGGTGAACAGGCCGTTTTTCCGCCAGCTTTCCAGAATTCCGTGACAATATTTCCAGTTCAGGCGGCCGCAGTTCAGCACGGTGCGGTCGAAGGCCAGCTCGATGAGCGCCGGGGAGAAGCCCCAGTCCAGCCACGCGGCGATGTAGGCGTCATCCGACGGGATTCGCGCGTCCGGGGCCAGCCGCAGCCGACGGCGGACCTCCGCCACCGTCTGTTCCCGCCGGGCCATCCGACGGATCGCGGCCACGGCGTCCGCCCGGGAGCGGACGCCCAGACGGGCCCATTCCAGTCCCAGCTTTTCGATGCACCGGGCCGTGGGGCGCTCCTCGCCCCGGAGGATGGCTTCGTCGCAGCACTGGGCCGTCAGCAGCTCCAGCGCCTCCGGAGACAGGCCGTGGAAGTCGAACAGCTCCGTCAGGGCGCTGAGATCCGCCGTGGGCAGGCGGCGGCCCGCGGCGTGTTCCACGGCGTGTACGGCCCGGGCAAAGGCCGGAAAGTCCGCCAAAATGGCCTGAATTTCCGGAAAATCGTAGGTTTTCCGCTGTTTCAGAGGCTTTGGCAGGACGGCGGCTGCGGGGTCTATGATCCCAGCGGCCACCAGCTCCTCCATGGCCCGGGCGATGCGGCGGTGCTCCCAGCCCAGCTCTTTTCCGCAGAAGAACGGGGAGACCTCGCCGCCGTGGCGCAGGATAGCCTGATGCAGCGCTGCCGCGTCGGCGGTCAGCTGTTCGGTAAGCATGGTGCTCCCCTCCTTCCCTGCTGGTTTTCTGTATAGTATACAACAAAGTGGCTACGGTTGCCACGATTTGTTTCCGAGGGGAAACAGGTGTGTGCGGGGCAGCGGGATCGGCCTTACCTCTACTTGTTAATTTTTTAACACAGCATTTTGAAATATAACCTACCCTTCTGAGACTCCGGCCGTCAGCCTCCGACAAAAAATACCGGGTGGCAGGTGGTATGATGAGGCTGTCCCCCACTCCGCTGCGGGATCAGGCGGATTTGCAGGGACCGTCTCATTTGGGTTTGCTGCTCCTGACTGTCATTTATAGGGACCGTGTCAAGTGGGTTTGTCTTGCTGTCGGTCTATTTACAGGGTCCGTGTCATTTGAGTTTCTTTTGGAAAAAGTCCGAGAAATGTGTGGCTTTATATTGACAGCATTATGATAAGCAAGCTATAATGAGAACGCAAAAAATACAGCAAAACCGGGGGTAAATCTCCCGAAACACGCAAAACGGAGGGGTTTTATGTCTCTGATCCTGACAACCGCCATCGAAAAGGGCGGTACCGGCAAAACAACCACAGTCGTCAATCTGGCGGCTCTGATGGCCGCCGAGGGAAAACGGGTCCTGGTGGTAGATATGGACCAGCAGGCCAACACCACCTACATGCTGACCCAGCACAAGAAGGCCGAGAACTTCTATAAGGGTCACGGCCTGGTGAATATGTTCATGAACTTTGACCTGGGCGGGATGGATCTGGCTCCCTACATCCACCCCACCAACGTGGAGGGCGTTCATATCATCCCCAGCACTGCTCAGACGCCTCGTGCCGTTCACCAGCTGGATCTGCTGGCGGACGAATACAAAATGAAGAACTACACCTTCCTGATCCACTGTCTGGCCAATATCAACGATGATTATGATTACATCGTCATCGACACCCCTCCCGCCCGTGACAATCTCACCATGAGCGCCCTGTTCTGCGCCGACGAGGTTTTGATCCCTGTCCGGTGCGATAACTTCTCTTTGGAGGGTTTTGAGACCACTTTGGCCATGATTTTGGATCTGGAAACCCGGGAAGATGTCAAAATCGACATTTTAGGCGTGGTTTTGACCCAGGTGGAGCGGACGGCTGCCGTCAATCTGGTGCGCCAGATGTTTGAGGAAAATCCGGAATACGCTTCTGTTCTCTTCAAAACCGGCATCCGTAAGGGCAGCGCAGTTCCGGAAAGCACCATTGCCGCCGTACCGGTGGTGCTCTACTCCAAAAAATCCAATCCTTCCGTGGACTACATGCAGCTTTGGAACGAGATCAAACAGCGTCTGGCAAAAAAGGAGGCTGACGAATAATGGGTAAGCTTGATAAGCTGAAAAGCCAAATTCCCCAGGGTTCCCAGGAATTATCGACCAAAAACCACCTGGCAAAAACGGAGATCGCCATGTCTTTTCAGAACGAAGGCACGGAATTGACCCGGATCCTCCTGCGAAACATTGAATTTAACCCCCATAACCTCTGGTCCTGCAACGATGATGACGAGAGTATCCAGCAGCTAGCGGACGCTATCGAGCGCAATGGCCTGCTGCACAACATCGTGGTCAGTCAACGGGAGGATGGCACATTTATGCTGCTTTCCGGTGAACGGCGGGTGAAAGCCCTGCGTTTGCTGCAAAAACGGGAGCAGGAAAGCGATCCCACCGGCCAGAAGGCCCATAAATGGGATCGGGTGCAGGCCCAGACTTACACCGGACTGGATGAGTTGTCTGAGCTGATCATTCTGGACGAGGCAAATATCATGGTTCGGGGCCTTTCCGGTGATGCAAAGACCATTCAAGCCTGCATTTCCCGGTATTTGGACAATTTGCAGGCGAAATTTCAGGTAGATCGCCGGGCTGCCGAGGCATATTTCAAGTCCCGCACCCAAATGACGGACTCCACGGTCCAGCGTTACACCCAGTTTGACAAGTCCTTGATCGACGATGTGAAGGAATTCTTCCAAAATGGCACCATTTCTCACGCCCAGGCCCTGTCGCTCTGCCCGCTGGAACCCAGCGAGCAGGTTCTCTATGTAAATGCCATCAATAAGGCCATTCAGATGTCCAACGGGGACAAGGCTCTGGAACATACCTATGTCACCCGGATCACGGACCGGGCTGCTCAGGCCGCCCGCATGACCAACGGCCGGGAAGATGAACTGGCCCGGCTGGAAGAGGCTATTATTCCGCCGGTTCACGCCAAGCCCGCCGGAGATGTGGCGGTCCGCACCCAAAAGGCCACGCTGATCCGAAAGTATGAGAAGGTCACGTTTGACCTCTCTAAAATCACCTCCAGCAAGCGGCGGCTGAATTCTCTGCGGAAAATGGACGCTGCCGATGGGGACGGTTCCATTGTCGAAAGTCTGGATAAACTGGCCAAGGAGGCCGCGGAGCTGGCCGATCTCCTGCGGAACGGACAGTAATGGCCCGTCCAAAAGGCCCGGAGCAGCGTGTTCCCGTAAAAATGCGGGTAAATATCGGTCTGATGGACCGGTTGCAGCAGTTGGCTGCGGAAAACCGGTATTCCGTCCCGAAAATGCTGACGGTGATCATGGAAGAAACGCTGGCAGACCTGCCTGCGGACTATGAGCTGCACGAAATGGCTGAGATCTACACGCTGACCAAAAATCACGCCGTCAATCTCAGCTCCAATCGGATGAATGTGTATCTGCTGCCGGGGACTCAGGAGGCCATGCTGGAGTTGGCTCGCCGGTTGAACGCAAGCATCGGTGCCGTCCGCACCAGCTTTCTGCTGGATTATCTGGATCTGCGGGGGCTGCTGTGAAGTGAATCATGGATCCGAACTACCCGGGGAGCACCTGAACAGGGCGCTTTCCGGGGTTCTTTTGGTTCCAATTCCGCTTTATCCTTCCATCCGCCTTCTAATCTTCACGGAAGCACGAGGGGAAGATCCCAACAAATGCGAGATCGAGCGGCCTGCATTTTATCCCAATTTCCTTTTGATTTTGTCCCAGTTCGACTTTGTTTTTCAAAAGGTTCCAAAGCCTTGCACCTTCAAGGGCTCAGGAGATCACAGGAACACAAAAGAGGATTGGGAATTGATTTTTGAAATATTTTGCGCATATTATAGGAGCCAAACCATCGGAAATGGAAAAGTGGTTTGAACTGAAAGTCATCTTTTTCGACATGATATTTGCTTTTTGTCAATCAGCAGCTCTTGTGGAGGCGCAAGCCAGTCATTCGGCTGTCATTCCTTGCGGGAAGGGGAGAGACCGCGGGCAATAGCCTTTATTTACAGGGACCGTCTCATTTGGGTTTACTGTTTTAGGCAGCGCCGACTCGATGTACGCAAGGAAATTCTTCTTGTAAGACCTCTTATGAGTATGAGACATTGGCTGAATTCTATATCGTAATCGTTTACTTATTGAGTACCCTATCATTTGCTCCAATTTTTTGTGTCCCTTGCTTTCTTGAGCCCTTGAAGTCGCAAGGCATTAGACCCTTTTGGAACACAAAGACGAACTTGGCATAATTTTCTGCCGGTTCAGGAGCCCGTTTGCTTCTGTATGCAAGTTTTATGTAAACCTATTCTCGCATTGCGGAATTCAAATCGCTCCCGAATGCTCCGCAGCCAAAGAACAGGTCCTATCATCAGCTTAACCGATCTGTCACCGTTCTAAACCGGGTTTTACAGATTTTCTGCGGACCCATGACTCAAATGTCGCCAAAAAGAGGGTAAAACAACCGAGAGACTCTAAAAGAGCAAGGCAGTATCGTTATCTTGGCTCTGCGTTCTTTTGCCTGTAAGCCATTTTTCGGTCAGCGCTCCCATGTATTTTCCTGTTCCAGCACGTTTGTGTCGGCAGAATAGCTGGTTCTGAAGATTTTAGGCTTGGAATCCGAGTGGGTAAACGTATAGAAGGCGTAATTGAAACGCTGCTCTCCCTGCTTCTTGCTTCGGAGAGTCTGATTCTCCGCCGTGATCGAAGGAAATGGAGTCATTTTCCTGACTGAAAGCCAGAGGAACGTATTTCCCTGTAAAGATCAGAAAGCTTTTTCTTCGAAAAGCAGAATCGACTGAGTCCCCATAGGGGACCTCAGTCGGTTTTTCCTACTTTTATAGAACTTTTTCTATTTTATTATTTTTATTTAATAAGTATTGCCCCTCCCGGTACGAGGTTTGTATCTCGTTTCTGCGAGGTTTGTATCGTATATAGACGAGGGTTTTATCTCTGAAGTACGAGGGATGTATCTTTTGATACGAGGTTTTGATCTCTCTTTTCGTACCGGAATCAGCTGATTTACGAGGCCAATATCTCTATTTTGCCCTCAAAAAATGACGAAAAAACCGGGAACAAAATTTAGGAGATCCACAGGCGATTTCTCGAAAAGTTTTTAATTTAAGAACATTTTAACCATGAAAAAATGGGCGGTGCCCGCGTATATACGAGGTTTTGATTCTTTTAAGCCGCCTATGAGCCGATTCTGCTTATGGAAGGCTGCATTATTCACGAGGTTTTGATCTCTCCACTTGCCGCTTCTGGCATGACTTACGAGGTTTTGATCTCGCAATTTCTCCCAGGGAGACTTGATTTACGAGGTTTTGATCTCAGGAAAGACAATATATATATACTATATATATAATGTATATACGAGGTTTTGATCTCGCCTCCGACACTCAGACGGGCTGCTATTTGCGAGGTCTTGATCTCACTCAGTCAGATTTCGGCCTGCTCCAATGCACGAGGTTTTGATCTCTCTGCTGGCGTGACGCAGGGAGCTGATTCACGAGGTTTGTATCTCTCCCCGATGCGCGGAACCTCCAAAACGAGATCAAAACCTCGTAAATGGGGTGACGCTGGGAGAGGCCGGAGGTGGACACCAAATGTGATTCACTTTCATAAAAAAGCAACAAGATATTGGGAATCAGATTGGGCGGTTTCTACGAAAAACGTTGATTTTTGCCGGAAAAGAGGCAGAAAAAACGGGGGTGTTCCGCATAAGAGAGGTTGAAATTCACAAAAAACGATGAAAAGTAATAATACTTTACAGAGTTTACCGATAAACAGAAATTCAGAACGATCATGCCGAAAATAGTACAATAAATGAGATCAAAACCTCGTAAATAGACTGCCGGAGTGACATTGGCCTCGTAAATACCCCTTCGGCGGGAGAGGGGAGAGATCAAAACCTCGTAAATCCCCAAAACGAGATCAAAACCTCGTGAATGATACAGCCTTCCATAAGCAGAATCGGCTCATAGGCGGCTTAGAAGAATCAAAACCTCGTGAATAGCAGAAGGGCTGCCGCGGTAAGAGCCGACCGGACGTCAGAGGGATAGAAGCGGACGCATGCAACAGAATCTCACAAACTTCGAAAAATTAGGTTGACTCTTTTTCGTAAATAGAATATGATAGTGACATACTCCCCGGGTCAATAGACCCGAGGCTTCTCGTAAGACGAAAAGTCGGGAACCCGGAAATTGCGCTTCACTGACCGACGCTCCGAATGGGAGACTTACTCAGTCTCAGCAGAGGACGATGCCCCGCCCTCAAATAGTTGTTTTGTTATGCGGATTTCATTCCCTCAACGAGGATATTCACGGCTGCGTTCCCGTCTCTGTCAAGCATTGCGTGGCAAATGGGGGATTCCCAACGGCGAACATCCAGTGGCATTTCCTCAACAATGTGTCCGCAATGGGAGCATGTTTTTGAGGAGGGGTAGAAACGGTCTACTTTGTGAAGCTGTCCACCTGTTTTGCTTAGCTGATTCTGAAGAATACTGACAAACTCTGTGAAAGCATAGTCAGATATCTTCCTTCCCCAAAGCTGCTGCATTGCCTTGATGTTCAGGTCTTCAATACAGACATCAGAGTATTGAGAAGCAATATCCGCTGCCAGCTTGTAGAACCAATCCTTCCGACGGTTTCGCACATACTGATACTTTCGAGCAACATCCATCTTGGCACGACGCCAATTTGCGCTGCCTTTCCGCTTGCGGCTCAAAGCCTGCTGCGCGGACCGAAGTGCTGTGGCGTTCTTTTCAAGAAAACGCGGCGACTCGATACGGCTTCCATCCGAACCGGTGAGAAAAGTCTTCAATCCGAAGTCATACCCGATGGCATTACCCTTTCTGGGTATGATTTCGGACGCGGGCTTTGCACACACGATACAGAGCCAGAAATCACCGCAGTTATCTCGCTTAATGGACACAGTCTTGATAGTGCCTTCGTATGGGCGGTGCGCTACATACTTATAGTCTTTGCCGAGGATAGTGATGTGGTTCCCATCATGGAATTTGTACCCCGTCTGTTTCAGTGTGAAAGAAGAGTAATTCTTTCTCTTGCAGAAATGCGGGATACTGTGCCGACCGCAGCGTTGTTCCTTCTTGGCGTCAAAGAACGCCTTGTAGGAACGCTCTATGCGCTCGGCTACATCCTGAATAGACTGAGAACCAAGTTCACGCCAGTGCTCCTTATTCGGGCGCTTACGCACCTTTGTAAGATGCACTTTGAGCTTATTTGCGGATAGGTGTTTATGGTACATCTTGTAGTACCGACGGTGGAGTGCAATGCAGTAGTTGTAGACCTCGCAATGATAGTCGATGAGCCGGTCCAGATGCCGCAAACTCTTGTTACGGTACATCTTGTACTTGTATGTCATGACGATTTGCTTTTCTTGCTTAGACAAAACGGCTCACCTGCCTTTCATTCAGTCGTATTGCCCTTCAATGTAGGCTTTGATGGTCTCGGAAGAAACATCTCCGGCGGATGCCACAAAATAGGATGGTGCCCAGAAGGATGCTCGGTAATCTCTCTGATGCACAAGCTCAGGGAACTTAACTAACAGCTTCCGCGCCGATTGCCCCTTGAAGCACTTTACCACCTCGGAAGGGGATATCGATGGTGGCACAGAGACAAACAAATGAATGTGGTCCGGCATGACCTCGACCGCTAAGATTTTCCATCCCTTATCTTTGGCGATGGAATGAAGGATGTCCGTTAACGCCTCTCGATACGGCCCGAGGACAGCCTTGCGGTACTTTGATATCCAGACTATGTGTAGATTGAGTAGGTATCTCGCATGACGCGATTTATTGAACTTTTCCATGCGTCTATTATATCACAACAGTAGACCATGTGCAAATCACAAAGACACAATTTTGAGTGTACGGGGGAATAAGGTGTTCACTTTCATCCCCGGGTTCGAAACCCGAGGTTTTCCCGTTCACTTTGATAAATAAATTTGCAGAAAGCCGCGCAGAGGAGAAGAACATGGAAGAAAAACAGATCCAGATTCCGGATGTAAATGCAGGCGCTGAGGAGCGTGACAATTATACGCTGATCCAGGAGACACCGGAGGACGATCTGCCCGGGGAAAACGGCATTGCCATCCGTTACAGCAAGGACTTCAATATCGTGCAGGCCAACGAGCTGCTGCGGAGCAAGCAGTCCGATCTGACGCTGATGGAATCCAAGCTGATCCGTCTGGCGGTCTCCCAGATCATGAAGGGGGACAAGGACCTGCGGACCTACAAGGTCAATGTCTCGCAGCTGGCGGAATTTCTGGAGGTGCCTAAGACCAATGTCTACCGCTCCATGCAGGACATCAACATCAGCCTCATGCAGCGGGTCATCTTCATTCGGGACAAGGAAGTGCCCGATAAGAAGGGCAAGCCCAACTACAAGATCCTCCACTGGCTCAGCAGCGTGGAGTACAAGGACGGCACTTTGACCTACCGCCTCAGCGACGAGCTGAAGCCGTACCTCATCGGCCTGAGCGAAATGTTCACCCTTTATTCCTATGACAGCATCATCAAGCTGCCTACCAACTATTCCATCCGCCTCTTTGAGCTGCTGACCAGCTGGGTGAATATCATCATCAAGGGGGAGAACACCCCGGCCTTCCCGGATATCTCCACCGACCCGGACGAGATCGTGCTGGCCATCGACTACCTGCGGGATTTCTTCGACTGCAACGATAAGTACAAGAGCGCCGGTGACTTTGTGCGTAACGTCATCGAGGTCAATCTGGGCTTTATCAACCAGTATACGAACCTGAAGGTCTCCTTCCGCAAGCATAAGAAGGGCCGTTCCATCTCCCATGTGATCTTCAAGTACGAGAACACCTGGAACAACGACCCCAAGGCGGAGGAGCACAACAATCAGATGCTGGATACCATCCGCAGCATCAAAAACGGTGAGCCTGCCCAGTTTGAAACGGACAAAGAGGTCATCACCTTTTAAATCAGCGTAAAAGCCTACATAGACAAAGCCCAGGAACGTAACGTTCCTGGGCATTTTTTAGCGGGATCGTCCGGAAAACAGGGGATAGCGGCGGAAAATGCCGGTCAGACCCGGGCGGCAGCGGCCGAAGGAGAGTTTTGGCGATTTAACCAACAGGAAACGCCCATTTCCTACATTTTGAAAAAAATTTCCCTTGAAACGAAAAAATTCTTGTACCGTACATCGATGTACGGTACATAATAGAAGCAGGGAAAATCAGGAAAAGGCAAGCGAATGGTTGAATGACAGGGAAACCTGACGATTCCATAAAAGCACCTGCTTCCATGCGCAAGTGCTTTTATATCTTGATTTGACTGGGACGCAAGGGCTGAAGCCGTGGTCCCGCTTACGGCGCAGAAGTCTGTGAGTCACGAACTCCTTTGTATTCGGGTTTTGCCAGAGCCTTTACATAGGCATCGTAGGCTTCTTCCAAGGTGGAGTATTTCTTGCCGGCCTTCAGAATATCTTCATACTCCTTATTTTCGTAGAGATGACCCGACACCGCGACATATTTTTTACCATTGCTGTCGGTTCGTTGGCCGGTCGTAGTTTCGGAGATATAGTATTTCCCGTCGCCAGTCAGGATGAGCACGGGGATCTGCTTTCCGGCGCCGACCTCGTTCGTGTTAAGGGAGGTCCAGAAAAGGTAGCGGTCTGCCGTATATCCATCACGCCCGTCCCCTAAAAAAGCCCAGGTGCAGTTCTCCTGCTGCAGAAGGCTATTGTTCATGCTTTCGAGCGCTGCTTCAATCTGCGGGATGTAGCTTGAGCCCGGACAGCGGGAGTCAAACTCAAAATTTGGGTTATTGTTCATATCTCCCCTTGTCCAGAATTCGGTTTTATATAGGACCTCACCAAAAAACTCCGTGTGCTTGGTGTCGAACGGATAGCTGGGATTGCCCGGCGCTGCCGTTCCGCTCCATGTGAGCACCACACCGTGGGTCTCATCATAGGAGACCACGCAGCTTCCGTCCGGCGCGGCATCACCCTTCCAGTTATCCGTGTCTTTGTCGCCATTGGAATGGACGATGCCGCCGATGTTCACGGGGTCCGCCGACTGCCACCCGGCCTGCTTCTGCTTCAGCTTGACCGTGACGGGGACGCCGGTATTTCCAAGCAGGGCCTCCGTGGAGACCTGCGCATAGGCGGAGCGCACGTTGGCCAGATCCACCGCCTCCCGGCTCCTTTCCAACTGCGAGGAAAGCACCGGGACCGCGACGGAGATCAGCACGGCAACGATCGCGATGACGATCAGCATCTCCATCAATGTAAAACCTTTGCGATTTAGCTTCATATCGTTCTCAGTTCCTGTCCCACCGAGGGACGCCCGCCAGAATCCGGCCGCGGTTATTCCGGCGGGTTTTGGCTGTTTTCAAGTCGAAAAAAATCATTTTTTCAGCAGAATGAAACAAGACAGAAACGAAACTGTCGATAAAGTGGTGAATTCTCCGCGACGGTAAGGTAGGGCAGCCGTTAGCGGCTATGCCGCTTTACGGATGCTGCATACCCCTTGCGGGTGAAGGGTGTGCGCGGGACTACGCCCGCAGGCGTGTTTC
>OHYO01000936.1_pt1 | contig 10988 bp, 6 predicted proteins | sample 1580291 | NCBI WGS metagenome assembly OHYO01 (sample SAMEA3882526, study PRJEB24775) | human gut metagenome | biome: human-associated habitat; feature: intestine environment; material: feces | place: Netherlands | collected 2009/2010
GGCACCGTAAAGGACACCTCTGATAAGCTTGATGAGACCATCGACAAAAATCAGAACGTTGGCTCCACTACCGTCAATCAAGTGAAGGAAGCGCATAGCGCCTATGTAGAAAAAGATCGCGAGACCTTCTATCAGGATCTGTTGGAACTGAAGGGGACCGAAAATGCGGAGAAAACCGCAGCGGCCGCTGCGGCAGTAATAGAAAATCTGGAGAAAGCAAAGGCGGGACTTGAACAGTATCAACAGCGCCTGGAAGAACTGGAGAAGGAGCTTCAGAAAGCAACAAGTGATGCGGAAAAAGCGCGGATTCAGGCTGAGATTACCGCTGTCAGCGCGGAAATCAGCAAACTTCAGGGCAGAATTTCTATGCTGCAGACGGCCATAAAGGAAAAAGGGATTGACAAGCTGGAAACCGCCTATCAGGCAAAGTCTCAGATGACCTTCCAGCAGTTCTGCCAGCAGGTTCTGGGACAGAGTGCCGCCACAGCCAAGCAGATGAACGATCTGTGGCTGGTGTATGCCAGCGGCAAGGTGGAGTATGATAAGGATTCTCCCACCGGTGCGGAAACTCCCGACCAGGGAGGGACTCTCTCCGGCGAGTTGCTGCACAACGATCCTGAGGACAGTTCTGAGAAGAACACCTCCAGCGGGGACAGTGCGCCTTCCGGCGATCATTCCGACGGTTCGTCCGAAAAGACTCCCGGCGGCAGCGGTTCTGAAAGCACGGACGCCGGAAGCGGAACTGGTGACCAAGTAAGCAGCGGCGCACAGAATCCGCCTGATTCCTCCAACACAGATGAAAACGGTTCTGAAAATACCGGCAGCGGTGAGAACAACGGAGAGAACAACGGCGGCGGATCCCAAAAGGATCCCACAGACGCCCCAAACCTGCCTGACCCTGAAAACCCGGGAACTGAAACGGAACCGGATGCGCCGCTGCCCCCCAGCGAGAGCGTCGGCGGTGCGGTGGTGGATCTGATCTCCGGCGGTCTGGACAACGCCATGGCGGAGATCGCCAAGCTTCAGAAGACACTGGCAGGTGTGATGAATCGATTGAAGGATCCCACCAGCCAAGTGATCAGTGACCTCAGCGCCCTGTGCGGCCGGATCGAAAACCTGTCTTCTCTGCTCAACAGTGCCGAGGACCTGTCTGCCGCCATCCGCCATTCCTCTGCGGACCTCCGGGATATCTTGGATGATGTGGAGGATCTGCAGGACATCCTGGATGATTACGAGCCGGTTTTGCAGGATACTCTAAAAACCGTCAGCAGCCTCAGCACCAGTGCCATCAAGACCATCCGGGATACGCAGGGCCTCATCAGCGACACGGAAGCTCTCATGAAATCCACCGGCGCTACGTTGGATGACGGCACCAAGCAGACTCTGGAGGGTCTGGCGGCCGTCCTGCGGAGCACTGCCAAGACCATGGGCACCGCCGGACAGATCAAGGACGCCAAGTCCAGCATCTGCGACATCATCGAGGACACCTGGGATGAGTATACCGGCGACGTGAACAACCTCCTGCTGATGGATGCCACCGCCGAGGCCGTGTCTCTCACCGACAGCCGCAACCCCTCTCCTGAGAGCATTCAGATCTTGATCCGCACTCAGGAGATCACCATGCCGGACGAGGATGAAACGGAGGCTGAGGCCGCTGCGGAGGTGCAGACTACCTTCTGGGGGCGTGTCGCGCAGATGTTCAAGGACTTCTGGGCGGCCATTACCGGCCTGTTCGGCGGAAAGGATTGATCGGCCATGCTGGAAAAAATCGCAAAATGGTTGACCCGCAAGCCGAAGCTGGTGGCCATGATGGCGGTACTGATGCTGATTCCCGCCGCCATCGGCTATATTTCCACCCGCATCAACTACGACATTCTGTCCTACCTGCCGGAGGACCTGGAATCCTCTCATGGCGAAAAGCTGCTGGAGGAGCCCTTTAAAATGGCGGCCACCAGCATGCTGGTGGTGGAGAGTATGCCCGCAGGCTATACCAACAGCCTGCTCAATGACATCAAGGCCATTGACGGAGTTTCCAACGCCATCTGGATCAGCAACCTTATGGGCATCCAGATCCCCACGGACATGATCCCCGCCAACTTCCGGGATATGTTCTTCGCCGGAGACGCTACCATGATGATCATTCAGTACAGCCACCCCGGCGCCTCGGACGAGACCATGGAGGCCATCGAGCAGGTCCGGCGGGCCTGTAATGAAAAGTGCTTCCTGGCGGGCTTCTCCGTGGTCATCAAGGACACCCGGGACCTGATGGACAGCGAGCTGCCCATCTTCGTGGGTCTGGCGGTGCTGCTGGCCCTGGTTGCCATGATGGTGACGCTGGAATCCACGGTGCTGCCCTTTATCTTCCTGGCCAGCATCGGCCTGGCCGTCATCTACAATATGGGCACCAACATATTCCTGGGGGAGATTTCCTACATCACCAAGGCTATCGCCGCGGTTTTGCAGCTGGGCGTTACCATGGACTATTCCATCTTCCTCTACCACCGGTATGAGGAGGAGCGCCCCAACTACGATGACGAGCGGGACGCCATGGCGCAGGCGGTGGTTGCTGCCTTCCGCTCTCTGTCCTCCTCCAGTCTCACCACGGTAGCGGGCTTTCTGGCCCTGTGCGTCATGCGGCTGACGCTGGGGCGGGACATCGGCATCGTCATGGCCAAGGGCGTTGTGCTGGGCGTGGCCACTGTTATTCTGGTGCTGCCCTCCCTGGTACTGATCTTCGACAAGCAGATCACCAAGCACAAGCACAAAAGCCTGATGCCCAGCTTTGACAAGGTGAACAGCTTTATCCTGCGGCATAACAAGGCCATTATGGTGATTTTTGTGCTCCTGTTCATCCCGGCCTACTACGCCCAGTCCCACGCCGGAATCTACTACAAGCTGGACGAGTCCCTCCCCCGGGACCTGCCCTCCATCGTCTCCAACGAAAAGCTGAAAAACGACTTCGATATGGCTACCTCTCACTTCATCGTCCTGCGGGACGATTTGAATCCGGCGGAGATGAGCGACATCGAAAACCGCATGGAGGAGGTCAAGGGCGTTACCTCCGTGGTGTCCTACCATAAGATGCTGGGTACCGGCATTCCTGACTTCTTCATTCCAAATGAGGTAAAGGATATGCTCAAGCAGGGGGGCTATCAGCTGATGATGGTGAACTCCAGCTATTCTCCGGCCACCGACGCAGTGTCGGCCCAGCTGGACGAGATGACCGCCATTTTGAAGCAGTATGATGAAAACGCCATGATCACCGGCGAGGGCGCCATGTACCGGGATCTGATCGACACCACCGCCGTGGACTTCGTGGTGGCAAACTACCTGTCCATTGCCTGTATTTTCATCATCGTGGCGTGGGCGTTCAAGTCCATCACCGTTCCGGCGGTGCTGGTGGCCACCATTGAGCTGGCGATCTTCCTGAATCAGGGCTTCTCCTACTTCTCCGGCGCTTCCACGCCTTTCATCGCACCTACCATCATCAGCTGCGTGCAACTGGGCGCTACGGTGGACTACGCCATTTTGATGACCTCTCGGTTCCAGGAAGAACTGCAAAGCGGCAAGAACCGGAAGGAGGCTATCCGCATCGCAGCGGATTCGGCGGACGCTTCCATCATCACCAGCGCGCTGGTGATGTTCTGCGCCACCCTGGGTGTGTCTTTTGTGTCCTCGATCGACCTCATCGGTGCCATCTGCATCATGCTGGCCCGGGGTGCTCTGATCTCCGCCTGCATCTGCCTGTTCGTGATGCCTGCCGTGCTGTATGTCTGCGAGCCGATGTTCAATAAGACTACCCTCCACTGGCGGACCGAGCAGCCTAAGAAGGAGTCCAAAGCCGCCAAGGCTTTGAAAGCAGCTTCTGAAAAGCTGCCTGCCCGCAAAGAAAAAGCGGCGCTGCCGGAAAAGGGAACGGAGCAGACCGAGACCACGGAGCCTGCGGAGGCAGCCGATTCGACAAAGCTTGCCGCGGAATCGGAAACTGAAGCAGACGCGGCGCGGGAGACTGCCAACGTCTGAGTTTACAGAACACCCGAAAGCGTCCGCCGAACGGCGGACGCTTCATCGGGGTGAAAAGTCTTTTCACCCCGATGAGCAAGTTTTCAGAACTTTATAAAAGTTCTGAAAACTAAGGATTTCAATGGCGTAGGGAAATAGGCGAAGCGCCGCCGGTGGCGGATCAAGCGAGCTTGTTTCGAGGAAGGCTCCCAAACAGCGGATACGCAGTATCCGCTGTTTGGTCTGAGCCGACGGTGTATCCCTTCTTGGGTTTCCCACGCACACCCTACCTTACCGTCGCGGAGAATTTGCCACTTTATCGACAGTCTTAAGCGTCCGCCGTTCGGCGGACGCTTTTCTACATGCGGAAAGCCGCAGCGCTTTAAGTGCCGAACCAAATTGCGGCGAAAAACGCAAACACAGCTTCAAAGAATCTGGAAAGACCTGCGAATTGTGGAGAATACCTTAGAAAACGCAAAAAAGTGCCCGGAAACTATGTTTCCGGGCACCGGCTTAATTAAGTTTGTGTAATTGATCAAGGCTTCAGAGTGGCCACCCACTGACCGTACTTTTCCAGATTGGCGTTGGCCGCGGCGGCATCGGCCCCCTGAGTCAGGATGTAGACCTTGATCTTCGGCTCCGTACCGGAGGGACGCACCAGAATGACGGTGCCGTCTTCCAACTCATACCGCAGCACGTTGGAGCCGGACAGCTCCATGCGGCTCTTAGCGCCGGTGACGCAGTCGATCACGCTGCCGTCGGTATAATCCTTCCGGACAATGACCTTGACGCTGCTGATCTCCGCCGGGGGATTTTCCCGGAGGTCCTTCATCAGCTTTGCCATGTCCCGGAGGCCGTCCAGACCGGGCATCACCAGATTGTGGGTCTTTTCCGCGTACCAGCCGTACTTTTCATACAGGGCGTTCAGCGCGTCAAAGAGGGTCATGCCCTGGGCGTCGTACCATGCGGCCATCTCCGTCAGCAGCATGGAGGCGGTGACAGCGTCCTTATCCCGGACGTAGTCCCCCAGCATGTAGCCGTAGGATTCCTCATAGGAGAAAATGACCTTCCCCTCACCGGATTCCTCCAGGGCGTTCTTTTTTTCCGCCATGAACTTGAAGCCGGTGAAGGTATCAAAGCACTTTACGCCGTTGCTCTCCGCCACCTTCCGGGCCATTTCTGTGGTGACGATGGTTTTGAGGGCCACGGGGTTGGCGGGCATCTTCCCGGAGCGCTTCATGGCGCCGATCAGATAATCCAGCAGCAGCACGCCGGTCTGGTTGCCGGTGACAGGCTGGAACTCGCCCTCGTGGTTCCGCACCATGATGCCCACCCGGTCGCTGTCCGGGTCGGTGCCCAGAATGAAGTCTACGTCATTCTTTTTGGCCAGATCGATGGCCAGATAGAACCCCTCCGGGTTTTCCGGGTTGGGAGAGACCACCGTGGGGAAATTGCCGTCGATGACCATCTGCTCCGGCACGGGGATCAGGTGCTTGATGCCCAGTGCGGTCAGCGCCTCCGGCACCAGCTTGTAGCCGCAGCCGTGGAAGGGCGTGTAGACCAGTTTGAAGGTGTCCGCTACTTTGGCAACGGTCTCACGGTCGTTGATCATGGCGGTGACATTGGCCATGAACTTCCGGTCCGTTTCGTCACCCATGGTCTCAATGAGACCGCTCTTTACGGCTTCCTCAAAGTCCATCCGCTTCACACCGTCAAAAATGTCGATTTCCTCCAACCGCTTGGCGATGGCGTCGGCGTGGTGGGGGGGAAGCTGCGCGCCGTCGGACCAGTAGACCTTGTAGCCGTTGTACTCCTTGGGGTTGTGGCTGGCGGTGACGTTGATGCCCGCCTGACAGCCGTATTCCCGGACGGCGAAGCTCAGTTCCGGGGTGGGCCGCAGGGAGTCGAAAATGCGGACGTGGATGCCATTGGCGGCGCAGACCTCGGCGGCGGCCTGGGCGAACTCCATAGAGTGATTGCGGCAGTCCATGCAGATGGCCACGCCCCGGCGCTTGCCCTCCTCGCCCTCGGCAGCGATGACGTCGGCAAAGCCCTGAGTGGCCCAGCGGATCACATGGATGTTCATGTTATGTAAGCCGGTGTACATAGTGCCCCGGAGACCGGCGGTGCCGAACTCCAGCGGGCCGAAGAATCGGCTTTCGATCTCCTTGGGATCGTCCTTAATAGACTCCAGCTCGGCGTGTTCCTCCTGAGAGAGGGCGGGGCTGTGGAGCCACTTCTCGTATTCCTGCATGAAATCCATTTGCAAGTACCTCCTTATATCATATCAACAGTGTTCTGTGTGTCCGCCTGAAAAATTACTTATGGTATCTGCTTCCGGCGTTGATCTGGTAGGCCCGGTAGATCTGCTCCAAAAGCATTACCCGCAGCAGGTGGTGGGGAAAGGTCATGGGGGACATGGACAGCTTGACCTGGGCCTCCGCCTTGATGGAGGGGTGCAGGCCGTAGGAGCCGCCGATGAGAAAGACCAGGTGCTTGGCGGAGCTCTGCTCCCAGGTCCCAACCAGCTGGGCCAGCTCCTCGCTGGAGCGCTCCCGCCCCTCCACACACATGGCGATCACCAGACAGCCGTTGGGCAGCTTGGCCCGGACAGCGTCGGCCTCCTTGGAGAGGGCCGCTTCGATCTGGGCGGGGGAGGGATCCTCCGGCAGCCGTTCCTCCGGCAGCTCGATGATCTCTAATTTACAGAACCGGCTCAGCCGCTTGACGTATTCCGCAACAGCGTCCAGATAGAATTTCTCTTTCAGCTTGCCGGTGCAGAGAATGGTCACCTTTTGCATACGGCCCTCCTTCTGACGATATGGCACGGGCCGACGATGTCCCGGGGCGCTACGGACAGTTCCGGAGCCAGTCCGGCACCGTCCAGCGCGGTGGCTACGGCGTTCAGCGCCATAGCGGGGGTGTTGTTATCACGGCTCAGGTGGGCCAGAACGATGTCGCTGGCGCCGTTTTCCGCCAGTGTGACGGCAAACTGGGCGGCATCCTCGTTGCACAGGTGACCCTGAAGACCCAAAATGCGCTGCTTCAGGTAATAGGGATAGGGGCCGGAGCAAAGAGACTCTACATCATGGTTGGACTCTAAAATGACAAAGTCCACGCCGGGCAGCAGATCCAGCGCCTCATCGGTGACATAGCCGGTGTCGGTGAGAAAACCCACACTGCCGCTCTCTGTGTCCAGCCGCCAGCCGCAGGAGCCGGGGGCGTCATGGGAGGTGGGGATGGGCTGCATATCGATCTCTCCCAAGGTGATGGGGCTGTCCAGTCCCATGAGCCGGGGGTCGATCCCCTCTACCCGGCAGCTGAGCTCCCGGCAGGTCCGGGGGGTGGCAAGAAGCGGGCAGGTTGTTTTTTTCAGAAGGGTGTTCAGCCCGGAGATATGGTCGGAATGGGTGTGGGTGATCAGAATAGCCGTCAGGTCTGCCGGAGTCAGTCCCAGTTCTTTCAAGGCCGCAGTGATCCGGCGGCAGGAGATCCCGGCGTCGATCAGCAGATGGGTGTCTCCGCAGGAGAGTACAGCGGCGTTTCCGGAGGAGCCGCTGGCAAGCGTATGTACGGTGGTCAAGAAAATACCTCTCTTTTGAAAAACGTCCGCCGGGGAACGGGCCGGTCAAGGCCGACACACTCCCTGACGGACGTGAAGTTCAGCTGATTTGCGCAGTGGAAAGGGCATCCTCGTCCGGCTCCTCCACGGCGCGGATGTCCGCGCCCAGAGCCCGGAGCTTGCCGATGATGTCCTCATAGCCCCGCTCGATATACTGCACGTTGGAGATCTCGCTCTCGCCCTCTGCCGCCAAAGCGGCGATGACCAGAGCAGCGCCGGCCCGCAGGTCATAAGCCTGGATCGGTGCGCCGGTGAGCTTTTCCACGCCCTCTACCACGGCGGTCTTGTCATCCACCTGAATACGGGCACCCATGCGTTTGAGTTCATCCACATAGCGGTAGCGGCTGCTCCAGACACCCTCGGTCACCAGACTGGTCCCTTGAGCAAGGGTGAGGACGGTGGTCATCTGGGGCTGCATATCCGTAGGAAATCCGGGATAGGGCAGGGTTTTGACGTTGGCCTTTTTCAGACGGGCGGTACGGCGTACCAGCAGGGTATCATCCTGCTCCTCCACCTCTACACCGCACTCCTGGAGCTTGGCGGTGATGCAGTCCATGTGCTTGGGAATGATGTTTTTTACCAGGATCTGACCGCCGGTGGCGGCCACGGCAGCCATATAGGTACCGGCTTCGATCTGATCGGGAATGATGGCATAAGAGCCGCCGGACAGCCGCTCCACGCCCAGGATCTTGATGGTATCCGTACCGGCGCCCCGGATGTCGGCGCCCATGGAGTTCAGGAAGTTGGCCAGATCCACGATGTGAGGTTCCTTGGCGCAATTTTCGATCACCGTGTCCCCCTGAGCCAGCGCGGCGGCCATCATGATGTTCATGGTAGCGCCTACGGACACCACATCCAGATAGATGTTGGCTCCGGTGAGACGGCCGGACTCCACGATGGCGTTGATATAGCCGCCCTCCGTGGTGACACCGGCACCCAGAGCGGAAAAGCCCTTTACATGCTGGTCGATGGGGCGGACGCCGCCGAAATTGCAGCCGCCGGGCATGGCAACCTCTGCCCGGCCGAAACGGCCCAGCAGAGCGCCGATGAGATAGTAGGAAGCCCGGAGCTTACGGGAAAGCTCATAAGAGGTCCTAGTGGTGTGGATGTGACGGCTGTCGATCTCCACCGTGTGGCGGTTGATGGAGCGGATGGACGCGCCAAGCTGCTCCAAAATCTTCAAAATCGCGGTAACGTCGGAGATCTGGGGGATGTTTTCAATGCGGCAGACGCCGTCCACCAGAATGGCGGCGGGAATAATGGCAACGGCGGCGTTCTTCGCACCGCTGATCTCCACCTCGCCGAACAGAGGCTTGCCTCCGTGTACGATGTATTTTGTCAACGTTCTGACCTCGTTTCAGGTATTCTTTTGCGGGGAGAAAGCCTTGCGCCGGGATTAGTTTGTCCGTCGGGCTGGCACTTCATGCACCCTGAGAAAAAGTGGACAGTACCACTCATTATGATCGGCGTCAGTATAGCATACTTTGCCTGAAAAAGCAAACGATTCCTGACAAAATATGAAATTCAAACAATTTTATGCCCGGCGGACGGTACCGGAAATGCAGTTTACATAAAAAGTTGCCGTATCCGTGACGATCCGCCAGGAGGGGACCAGCGCCATGGGAGCGGCGGTGGTGCTTTGCAGCTCGTAGCAGAGACTGACCTCCGTGATGGAGGACACCACGGAGCTGGAGGCGTGGCGCATCTGCTGAAAGGCAGTCAGGGCGGCGAAGGCGGAGAGGGGCTTCTGCCCGGAGGAGGTCTCCGCGCCGGTCTCCGGCAGCAGAGCGCCGCTGGCGGACAGGACGCGGCCCTGATCGATGGTAAAGGTGACGGCGGCGTTGAACACCGGCGTACCGCTCCACAGGCGGACAGCCGTTGCAGTGCCGCTGCCCGTTTCATCCAGTGTAAATATCGGCGTATCGTAAGAAAATGCCTTGCAGAAATCCCGACAAAATGCTTCCGCGTTCTCCTGTGACAGAGAACCGGCGGCGTCAAAGCTGCCGGTGTCCCGGAAGGCGGCGGCGCCCTGCTGGCTGGTGTAGGTGTAAATGCCGCCGCCCTGAGTGGTGCGCTCCAGATTATCTCCCAGAAGAAAGGTGGCGGCCTTTCGCTCCGCTGTCTCATCCCGGATCAACGCATAGGTGGAAACGGCGGTGTCCGTGGGGATCAGAGCGGGGTCCAGCGTCATGCCGTCCGCCGCGAACAGAGAGACCAGTTCCTGCTGCTGGGTGCGGCGGGCCACCCGCTCCTCGTTGCCCCGAATGGCCAGAGACGTCAGTAAAAAGGCGTTGAGCAGCGCCAGAATCAGAATGATAATGTTTTTCAGGCGATAGCGTTCCGTAGCCGCTCAACTCCTTTCAGAAAGTGTGATGTCAATCCGTCAGCCAGACGGCAGAGAGCGGATAGACGCCGGTATCGGCATAGCCGATGGAAAGCTCGGCCCCCTCTGTCCTCCCGGCGATGGCCATAGCCTGCCGCAGCGGCAGCAGAGGCGAGGCGGAGCTGGCAGCGCTGTATTGCCGGGGACGCAGGGACAGAGCGGAGATCGTATTGCCGGAAAGCGTCACCTCAGCGGCAGCGGAGCCGTCCGCGAAGCGGATGGGAACGCCGCCGGACTGGTAGCCGAAGGTTAAGAAAGTCTCGGTTTCTGACTGCTGCCACTCCAGCAGATACAGCCGGGCATCGCCCTCCGGGATCAACTGATCCAGTAGCTCCAGAACACCGGAGACAGCTTCCCGAGGCGTGGGAAGGCCCCCGGCACTTTCTACGGAGAGGACCTTTTCACCGCCGCTGGTGTAGGAGAAGGTGCCGCTGCCACTGATGCGGATGACCCGGTCTCCCTCCACCACTACCTCCGCGCCGCCGGCGTCGGTATAGCGGGAATTGGTGTGGGGGTTGAAGCCCAGAACGGAGAGCAGCGTCTCTGTGGAAACGGTGCTTTCCGTCACCGTCAGTTGGGGCAGCTCAGGGAGAGGGTCCGGAAACAGGGAGAGAGGGGCCAGATGCTGGCCGTATCCGCTGAGATCCTCAAAAGCAAAGGCGGTAACGCCCAGCTCAAAGTGATCCAGTACCTCCGTCAGGGTAGAGGGCTGCACGGCAGTGACGCACTGGTAATAGCGGGATCCGCCGTCCCACAGCAGCAGGACCACCTGACCGTTCTGCTCCGCTGCGGCCAGAGCGCGGACGGAAAGCTCACTTTCTGCGGTGATACCCATGAGGTCCGCCAGATAGGACACCGGCAGGGACTCTAAAAAGTCACAGTAGACTGACGGTTTTCCCAAAGCCGACCGGAAGGCGGCAGCACTGGAATCCATCCGGCTGCGGGCAGACCCAAGAACCTCCCGCAGCAGTGTTTTGATGG
>OHYO01000939.1_pt1 | contig 10947 bp, 9 predicted proteins | sample 1580291 | NCBI WGS metagenome assembly OHYO01 (sample SAMEA3882526, study PRJEB24775) | human gut metagenome | biome: human-associated habitat; feature: intestine environment; material: feces | place: Netherlands | collected 2009/2010
TGTTAATTCCAATCTTACGATAGGCATCCTGATTCTTCTGTTTCTCACTCTGACATCCGCTAAATCCCAATGCCATGGTCAGACCCAAAATACCAACTGCCATATATTTTTGAAATTTCATTCTGCTTCTCCAGATTCTCTCATATTTTACTTCGTATTCTTTTGATATGGATACGACATTGATTCCAGTATATCAACTTTACTTCCCTCTCTCCGCCTCTTTCCTTATTGTTCCTATTTGTTTGTCACTCCGCGTATCTCGTCCATCCTTATTCCTAATTGTTCCTGGCGGAAGTCCATGTTTCTTTTCAAATGCTCCAACGGTACAATCACTTCTTGTTTTTCTCATTTCAGTTTCTCCTCTCTCTAGGATTATAAATCCTTATTCATTTTTCTTACAATTAAATTAATATTTTTTATATAATTTTGTCTGTATTCTTCCCTCACTGCAACCCGTTTTCCCATTACCTCCAATCGCCCAGCTTTCAACTTTTGAAAAGGGCAACCTCGCGCAGCAGCAACAACACCTGTTGTCTGAAAATCTCTTACATCAATAATTCCGTCTGTTATGCAGTCAAATTCAAAAATGTCAGGATATGTTTCCAACAATGACACAATATCTTTGTTAATTTCATTTAATACTGTCGCATATGCTGAAGCAGCTCCCATATACTGCGTTAATCTATTTTTTAATACCATATAGACTTTTGGCAAAGGCATATTTACTTCTTTCAATTTTTCGGCAAAAGCATATTTGCTATAAATTTCTGATGGCAACTTCAATCCATATATCAAGGAAAATGCATTCTGGATTGCCCGTCGAGATGAATCATCGGCCATTACAGGTAATATTACTTTTGTTGATGTGGCAATTGCAATCTGCGTGTACATTGAAAAGCTTGGATTTGCATCTAAAAACACCACATCATATTCGTTTTCAATTGGTTGAATAAAATCATTCAGCCAATTGATAATTGCCGCCCAAGTATTAGTTCCCGGAATCTGATTATTAGCTAATGTAGAAATAGCATTAGACTGTAATTCTAACATAGCATCACCACATAGCAAATCAATATTTTCATCAATGTATTGATGTGGTTTTGTCAAATAATCTTTTGGATTAAAGGTTGGTGCACTATACGGAGATGGCAAACGCATTTGGAAATATCCTCCTATTGTAGCTCTCGGATTCGCCCCCTGTCTCATTAGTAAAATAGCACTGCCACCCTGATTTAGCCCTCCCAGTAAAAGTTCCGATAAATTTGCTTGTGGACAAACATCAATAACTAGTATTTTTTTCTCTTTATTTTGATTTGCATACTCAGTCAATAATTGAAATGCTAATGTTGTTTTTCCTGTTCAACCTTTATTATTCCAAAATATGACTCTTTCCACTCTACTGTCCCCCTCTTTTCATTTACCTGTATATATTATACGTACATTTACGTATGTTGTAAAGTACATTTCGTACATTTCAATGTATTAATCAGACCTCGTTTCATGGTAATAATATAATAATGCAGATATGACAACCATAAATTCTCAAATATTATTGTATCTTAATATACACTCTGTTATAATTATCCCATGGTGCTACCATTCACGGTAGGCGGTTAGTCCTTCTCCAGAGGGACTGTGACCCTCTGTTTACATAGAAATCCCCAGACTATCTGCGGAAATCTTGCAAAAGGAGGGGATGCTAATGTTGACTCTCGAAGGTCTGATTGCTGTTATCAGTTTATGCTTAACAGCCTTTGGACTTGGTTACGCAATAGGATGCAATCACGCAAAAAAATAACCGCCCAAGCCTCACAAACTGAACGGTTATTTTCTTAACGAATCATTATGTGGGCTAACCGTCTATCGGTAGCACCTTTTTCTATGATTATATTATCATTAAATCCTCAATATGTCAAAACCAATTTCATTCCTCTACAGCTTCCAGATATCCTCATTGTACTGCGCAATGGTTCTGTCCGAAGAGAAAAATCCCGCTTTACTGATGTTGATAAGCATTTTCTTTGCCCACTTCAAACGCTCCTCATAATCAGCAAACATCCGCTCTTTTGTCTGCATATAATCTCTCCAGTCCAAAAGTGTCATAAACCAGTCTTTTGAGATCAGTTCGTGATGCAGACGCTCTAAATATTCTTCATTGCCGATTCGTTTTAATTCATCACTGACAATAAAGTCCACTGCCCGCCGGATATCCTCATCTTTTTCATAATAATCTTTTGACACATAATCTGCTTTTGCATAGTGCTCCATCACAGTCTCAGAAGATTCTCCAAAAATATAGATATTGTCCTCGCCGACTAACTGTGCGATCTCCACATTTGCTCCATCCATCGTTCCGATGGTAACCGCTCCGTTCAACATAAACTTCATGTTTCCGGTTCCCGATGCCTCTTTAGAAGCAAGTGAGATCTGTTCATCAATGTCACATGCCGGGATCAGCTTTTCTGCTGCCGTCACATTATAGTTTTCTACCATCACTACCTTTAGATATGGTGACACCTGTGGATCATTTGCAATAAATTCCTGCAAACATAAAATCAGATGAATAATATCCTTCGCGATGATATATGCCGGTGCAGCTTTTGCCCCAAAGATCACAGTAATCGGTCTCTTTGGAAGATTCCCCGATTTGATGTCAAAATATTTGTGGATCACATAGAGCGCGTTCATCTGCTGTCTCTTATATTCATGCAGACGTTTGATCTGAATATCAAAAACAGAATGTTCGTCTAACTCCATATCCTGTGTCCGCTTCAAGTAATCTTTCAACTCGCATTTTGCAGATTGCTTTACTTCTAAAATCCTCTTTAAGACTGCCTCATCTTCTGCAAACTGTGCCAGTTTTTCTAATTCTGTTGCATCTTTTTTAAAGCCATCTCCGATAAGCTCCGTGATCAGTTCGGTCAGCTTCGGATTGGCATGCAGCAGCCATCTGCGGAACGTGATTCCATTGGTCTTATTATTGAATTTTTCCGGATAAAGCTGATAAAAATTTTTCAACTCACTGTTCTTTAAAATTTCCGTATGCAAGTGTGCCACACCATTGACACTGAATCCATAGTGGATATCCAAATTTGCCATGTGTACCAGTCCGTCCTGAATAATATAGGTACTTTCATCACGGACTTCTTTACGGATACGATTATCCAACTGGCGAATCACCGGCATCAGCTGTGGTACTGCTCTCTCTAAATATTCCATCGGCCATTTTTCCAATGCTTCCGCTAAAATCGTATGATTCGTATAGGCACAGGTCTTTCGGACAATGTCAATCGCATCATCCATCAGGATGCCTTCTTCCATTAAAAGCCGTACCAGCTCCGGGATCACCATGGTCGGATGTGTGTCGTTGATCTGGATCACGGCATAATCCGCCAGATCATAGAGATCCGAGCCACGCTCTTTTGCCTCGTCTAAGATCAGTCTTGCCGCATTGCTCACCATAAAATACTGCTGATACACACGCAGGATACGTCCGTCATCATCACTGTCATCCGGGTATAAAAAGAGCGTCAGATTCTTTTTAATGTCTGTCTTATCAAAAGAAATCCCTTCTTTTACAATGTCCTCATCTACAGATTCAATGTCAAACAAATGCAGTTTATTGGTACGGTTCTCATAACCGGTCACGTCAATATCATACATCCGTGACTGCACCGAAAAACCGCCAAACGGGATCGTATACGTCTTATCCGTCTTTGTCAGCCAGCTTTCCTTTTCTATCCATGGATTTGGAAGTTCCTTCTGTGCATTGTTTTCAAAGACCTGACGAAACAGTCCGTAATGATAGTTCAGACCTACACCGTCGCCATTCAGTCCCAGCGTTGCAATCGAATCTAAAAAACAGGCTGCCAGTCTTCCTAAACCACCATTGCCAAGTGACGGTTCCGGTTCTAATTCTTCGATCTCGGACAGGGATTTTCCCGCATCTTCTAATTCCTGTCGGACTTCCTCATAAATTCCTAAGTTAATCAGATTATTGGATAAAAGTTTTCCAATCAGAAACTCGGCTGAAATATAGTATAATTTTTTCTTTTCCTTCTTCGCCGTATCTTGAACTGCTTTTTGTTCTGCAAGTTTTTTTACATGTTCTAAGAGTGCAAGATAAATCTCCTCATTACTGCACTTTGAAAGTTCTTTTGGATAACTGACTGCCATCTGTATTCTCCTCTCTCGCTTAATGTACGGTATCTACCTTCATCATATTCGTTGTTCCCGATTTTCCAATCGGTACACCGGACGTAATGACTACCGTATCTCCTGATTCTAAATATCCATGTTCTTTTGCACCTACGATAGAATGTGCGAACAGATCAAATACATTTTTCTCTTCCTTAATTACGATCGGATAAACGCCCCAGGAAAGATTGATCTGTCTGCTGACCTTTTCTTCCATGGTACAGCCGATAATCGGACACGCCGGACGATATCTTGAAATTGCCCTTGCCGATCTTCCTGACTTCGTAACGGTAATGACTGCTTTTGCATTCAGGTCATGTGCTGTGGTACAGGTTGCATGACAGATTGCATCGGTAACATCCGGCTGTTCCTCTTTTTCATAGCGGAAAAATCGCTTTTTATAGTCGATATCATGCTCGGTACGATCAGCGATACGAACCATCATCCGCAGTGCCTCCACCGGATAATCTCCTGCCGCGGTCTCTCCCGAAAGCATGATCGCACTGGTTCCGTCATAGATGGCATTCGCAACATCTGTGGTCTCTGCTCTTGTCGGTCTTGGATTTTTCATCATGGAATCTAACATCTGTGTTGCCGTGATAACCTGTTTTCCTGCCTTATAAACTTTCTTTATGATCATCTTCTGGATTACCGGAACTTCTTCACAAGGGATCTCCACACCCATATCACCGCGGGCGATCATAATGCCGTCGGAAACTTCGATAATGGAATCAATATTCTCCACCCCTTCTCCGTTTTCGATCTTTGCAATAATATTGATGTTCCATCCGCCATTCTCGTCTAAAAGTCGGCGGATTTCTAACACATCATCCGCAGAACGCACAAAGGATGCCGCCACAAAATCCATATCCTCCTGGATTCCAAACAAAATGTCCTGTCTGTCTTTCTCGCTCAAATAATCCATTGCCAGATGAATGCCCGGTACATTGATTCCCTTGTGGTTTGATACCGCACCATCATTTAAAACAGTACAGTAGATCTCCTTATTTTCAATCTTATCCACCTGCATCCCGATCAGTCCATCATCAATCAAAATCTTTGTTCCAACGATTACGTCCTGCCACAGGTTTTCATAAGTAATGGATGCACGCTCTTTGTTTCCTAATACTTCTTCTCCGGTTAAAATAAAGGTCTGTCCTTTTTCTAACATGACTTTTTTATCTTCAAAATCTCTCAAACGGATCTCCGGTCCTTTTGTATCTAACAGTGCTGCTACCGGCTGACCACACTTTTCTCTGAGGCTGCGGAGTTTTTCAATCCTTCCCCGCTGCTCCTCATGGTCTCCATGTGAAAAATTAAATCTTGCAACATTCATTCCTTCTTTAATTAATTGTTCTAACACATCTCCACGGTCTGTTGCCGGTCCTAATGTACAGATGATTTTTGTCTTACGCATTGATTTCTTCCTCCTTAACAACTGCTAAATTTTTCTTTTTTCTTAAACGGTATCTGACATTCTCTTTTAGAAGTGTATACAATACAGAGCAGATCGGTATAAAAAATATCATACCCACAATGCCGTACAGCTTACCGCCCACGGTTACTGCTGCCAATACCCAGATAGACGGAAGTCCTATCGAACCGCCCACTACATGAGGATAAATCAGATTGCCCTCTATTTGCTGCAATATTAAAAACATAATTAAAAATCCCAATGCGCGCATCGGATTCACTACCGCAATCAGGAAGCAGCCGATGATACATCCGATAAATGCTCCCCAGATTGGAATCAGGGATGTTACTGCAATCAGTACACTGATTAACAGTGCATATGGTATTTTAAATATTGTCATCGTGATAAAAAACATGGTTCCCAAAATGCAGGCTTCTAAACACTGGCCTGAAATAAATTTCTGAAAGGTGATGCTTGTCAGCTTTCCTACTTTCCAGACGGCTTCCGAAACCGGCTGTTTTAAATATGCCTGTAACAGATTTTTCGTCTGGCGTTTTAATTTTTCCTTCTGTGCCAATACATATATTGCAAAGATCAGACCAATAAACAGATTCAGCACATTCCCTAAAGTGCCGCTTAATCTTGCCATTGCCGAACTGTCCGGATTATTCATCCAGTTATTTAAAAAACCTATGACTTCGTTGATGATTCTTTCACTGCTTAAATTGACCTTGATAATCGTATCTGCAAACTGCGGAAATTTTTCGGATAACTCATTCTGATAATTATCCAGATTCTGCATTGCTTCCGGCACTGCCTGAATGATGCTGCTGACGGTCTTGGTAAGCTGTGGAACAATCAATGCCCCCACCGCTCCGATAATGCCAAATACCAATACCAGCGTAATCAAAATGGCAAGTGTCCTTCGCATTTTATCAAACTGTTTTCCTGCTAATACTTTCCGCTCCATGAAGTTCATTGGCACGCTTAAAAACAATGCAAATACAATGCCGATGATAAACGGCATAAAGACATCGATCAACCTCGTAATCCAACGGCACACACTTCCAAAATTCAAAGCGATTCCAAGCATGACCACGGTAAAACTGATCAAACCTAACGCTGTTACTATTTTCTTCGTTTCCGGCTTCATTCATTCCCTCTCTTTTCATTCTTTTTCTGATTTAAAAAACGAGACTCCTGCTGCTCTGCACAACAAAAGTCTCGTTGTCTTATTGCAAACGGGTTTCATATCCGTCTTGACAATAGCAAACCTTTTTGCCTACGTCAAATCTTTTTGAAAACTTTTACTCTTTCTTTGCAACAATTTTACAAATCTTTTTCTTTCTCCGGTTCCGGGAGGATCAAGCGTATCTTTTCCACACGGTTTTTATCCATTGCCTCGACGATCAGTTTGACTCCATCCTCCGTTGTGATGCTCTCACCCGGCTTTGGAAAATGATCCAGTAAACCGACCACATATCCGCCAATGGAATCATAATCTTCCGATTCAAACTTCAGTCCTAATTCCTCGCATAAATCTTCTAAATTCTGTGAACCAAGCACCTCATACTCGCGGTCACCAAGCCATACGATCGAGTCTACCTCATCTGTATCATATTCATCACGGATCTCTCCGACAATCTCTTCTAATAAATCCTCTAGTGTGATAAGTCCTGCGGTTGCCCCGTATTCATCTAATACGATCGCAATACTGATCGATGAGCTTCTCATATCCATAAACAGCTCTGCGGTATTTTTATGCTCATAAGTATAATACGGCTCTCTTAAAATATCCCTGATATGGAATGTCTCCTTGTCATCATAGAGCAGCAGATCCTTCATATTGATAATACCGATGACATTATCGGTACTGTCCTCATAAACCGGAAGTCTTGTAAACTTATCCTTTCGGAACAGTTCGATCAGCTCCTCATAGGTATTGTTGATGTCTGCAAAAGTCATATCGATACGCGGTACCATAACCTCTTTTGCCTCCGCATCACCAAAATCAAACAAATTATTGATCATGTCTTTTTCTTCTGTTTCGATGACACCTGTCTCATGGGAAACATCCACGATGGTACGCAATTCTTCTTCTGTCAGCTTATTCTGATCCGTATTCGGATCTACACGCAAAATCTTTAAGAAGAACATTGCAATCTGGTTTACGGCAAAAATAACCGGTGTAAGCAGTTTCATCAGCCAATAGATGACATTCGCATATGCCATTGAAATCGGCACTGCATGGATCGTTGCGATTGTTTTCGGTGAAATCTCACCAAATACCAGGATCAGCAGTGTTACAATTCCGGTTGCAATTCCTGCTCCCTTACTGCCTAACATATCAATTGCCAGTGTAGTTGCAATAGAAGAAGCGGAAAGGTTTACTACGTTGTTTCCGATCAGGATCGCACTCAGCATCTTTCCTGAGTTCTCCGTAATCTTTAATACCGTCTTTGCCCTTTCATTGCCCTCATCGCTCAGTTTTCTCATTCGTATTTTGTTGACGGTGGTCAGTGCTGTCTCTGCCGATGAGAAAAATGCAGAAAGCATAATCAATACCACCAGAATTATGAGCCGTATCGCCTCACTCGAATCCAAAAAATCACTCTCCTTTACTTTAGCAATAATATAACGTATCTCCCTCAAAAACGCAATTCATTTTTAAAAGTTTCACAGCAATTTCAAAAGTTTTAGCTGCAAACTCTTCCCCTACTCCACAGGGTTCTCCCTTTATAACGGATTTTTGACAGGCAAACCCCTGATTTTTTGCATAGTAATGCTCAAATCTCACGTCATAAGGGATAACCCCTGTTTCTTCCGCTTCTAAACGAAACACTCTGCGGTATATTTTTTCATTATCCATGGGATCAGACGGACTGTTGCTGATAAGATAAAAGATATTTCCCGATATGCGGGGATGATTTTGAAAATAGTTCAGAAGTACCGGATACTCCTGTGGAAAATTGATGACAACGGTATCGGCTCTTTGAAAAAGTCTCCACACCTGCCGGTTCCGGTCGTTTTTGCAATCCACAAAGACATGACCTTTCTTTTTTTGCCTATTTTGTTTTTGCATATTTTCCATAAAATGATACTTTCCATATGCTTCGTAATTTTCAAAGGTCCGTACCTGCATACCGTAATGGATTCTGTAGATATTTGCTAAGATTTTCATATTTCTTGTAGTCTGTCCCCCTCTTGCGGGACTCCAGAATACAACCTCCAACCAATGACCTCCTATCATTGGTGACGGACGGGATGTTTGATAAGAATATCCTTATCATAACGAAGTTTGTCTTGGTTGTAAACACTTTTGTGTGTTTTTCATTTATTTTTCTTATAATTCATGTTATAATGTACAAAATGACAGAAAAGGTGGTGGTATACCGATGGAAAACAGAACCGGACGTACAATCGGACTCATTTTAGCAAATGCTTCAAGTAGTTTTACAACTGCATTTATGGATCTTTTTCAACAGGAACTCTACCAGAAAGATTACAAACTGGTGATCGGACTCACAAACCACGATTTAGAAAAAGAAAGATTTTATCTTGAATTTTTCGGACGGACTACAGAAGGCATCATCATTCTTTCCGATTCCAGCGAATACAGGGAACTTGCAGATGCCATTGCACCAAATATACCTGTTGTCTTTATCCACCGCGCACCTGCGGACTGCGAACATACCTCGATCATAGAGAGTGATTACTCTGCAACATTTCAGGCTGTCCTTTCTTTGGTAAATTCAGGATACCCAAAGACCGCTTTAATCTGCCGGAATATTAAATTTTCTACAAGCCGTGAGATCATTCAGGCATATCGTGCCGCTATGGAGACAACACCGGAAGGATTTCACGAGGACTGGATTTTTGAATGTAATACAACAGACCGCGACTATATCGAGAATCTGACTTCGCACATCACCGGAAAAGGCTGCACCGGACTTTTGGCTGCTTCTATCGAAGTAACGGAACGTCTTGCCCCTTATATTTATGAATATAACAAATTGCATGATGCACCGCTTTCCCTGACCGGATTTTCTACGGAAAACCGCAGCACAGTGCTTTTTAAAAGTCTTGATACGATCTGCAGACCGATCCACCGCACAGTAGATTTAGCATTACAGCAGCTTTTCTATCTGATGAGCAATCCAGATGCTCCGCAGAACGAATACATTGTAAAAGGCTCTTTGAAAATGCGAACGAGTGATGTATTCCAGACTTTATCTTAATCATGGATATTCGTATATTTTTACCTCCTGTCGGACATTAATACCTTATAGGAATTCCAACAGGAGGTATTATTATGAACCAAATCTTAGAAGAAATCTCAAATATCGGTGTCGTACCGGTGGTTGCCATAGATCACAAATACGATGCTGCCCCATTAGCAGACGCATTGACCAAAGGCGGCCTTCCGTGTGCAGAAGTTACATTCCGTACACCTGCCGCGGAAGAGTCCATACGCATCATGGCAGATCAGTTCCCGGATATGCTGCTCGGTGCCGGTACCGTATTAACAACAGAACAGGCAGACCGTGCCATTGCCGCCGGAGCAAAATTCATTGTAAGCCCCGGCTTTAATCCCAAAGTTGTTTCCCACTGTATCGAAAAAAATATTCCGATCACACCCGGAATCTCAAGTCCAAGTGATATGGAACAGGCAATCGAAATGGGCTTAGATGCCGTAAAATTCTTTCCTGCCGTTCCTTCCGGTGGACTGTCCATGATCAAAGCTCTTGCAGCTCCTTACCATACTATGCGTTTTATGCCGACCGGTGGAGTAACTCCGCAAAACCTGACTGAATTCTTAGACTATCCAAAGATCCTTGCCTGCGGCGGAACCTGGATGGTAAAACCGGAACTGCTTGCCACCGGCAATTTTGAAGAGATCACCCGATTGACCAGACAGACGGTACGCACGATGCTGGATTTAAAAATTGATGAGCTCACACTGCCTTTCCCACACACAGGCAACAACCTTTCCGATGTCCTGCATGGACTTATAAATCTCTCATCCGGCAGCACTAAAGAACTGACTATCTCCTGCCGCTATTTGAAACGTACCATCTATCATTTAGAAAAAAACGGAGCCACATTCCGGTATGACAATGCAAAATATGATTCCACCGGAAATATGTATACGATCGATTTTTCAGATGCACCGGAGGACTTCTCCATCCATTTGCTAGAAAAACGTTAGACACAATTTTAGCAAGCAGACTCCTTGTAACGATTAGTGGGCAAAAGGCAGTTTCAAGTTTTTTGATCGGCAAACTTGCACAAAGCCGGGTCTATTTTGTTCCGTTGTACGAAAATAAGAAAATCTA
>OHYO01000942.1_pt1 | contig 10909 bp, 10 predicted proteins | sample 1580291 | NCBI WGS metagenome assembly OHYO01 (sample SAMEA3882526, study PRJEB24775) | human gut metagenome | biome: human-associated habitat; feature: intestine environment; material: feces | place: Netherlands | collected 2009/2010
ATTAAAACTGATGATAAATACGCAGCAACCATTACCTGTGAAAAAGCAAAATTCAATATCCCTGGAAAATCAGGAGAAGATTTTGCTTATTTACCGATGATCGAGAAGGATGAACCGCTGACAATCTCTCAGTACACACTGAAAGAAATGATCCGCCAGACTATTTTTTCGATTGCTGTAAATGAAAACAATAGGCTTATGACCGGTGAACTTTTTGAGATCAAAAATAACTGTCTGAAGGTAGTTTCTCTGGACGGACATCGTATCTCTATCCGCAAAATGTCCCTTAAGAAAGATTATTCTGACCGTAAGGTGGTAGTTCCGGGCAAAACTTTAAGCGAGGTCAGCAAGATCCTTTCCGGAGAAGTGGATGTTCAGGTCAGCATTTACTTTACAAAAAACCATATTTTATTTGAATTTGATCAGACTATGGTAGTTTCCAGACTGATCGAGGGAGAATATTTCAGAATTGACCAGATGCTTTCCAGTGATTATGAGACAAAACTGAAGATCAACAAAAAAGAGTTTCTGGATTGTATCGACCGTGCCACACTTCTGGTACGTGAGGTTGATAAAAAACCGATCATTATCAACATCACAGACGATGATATGGAGCTGCGCATTGATTCTGCAATGGGTTCCATGAATGAGGAGATCGATATTGAAAAAGAGGGTAAGGATATCATGATCGGCTTCAACCCGAAATTCCTGATCGATGCGCTTCGTGTTATTGATGATGAAACCGTGACGATCTATCTTGTAAATCCGAAGGCACCATGCTTTATCCGTGACGATGAGGAGAACTATACTTACCTGATCCTTCCTGTAAACATCAACCAGAATCAGGCCAGATAAGACCTGGGGTAATGTGACCGTTTTTGACCGATTGTGCATGGGAATGCGATCGTGTTCTGAGAATTGTTTCATGCGTAAACTGCTGGAAGGGGGTATTTAAATTACCGCCTTCCGGTGAAATTTGTATTTTGGGGGATTTTAAATACCGCCAGGAGATCAGAAAAGATCGATCTGACGGAGAAAATACCCCGGAGATAAGAGGAGAAAAAATTGGAGATCAGAATTAAAGACGAATTTATCAAGCTTGGTCAGGCGCTGAAGCTGGCCGGTGTTGTGGAGGACGGCGTTGAGGCGAAATATGCCATCAATGATGGTCTGGTACTGGTGAACGGCGAGGTGGAGAACCGCCGTGGCCGCAAGATCCATCCTGGAGATACCATTTCCTACGATGGAAAAGATATTTATGTGATCGGGTGAAGGAATGTACATTGAATCCATCAGACTGAATAATTTCAGGAATTATGAGTCGCTGGAGATGAATTTTGATCAGGGCACCAATATTCTCTACGGCGACAATGCCCAGGGAAAGACCAATATCCTGGAGGCGGTTTATCTGGCAGGTACCAGCAAATCCCACAAGGGAAGCAAGGACCGGGAGATGATCCGCTTTGAGAATGAGGAATCCCATATCCGAATGATGGTGAAGAAGGGCGATCTTTCATACAAAATAGACATGCACCTCCGGAAAAACAAAGCAAAGGGAGTTGCCATCAACGGGCTGCCGATCCGCAAGGCAAGGGAGCTGCTGGGGGTGGTGAATCTGGTGTTTTTTTCTCCGGAGGATCTTAATATTATCAAGAATGGACCGGGAGAGAGAAGACGTTTTCTGGATTCGGAGCTTTGTCAGCTGGATGGTGTTTATATCACGGAGCTGGCCGGCTACAATCACATCGTGAACCAGAGAAACCGTCTTCTCAAAGACTGTTATATGAACCCCGGGCTGAAAAGTACTCTGGATGTCTGGGATATGCAGATGGTCGATTACGGAAAGAAAATCATCGGGAAGCGGGAAGCCTTTGTGCAGGAGCTTAACGAGATCGCAAGGGGGCTTCATAAAGGCCTTACCGGCGGGATCGAGGAGCTGGAGATCCTGTACGAGCCAAGTGTGACGGCGGCCGAGTTTGAGGATAAGCTTTCCAGGAACCGGGAGCGGGATCTTCGGATGAAGCTGACCTCCGTGGGACCGCACAGAGATGATTTCTGCGTAAAGGTCAACGGGATCGACATCCGGAGGTATGGTTCCCAGGGGCAGCAGAGGACTGCGGCCCTTTCCTTGAAGCTTTCGGAGATCTATCTGGTGAAGAAAAAGATCCGGGATACACCGGTTCTTCTGCTGGATGATGTTCTTTCGGAGCTGGATAGCAGCAGGCAGACATATCTGCTGGAAAGCATCCACGATATACAGACTCTGATCACCTGTACAGGACTGGATGATTTTGTCAGCCATCAGTTCAAGATCAACAGGGTTTTTCAGGTGGTAAAGGGGCATGTTTATATGCCTAAAGGGTTTTGACAAGCCCGTATGCATATGGTAAACTGATTCTGATTATGGAAAGTTGGTGAATATTTTGGATAAAGAGGAGTTTCGCGTTAAGCTGGGACAGATCAATAAGCTGGTCGAGACCCAGGATTACAAAGGCGCCATGCAGATTGTTGACAGCATTGACTGGCGTCGTGTGAAAAACGTCCGTACCCTTTGTGTAGTGGGCGAGATCTACGCGGCCAACAAGCGCTATGAATAGAGCAAGGAAATTTTTCTTCTTGCCTACCACAGAGCGCCGATCGGCAAGAACATACTTTACCGTCTGATCGAGGTTTCCCTGAAAATGGGACAGATCAGTGAAGCCACAGAATTCTTTGATGAATACAGAGAAGTGGCAGGTAATGATAACAGCCAGTATATACTGAAATATAAGATCGCCAGAGCGAAGAATGCATCTCTGAATGAACAGATCCGTATTCTTGAGGAATATAAGGAGAAGGAATTTACGGAGCGCTGGTCCTATGAGCTGGCCAAGCTCTATTACAAGGCAGGAGACAAGCAGAAGTGCCTGGATCTCTGCAATGAGATGATCCTTTGGTTCAATGACGGAACTTATGTGATGAAGGCCCTTGACCTGAAACAGCGGATGGGTGTTCTCACTGGCGAAGAGAAAGAGAAATACGAACAGCGTTTTATCCCGAAGCTGATCCCGCCGGAAAAGGCGCAGGAGATCAGGGAGAGCAAGGAAGCATCCGGCGAGTATGAGGAGGCAAAACCGGTCACAGATACTATCCAGGTAGATGATGAGCGGGATCTGAACAGTGCGGAGACATTCCAGGAGAAGCTTTCCAAGGGATTCCGTGATATCTTTGGCGGACATAAGAAATCTGCGGAAGAGGATATGGAGGAAAAAGAAGCTGCGCAGGATGAAGAGCAGGATGAGGTTTCCACAGGCTCTGAGGATGTGACGGAACAGGCGGAAGCGCCGGAGGCTGAGACTGCTGCGGCAGCAGAACCGTCAGAGGAGTTTACAGATTCTGAGGAGATCGAAGCAGCAGAAGGAAGTGAGGAAGCTTCGGATGAGCTTTCTGAAGAGCAGGAAGAGTTTTCCGGACAGGAAGCGGATGAGATCCCGCTGGCATCCGGTGTTGAGAACCTGTCATCCGGAAGTATGAAGCTGCAGGCTCAGGAACAGCAGGATAAAGAGGAAGAAGAGACTTATCAGGAAGCGGAAGAAGCTGAGGCTGAGAAAGCTACAGAGATGTCTTTGTCCCAGAGTGTTGCAGAGATCATGAAGGAGAAGGCTGCCGGAAATGAGGAAAGTGAGGAGAAGTCTGCAGGGGTTCCGCTCAATGAGGAAGGAAAGCCTGATTTTTCCGCAACGATCCGTATGCCGGAGCTGAAGATCCCGAAGTCCATGATCAATGTGGACCCGGAGAATGCAAGCAGTTCCGCAGAGATCCCGGACGCGTCCGGAATTTTCGGAAGTATCGAGGAGATTGCGGCATCTGTAGGTGACAGGTCCGGGAAGGATAAAGATAAGGACTTCAACCTGGAGGATACTATTCTGGCAGCAGCTACACAGCAGGGAATCGATATCCCGGAGGAAGAAAAATCTCCGGATGTCCAGCAGTCCGACGTAACGGAAGAGCCGGCAGGTATTGAGGATCTGGATATTGCGGCTGATGAATTTGTTCCGGAGGAGCCGGATGCGGCAGATATCGAGGATATCATGGCGCAGATCTCCGCTCAGCAGGAGGAAGAGGTAACGGAGACTTCCGATACCAGACTTCCGGATATCGTATTTGATGAAGATGAGGAGCCGGTTACTGAGGAGGATCTTCAGGCTGCAGAAGCAGAGTTTCTGAATGGTCCGTCAGGAGTACAGAAGCCGGTGGAAGAAGAGGATGTGCTTCCGGAGATTCTTTCACTGGAATCTGAGGAGCAGGTGCAGAAGGCGGCAGCAGAGCCTTCAGCGAAGCTTCATCATGAGGAACCGGTGGCTTCAGCGGAAGAGGAAAATCTTCTTGATGAGGAAGAAGAATACAGTGATGACGCCTTTGACTTCCAGGAAGAGGATGAGGATGACTTTATCAGCAGTCTCATCGGTGATGATTCTGATGAAGCCATGGAAGAGGACGATGAGGAAGAGGAGCTCAGCGAGGAAGAGCAGCTTGAGAAATTTATCGCTACGATCCATCCGGAAAAGGATCCTACAAAGATCGTTTCCAGAAAGAAAGAGCTCACAGATGAAGAGAAACAGCTTTTCATCTATTTTGTTACAGTTCCCGGAATGAAGGAACAGCTGCTTGATGTACTCTGCGATGTGCAGATGGGCGCAGCAGACAAGACCTCCCAGACCGGAAATGTGATCGTTATGGGCGGCAGAGAAACAGGTAAGACGAGACTGATCTCAAGTCTGATCCCGGCAATCTGTAAAGAGCTGAATATCGAGGCTTCCAAGGTTGCCTATATATTTGCGGATGATCTCAACGGAAAGGATATTCCGGAGATCGTATCCAAGCTTGCCGGCGGTTTCCTTGTTATCGAGGATGCAAACCAGCTTTCCCAGGAAACAGCAGATGAGCTTGAGGAAGCTATGACCGGAAACACAAAGGGAATGATCGTGATCCTGGAGGATGAAAAGATCGGTATGCGTAAGCTGATCGCAAGATATCCGAAGCTTGCGAAGAAGTTTACATCCATGATCAACATTCCTGTATTTACAAACGATGAACTTGTTAATTTCGCCAAGGTCTATACCATGGAGAATGGATTCCGTATCGACCAGATGGGCATGCTTGCTCTGTATAATCTGATCGGGATCAACCAGAAGGAGGATCAGCCGATGTGTATCGGTACTGTGAAGACCATGCTGGATAAGGCTATGGAGAGAGCTCAGAGCGGATTGTTCAAGCGTTCCAAGAAGCGTGTGGACCGTGATGGCTACACGGTACTTTTTGAAAAGGATTTCAGCTGAAAATAAGAAAAAGCAGAGGTAAAAAATATGGCCAGACCTTATCTTGGTAACCCGAAATATACCATTGAAGTCCTTCAAAAGTATCATTTTGTTTTCCAGAAAAGGTTTGGTCAGAATTTTCTGATCGACGAGCATGTTCTGGAAAAGATCATTGAGTCTTCGGGTATCACGAAGGATGATTTTGTACTGGAGATCGGTCCGGGTATCGGAACTATGACCCAGTATCTTGCGGAGGCTGCCAGAGAGGTGGCTGCTGTGGAGATCGACAGTTCGCTGATCCCGATCCTTAAGGATACGTTGAAGGACTGGGATAATGTTTCCGTGATCAATAACGATATCCTGAAAACGGATATCAAAAAGATCGCAGATGAGAAAAACGGCGGTAAGCCTGTGAAGGTGGTTGCGAATCTGCCGTATTACATTACGACTCCGATCATCATGGGGCTTTTTGAGAAGAATGTTCCTGTGGATTCGATCACTGTCATGGTGCAGAAGGAGGTTGCAGACCGTATGCAGGTTGGTCCCGGTACCAAGGATTACGGTGCGCTTTCCCTGGCTGTGCAGTATTATGCGAAGCCGGAGATCGTTGCGAATGTACCGCCGAACTGTTTTATGCCGCGGCCGAAGGTTGGAAGTGCGGTGATCAAGCTGACGCGTTATGAGAAGCCGCCGGTGGATGTGAAGGATGAGGGGCTTATGTTCCGTCTGATCCGTGCATCTTTTAACCAGAGGAGAAAGACTCTTGTGAACGGGATCAGAAATTCCGGAGATTTTTCCCTGAGTAAGGAGGAGATCGAGGATGTGTTCAACAGGTGTGATCTTCCGCTGAATATCAGGGGTGAGGCGCTGACACTGGAGCAGTTTGCGATGCTTGCCAACTGTATTTATGATGAGAAAAATTAATATATGATAAACGCAAAAAGAGCCCGGGCAGCTGTTCCGGGTTCTTTTTGCGTTTCCGGACGGGAATGTTGGAGAAGTTTCCTGTCCGGACCTATATATTTGTTATAGAAAGGAGGTTATGTCTGAGGTGTCAGACATAAGTAAGTAATGAAAAATTTACATTTTTTATTTTACTGATGAGATGTTAGGAAAGTTTGTTTAAAATATGAAAATATTGTGAATATATTTTTGGTGATATACATAAAGTCTGAATGGTGTGGGTGGGAATGGGGAAAATTGAGGTTTACAGAGGGGTGGGGGTGTGTGGTATACTGAGGGGCGTCGAAAAGGTAATGATGAGGTAATAAAAAGGCAGTAAAAGATAGTTAAAAATAGTAAAAGGCAATTTTTAATAAGGGCTGGTGCCCGTATGGAGGTTGAATATTATGAGAAGATTGAACAAGGTTACAGCTTTGGTTATTGCGGGTGTTATTTCATGTACATCTCCGATGATGGTTATGGCGTCTGATTCCGGTTCTGTTATGAGTCAGGCGGAGGAGATCCTGAAGGATAATGAGGTTGGGTCTCTTGCTTCTGATCCGGATAAGGTTGGGGATATCATTGTTTATGTGAAGGGGCTTTTTGATTCTAACCAGATCACGGATGATGAGATTTCTCAGGGGATCGATGAGGCTGCGGATCATTTTGGGGTGAGTCTTAATGAGGATGATAAGAGTTCGCTGGTTAATATTATCAGTAAGTTCCGTGGAATCGAGATGAGTGATGATCAGATCAAGGGGTATGTGAGTGATGCTTATAGTACTTTGAAGGATATGGGTGTTACGAAGTCTGATGTGAAGAATATTTTTGAGAAGGCGGTTGAGTTTATTAAGGGGATGCTTTCACGGCGGTGATGGTTTGTGATGGCTGGTGTTTTTGATGATGTTTTAGATGGAGTTTGAGTTAGAGGGTGAGGGTTGTGGCTCTTTTGTTGGGGTTGTTGTTGGTTTGTTTGGCTGAGATGTACAATATGTACAATGTTTAGGGTTTTGGTTTTGTTTGTGAATGTGGTGTTTTTATAAATTGGGGGAGGGTGTTTTGAAAAAAATTGTGCAAATGCGCTAATTGTTTACGAGATGTTCATTGTTTGTTCATATTTGTCTGGTAGTATAGGGATAGTTCGAAAGAACGTTACGAAAGACGCTGTAATGGTGTGTATCTGTATCATTACACATACAATTTTTTTCATAATAATCGCCCCGGTAAGCCACTACCGGGGCACTCCTCGTTTTTGGGCCTTTTTTTGGGCTCTTTTTTTTGTGGGTGGGGATGGATGGAGGAAGGGACGGACGGACTGCCGGAGGGGCGGCTGCATGGTCGTGCCTGGTGCGGTCGTTTCGCCGGGTCATACTAAGCGTCTGAGTCTTCTGCCGTGCAGGGCGCCCCATAACTCGCCATGTACGCTGATGCGTACCTGGCTCAGACAGATGGGGCTTACTCTGCGGCTTGTGGCCGCAGAGTACCTTCCCGTCAGAAGCCTCAGGCGCTAAGTATGACCAGCGGCTTACTCCGACGCACCGGGTCCCGACCATGCAGCCGTCCCGCTGGCAGTCTGTCCGTTCTGGTTTTTGGGGGTGTGAGGTGTGGTGGTTTGCCGGGAGGTGGTGGGCCATCAGCGCTGCGCTGGATGGCTGCAGGGGCTGAGTTTCCTTGTGGTGTGCTGGGAGGGTGTGGGCTATCAGCGCTGCGCTGGATGGTTGCAGGGGCTGAGTTTCCTTGTGGTGTGCCGGGAGGGGAGGGGCATCGGCGCTGTGGTGGATGCTGTGGGATGTGGTATTGGTGGTGTGGGGATGGCGGTTTTTGTCGAAGGGTTTTTGTTGACTTTTGATGGTGGGGTGGTTATACTGAAAGTACATATCTGGGAACATTCTGGGCCGTTCGGCTATCTGATCCCCATATGGTTGGTTGTATAAATATGGCGGGGAGGAGCCGGTTGGTTGTGTGAGGCTTTTTCTTTTGCCATCATAGTGAAAGGAGGAGTCTTATGCAGAGGAAGCGGCTTGAGGATATGAATCTTCTGGATGATTTTTTGTTTAACGCGGTGATGACGTTTCCTGGTATTGGTGAGAGGTTTTGCAGGTTGCTGTTGCAGGTGGTGCTGGGGCGTGAGATCGGGAGGCTGCGGGTTGTTGCGCAGAGGGCTTTTGGTGGCCGGGATGAGGGTTTTCGCGGGGCGCGGCTTGATGTTCTGGCTGAGGAGGAGCTGATGGATGTTTTGGCGGATCCTTCTGTTTTTGACATTGAGCCGGATAATAATGGTGATGTTGTGAGTATGAAGGATCTGCCGAAGCGGGTGAGGTTTTATCATGCGATCATTGACAGCCGGTGTTTGAAAAAGGGTGAGGGTTTCGGGAAGCTTAAGAGGGTTTTTGTTATTTTTGTTTGTTCGTATGATCCGTTTGATCGGGGTAGGATGGTGTATACGATCCGGAATATGTGTGAGGAGATTCCGGAGATGGAGTATGATGATGGGCTGAGGACGGTTTTTCTGAATACGAAGGGAGATGGTGCGGGTGTGCCTGAGGAGCTGGTGGCGCTGCTTCATTTTTTGGAGGATACCAGGGAGGTGAATGCGGTAAATGATGTTTTGAGGGAGTTGCTGGAGATGGTCAGGGTTGTTAAAGAGGATGGAAAGGTTACGGTGGCATATATGAAGAGTTTTGAGATTGAGCAGATGTGGATTAATAAGGGGATTGAACAGGGGATCAGTCAAGGAATCGCCCAAGGGATTGAGCAGGGAATTAGCCAAGGAATCGCTCAAGGGATTGAACAGGGAATCAGTCAAGGAATCACTCAAGGGATTACTCAAGGGATAGAAAAGGGTCGTAGTGAAGAGAGGGCGAATACGTTGAGGGAGAAGGCGCGTGCGGATCGGTTGGAGAGGGAACTGAGGAAGCTGCGGAGGAGATGATGTTGTTTGGTTTTGGGAGAGTTCCCGGGTGTTTGGGCCTGGGGGCTCTTTTTTTGTGGGATGAATGGAGGGAGGGACGAACGGACAGTCTGCCAGCGGGGTGGGGCATCGGCGCTGCGTTGGATGTGGTTGGGGTGAGTTTTTTGCGGTTTGTCGTGAGGGGATTGGGGAATAGAGGTTGGTTTGGATATATTGTAGTGTTTTTGTGTAATATTTAAATTTATTTTTGGAGTATTTTGGATTATAATTATGGAAAAAGATGGTTGGCCTGATTGGTTGACTGATTGACTGATTGACTGGTTGATTGATATCCGGAGTTTTGGTGACTGTTTTGTGGGACTTGAGAGAAGAGCTTCGGATGTGTGTTGATGAGGGGTGTGTGATGGGCTTCGGATGTGTGTTGATGTGGCTTGTGTGAGGGCTTCGGAGGTTTGTTGGTTTGGTTTTGAGGGTGGTCTTTTGGGGGCTGCCTGGGTTTTGGAGGGGAGTGGAGTGTATGTGTGATTATGTGGTTTTGCCGCTTTTGAATTCGTCTTTTGAGCCTGGGAGGGCTCGGGAGGTTGTTGAGGGGTTTGTGGATGTGGATTTGAGGAATATTGCGCGGGCTGAGCTTTTTTATTTTACGGGGCAGGCGGAGGAGTGTTGTGAGATCACGAGGAGGTACCTGTCCAGCAGGGTTATTGAGCTGAAGCTTTCGGCGTGTATTTTGTATGGGTATTCTAATCTGACGCTGGGGAATGTGGCGGCGGCTAAGCGGGGGATGGAGGGAATCCAGTCCTGTGTGAAGCTGGCTATTAAGAAGAAGGTTCCTAAGGATGTTTATGCGTCCTGTCTTCTGGCGGGGTATGTGGGGGCGGTTTTGCTTCATCTGCCTACGGATGGGATGCCTGCTTTTGGGGAGTACAGCAGGATGCTTCCTGAGGGACTGAGGCTTTTTGCCACGTATGTGATGGCTCACCATACTTATCTTAACGGGGAGATATGGAGTGCTTATGGGATGGGGAAGGCTGCTTTGTTTATGTCGGAGAGGTCGTATCCGATCAGTATGACGTATATCCACTGTATGATGGCGGTGTGTGCGATCAACCGAAAGCATAAGCAGGAGGCGCAGGAGGAGATGCTCCGGAGCTGGGAGCTGGCGAAGATGGATGGGTTTCTGGAGCCTTTTATTGAGCATCATGGGCTTTTGCGGGGGCTGATCGAGGCTTGTATCCGGAACCGGGATCCGGAGGCGTATCAGCGGATTACGGAGGGTGTGATTTCTTTTAGCAGGGGCTGGATGGCGCTTCATAATCCGGAAAACCGGAGAAAGGTTACGGGGGAGCTGTCGACGATGGGGTTTTCTATTGCCATGCTGGCAAGTGGGGGATGGACTAATAAGGAGATCGGAGAGCATCTGGGGATTTCCATTAATACTGTCAAGCATTACCTTACGGATATCTTTTGCAAGCTGAATGTCAAGAAGCGGGATGAGCTGAAAAAATTTATGTTAAAATAGTGACAGAGGCACTTTTTTTTGAAAAAACGGGCCTTACAAAACAACTGGTAGTGTTGTATAATAAATACCACAAATAGTCAGATTTTATTGGGAAATCAGACGAAAAGAACCAGTGAACGAGTAAGTTAAGAAGGAGGAGTTGAAGACTGATTATCGATAGCATCTGATAATGTCAATATCCTTACCAAAAATGCCTGGTATATTGATATTACAATCACATAAGGGTAAAATATTGAAAAG
>OHYO01000953.1_pt1 | contig 10808 bp, 9 predicted proteins | sample 1580291 | NCBI WGS metagenome assembly OHYO01 (sample SAMEA3882526, study PRJEB24775) | human gut metagenome | biome: human-associated habitat; feature: intestine environment; material: feces | place: Netherlands | collected 2009/2010
AAGGAAACGCCCTCCATAAAAGGCAGCTTGCCGCAGAGAAGCGTTACAATGCTTTTTGCCGTGTCGCCCATGTCGTCGGTCAGAAATGCGCTGTCCGTTCTCGGATAGGTCAAGAGCTTCTTTTCATAGAGGGCTTGCGCCAGGTCAAGGGTCTGCTTCGCGGTGTACCCGTAAATACGGTTTGCTTCCCGCTGTAAACTGGTAAGGTCAAAGAGCTTCGGTGGGGCAATGGTTTTCTTTTCACGGGTCAAGGAAGTGCAGACAGCCGCCGACGCTTCGCAGGCCGCTTTCAGTTTGCCCGCTTCATCAGCGGCGCAGATCTTCGCGCTTGCCGCTTCTGCGCCGGGGAGCATAAGGCGCACATGGTAGTAGGTTTCTTTCTGAAAGCCTGTAATCGCAGCGTTTCGGTCTACAAGCATTTTGAGGGTCGGGGTCTGGACGCGTCCCACGTTCAAGGTCTTTCCATACAGGCAGGAGAAAAGGCGGGTCGCGTTAATGCCGATAAGCCAGTCAGCCTTTGCCCTGCATAGTGCGGAATGGTAGAGGGCGTCGTATTCCCGCCCGTCCTTCAGATTGTCAAAGCCGCTTCGGATTGCTTCGTTTTCCATTGAGGAAATCCAAAGACGGGTAAAGGGCTTCTTGCAGCCCGCTTGATGATAGACAAAGCGGAAAATCAACTCGCCCTCGCGTCCTGCGTCGCAGGCGTTCACGACTTCCGAAACGTCGGCGCGGTGCATGAGGTCTTTTAAGATTTTGAATTGTTTTCCCTTGTCGGCAGCTACGGTGTACTGCCATTCCTGCGGCAGAATAGGTAAGCTGTCATAGCTCCATTTCCTGTACTGTTCTCCATAGGCGGCAGCTTCGGAAAGCTGTACCAAATGCCCGATACACCAAGAGATAACATAACCGTTCCCCTCGATATATCCGTCTTTCTTGCCCGTAACGCCAAGGGCGGCGGCAACCGCCGCCCCGACGCTGGGTTTCTCACAAATCACAAGTTTCATTCTTCCTCGTCCTCCGGTTCGGTGTCTGCGCTGTCAGTTTCTTCCTCCGGCTCGTCCTCGTCGTATTCGTCAAAATCAAACTCGTCAAGGTCGGTGCCGCCTTTCACGCTCTGTTTTGGTTTCACAAACTTAACGTAGTAGAGGGCTGCGCCGCCGCCAAGCAAGCCCACGACAAGGAAAATCAAAAGCCCGCCCATGCCGTTTTGGGGCTGCTCCTGCTCGGCGGGTTCCTCCGGCGTGGCTTCCTTGCCTGTGCAGCTATCCATGTTGACAGAGCAGACGGGGCAGGCGGTGTTTACTTCGCCCGCCTTGCATTTCTCGGTACAGTTGCAGACAGCCGGGGGCTGCTCGGTCTGTTCCTCCCCGATAATCGCCATAAGGTCGCTTTCGTCTACTTGATTTAAGAAGTGGACGGAATTTTCCCCCTCGGCTGCCCGGTCAACGATAATGTAAAAATAGTTGCCGCCTTTGCTTTTCACGACGATAAACTGCTTATCCTCGGCAGCGTCCCCGTCGATGTCGTCCACAAGAGTCATGTTGCCCTCCGGGGTAAGGGGCTGCGGCTCGGTTTCCACGATTACGCCGCTGTCGTCGGTTTCCTCTGTCGGGGTCTGCGCGTAGGCAGTAACGGAAAAGCCGCCCACAAGGACAAGGGCGGCGCAAAGTGCGGTAATGCTTGCAAGGATTTTATTCTTCATTCTCGGTTTCCTCCTGTTCCTCATAGTCTGCGGGCATAGGGGCAATGCCCGGAATACCGCCGCCCGCAAGCATAGCGGTAAGCTCCTGCGGGGTAAGGCGCATAGAGCGCACAAGCTGAACGATTTGCAGATTTTCCGCTTCGGTTTTCTGTGCTTCCAGTCCGCGCAGCTTGTTCTGATACTCCGTGATTTTCTCACGGGTCTTTTGGATTTCCTTTTCAATTCTTTCGATTTTACTCATAGCCATAATGATTTTTCTCCTTTCGATTTTCAAATGTGTTGTTGTATGTCAGTTCCAGTTCATCAGCCCGTACCCTTTGATACAGGCATAGTCAAGGGGATAGCTCTTAATCTTGCAGGCGTCGCCGGAATTGCCCTCAACGGTATAGACGCGACTTTCGTCCCTGCCGATGACAAGCCCTACATGGTCTGCGCTTCCGTCTAAGTCCCAGTCAAAAAAGATAGCGTCGCCGGGGGCAATGTTTTCATAGCCCCGCGCTCCCCATTGTCCGTGAGAAGTAAACCACGGAATACCCTGCGACTGGCAGGCGGCAAAACGCGGCTCGGAAAGTCCCATTTGCCCGTAGCACCAGGACACGAAACAGGCGCACCATTCCACGCGGGAATTAAATCCGTACCAGCTCCAATAAGGATAGCCGCCCACGTTTCCGACTTGCTGCTTTGCAAGGTCAACAATAGCGGTATTGCCGGGGCGCGTTCCGTTTACAAAGTCCACGCCGCTTAAATCCTCGGACGCGGAAGTGTCGGGAGAGCCGCCGCCAAAGATAAGGGGCTTGTTTCCGCTTGTCTGTAAGTACACCCGGTACATTTCCAGTTGTTCCGGGGTCAGATTGTTTTCCGCAATGGCAGATAGCGGGGTGTTCGTCAGCTTGACGTTCAAGATGTAATACTCATAAGGCACTTGTACCGTGTAGGTGTCCGTATGCTCGTTGCCGTCCTCGTCTGTCCATGTGTCGGTGCGTTCTTCCTCCCGGTAGCGTATTTCCACTTCCTCGGTCAGCGTCAGCTTGTATTGCTGATTGAAAATCCTTTGCAGCTCGCTTTGAACGTCAGCGCGGGTGTAGGTCTGATATTTTGCGGTCAGATAGGACGCTAATTCGTGTGGGTTATGTCCGATATTTTCAAGGTCATAGCGGTACTCGTCATAGCCCGGATTGTCGCGCTCGATATTGTCAACCCTGCTTTGCAGCTCGTTTTCCAATCCGGCGTAGCTGTTTTCCACTTCCACAAGGTCGCTGTCCTCGGAGGTATAGGACGTTCCAAGCACGCCGTTTAACGTGCCGGAAAACATTGCCCCACAAGAGGACAGCCCGGACATAACCATGATAAAGAGCAGCAGCACCCCGACAGCGATTGCCACGCCCGCCGGGTGCCTTGCCACAAATGCTGCGGTCTGCTTTGTTTTCTCGGCGGCTTTGGCTGCCGCCTTGCGGGTGCGTTCTGCCGCGCCCTTGATACCCTTTGCAGTATTGCGGGCTTCCTTTGCATACTGCCTCTTGATTTTCTGCTTCTGCCAAAACCGGGAAATGGGGTTAGAGGTAAGCTGCGGGTTCTCATGCAGGGTCTTGTGATACTGAAAATCCACATTTGCCCGAAAAGCCGCTTTTTCTGCCTTTGCCGCTTCCCGGTAGGGTTTCAGCTTATGGCTGCGGTAGCCCTGCTTGATTTTCCGCGCCCCGTACTTCAATCCCCGTTCTGCGGCTTCCTCGCTCTTGTGTGCGCCCTCCACGCCGGAATTATCCTTTTCGACAGAATGGATTTTGTTATGTACCAAAATCCCGGCTTCCTGTGTGGGGCGGGATAGCGGGTTGTGCTTCTCCTTAAATCCGGGCGGCTTGTCCTTTTCCTCAAAGTGCAGGCGGGTCTTGCCTTTCCCGGTAGTTTCGTCAAAAGTGCGCTCTTTTACCAGTTTCTTTTCTTTGGGGATAGCTGCCTTTGCCTTATCCAAGCGGTCGGCGGCTTTATCGGATTTCTTGATATACTTTTCAAGCTCCGGGGCAGCGCGTTCCTCGTCGGTAAATTGCAGCCGGGAAGATTTCGTCCCGGCGGTAGCTTCTGCCTGTGCCTTTCGTACCGCTTTTTTAGACGCTTTGCGGGTATGGGCGGCTTCGATATGCTCCATGACGCGCTCCGTTTTGCCTGTGTCCGCTTTGGGGGCAGCTCCCGGCACATGGGGCAAGGGAGAAGTCGGGGAAGCTGCACCTTGTAGCTGCGCTGCGTCCTGTGCTACCTGTTGCTCCGGCGTTTTCTGTAACTCTGCGTCCTGCGTCCGTTTGCTGATACGTTCTGTTTCGCCCGTCGTTTGATTTTCTGTGATAGCTCCGTCGCGGGTCATTTTCTGCGTGATTTTATCACGGGGCTTTAATGGGTCTTTCAAGTGTTACCACCTCCAATCCGCGCCCCTGCAAGGGCGCAATACTCGGCGTTCAGTTCAATGCCGATATAGCGGCGGTCAAGGCTTTTCGCTGCAAGCCCGGTGGTGCCGCTTCCAAAAAACGGGTCAAGGACAACGCCGCCTGCCGGACAGCCCGCCAGTATGCACGTTTCCGCGAGCTTCGGGGGATAGGCGGCAAAATGCCCGCCCTTATACGGTACGGTATTGATAAGCCAAACGTCCCGCTTGTTCCTTGTGGTCGGCATAAGAGCGTCGTCATAATAGCCGCCGCTGCGGGTTTTATTGATACCCTGTACCTTGCCCTGTCCGGGTACTTCCTCGGCATATTTGTGTCCTGCGCCGCGCCCTTGTCGGTACCGCGCAGCCGTTCCCGGCGCGATCGGCTCCGCAATGGCGGCAGCGTCATAGTAGTATTTCTTTGATTTCGTCAGTAAAAAGATATGCTCATAGCAGCGGCTCGGTCGGTCGCGGCAGCTCTCCGGCATGGGGTTTTCTTTCAGCCAGATAATATCGCTGCGTAAATACCACCCGTCAGAGCGCAGGGCAAAGGCAAGAAGCCACGGAATACCGATTAAATCCTTTTGCTTGCAGCCCGCTTTCATGCCTGTGCCGCAGTAGGTATCTGCGATATTCAGCCAAAACGTCCCGTCGTCTTTAAGTACCCGGCGCAGCTCCCGGAATACTTCTACAAGCCTGTCAATGTACTGCTCCGGCGTGTCCTCCCGTCCAATCTGCATATCAAGCCCGTAGTCCCTTAGTCCATAGTAAGGCGGGCTTGTGACGCAGCAGTTCACGCTTTCGCTCGGCAGCTCCCGCAGGGCATAGAGGGCTTCACGGTTGATGATTACGTCCGTTTTCATGGCTTGCTCACTTCCTCCGGCTTTGTCGTAAGCAGACGGTAAAGCTCGGTGTCCGTCGGGAAGCGGTCAATGAACGGCAGCACCACATTCCCGTAAAAGATAAGCCCCTCGCCCGCTTCGGTGTGGGTTACATACTTCATCTGCTGCGGGGAGATGTTAAGCTGCTTTGCAAGGATAGCCCGGTCGCCCTGTGCCTGATTGAGCATGAGGACAAAATCGGAGTTTTCAAAGATATTCTCGACTTCGCGGCTGCTTAAAAGGTCTTTGACGTTCTGCGTGATAGCGGTCGGTATGCCGCCCCATTTACGAAAACGCTTCCAAATCTCCACGCTGTAAGCGGCGGTCTGTTCTTCTTTGAGCAGCAAATGAAACTCGTCCATATAGTAACGGGTCGCTTTTTTCTCGGCGCGGTTGACGGTAACGCGGTTCCACACCTGGTCTTGCACAATGAGCATACCTAATTTTTTGAGCTGCTTTCCAAGCTGCTTAATATCAAAGCAGACAAGACGGTTTGAAAGCTCCACGTTGGTACGGTGGTTAAAGACGTTCAGAGAGCCGGAAACATAAAGCTCCAATGCCGCCGCAATGCGGGCAGCTTCCGGCTCCGGCTGTTTCAGCAGTTCGTTGTAGAGGTCGCCCAAAATCGGCATTTTTGCCGGGTCGGGGTCTGCAAGGAAAGGTCGGTACACATTCCTAACGGCGCGGTCAATGACGGTCTTTTCCACGGGCTGCAAGCCCTCTTTGCCGCCGATAACAAGCTCGCAGAGGGAAAGGATAAAGTCGGATTTCAAGGCAAGCGGGTTGTCGTCCTCGGAGTAGTTGAGGTTAATATCCATAGGGTTCACATACTGGGGCTTGCCGTCCATGCCTTTTCCTGTTGGCGACAGGCGTATCACTTGCCCGCCCAAACGCTGCACAAGGGAGAAATAATCGGCTGGGTCAGCGGTGTTACCACCGCCTTCCCGCCTAAGAACCGTACGTGACAGTTTCCCGTCATACGGCTCAAGCATTTCATCACTTCTTCAAGCGGTTCTCAGCATAAATACGCTGACAGGTGCAATGAACGTAGCGCATATTGCGAACATCTTCCATGCCAGCCTTTGCCTTTGGTGCAAGGTAGAAGATTTCTCTTTCTTCCGTTACATCCATCGGCATTCCGCAGTGGTAGCACAGTCCGTTCTGGTTTTTCCAAATCATCTTGAATTTTCCAGTCAGCCGGTGCATTCCTTTATCGAATTTCCTTTTTTGGAAATACGCCTCATCGAGGAACGGATTTGCAGTAGCTTTTATCTTGGTATGTCGCACAATGGCTGTGCTGTCCACCCGTATCAGCTCCTTGTTTTCCGTAGAGAACACCCAGTTTCGATTACCGACACGATGCCAGTATCTCGTGGAAATCCACCACTTGTTCTTCTTTGGGTGCCGTCTTTTAGCCCATCGCCACAGCAGTTCGTACAGGACATAGTCCAGATGCGCGAACGCATCACTTGCGCATACGGACTGGTGGTAATTAGTCCAACCTCGAATTTGTTCATTCAACTTCATAATCAGAACATCTTGCTGCCACGCTTTTCCTCTGCGGAGAATCGTGTCAGAGATATTGGAAACGATAGCCTTAACCGCCTTTTGGGAAGGCTTGATAATCAGCTTTTCGTTATACTTTCTGAAGTTCCAGCCGAGGAAGTCGAAACCATCGTCAATGTTGGTGACAACGGTCTTTTCATCAGAAAGTTCCAATCCGCGTTCAGCGAGAAACTCTCGAATCAGCTCCTTTGCTTCAAGAGCCAGTTCAGGTGTTGCCGCTGTGACCACAAAATCGTCTGCATAGCGGACGAAGTTTACTTTGTGGGCATTCTTAAATCTTGAATCGACCTTACCGAGCGCGTTCGTGTGAAAGCGTTCGACCAGCTTCTTCTCGATACCATCCAGCGTCATGTTCGCCAGAATGGGGGAGATAATACCACCTTGCGGAGTTCCTTCCTCGGTAGGAAAGAGTTCGCGCTGATAGATAAATCCCGACTTTAAGAACTGCTTCAAAATGTTCTTGTCCATGGGGATGTTCGCCAGAAGCCAATCATGGCTGATATGGTCGAAGCAACCTTTGATGTCACCCTCCAAAACCCACTTCGGAGAAATGTGCTTGCGCGACAGTGCATTGAACAGATATTCGCAGGCATCCTGTGCGCATCTTCCTTTTCGGAAACCAAAGGATTTCCCATCTGCTGTTGTTTCCGCCACCGGTTCCAGTGCCAAAGCATAGAGAGCCTGCATTGCGCGGTCATACATTGTAGGAATGCCCAATGGACGCTTTTTCTTCTTGTCCTTCTTTTCGATATACACTCTACGGAGAGGACGCGCACGATACCCTTTATCTGTCAGCGATAGAACCGCTTTCATTTTCTTCGCCGGGGTGTTCCAGAGAACACCATCCACACCGGGAGTCTTGCGCCCATCGTTGGTAACGACACGCTTAACAGCCAGTGCTTTGGCGTAAAAGGAATGTGTCAGAAGATACTGAAGTCGTTTTACTGCGTTGTAGTCTTTTTGCTGAGTTGCCTTGACAATCCTGATTTGTAACCTGTTGACTTCCCGCTCTGCCTTATGCCAATCAATGTTTTTCCATTGGGCACTCAACATAGCTTCGTCCGACAGCTTCTCAGAAGTTTTACCTTCCGTCGTTGAATACTTATCGTTCACAGGGATACCTCCAATCTTGCCATGAAATACCCGGAATAAGTCAGCACCCTTTCAGGTCAGGGCAAATTTTGAACCCCTATGCTCACCGTTACAGTGAACCGTTCGCTTTTTATTCCATCTCATACCCTCTGCACCGTTTCTCCCTCTTGCGAGGTCGATACCTTTATTAAAGGAGTGCATAGGGTTTTCCACGTTCCACGTAATGCATAATTCTCGAATGCCTTAGCCGCCATCTTTGAACCGGGAGGATTTGTGTCCATTTGCTTCGGGGTACAGAAAGGCCCCTCGGCCACCTCCAACACCTTTTGGTGTAGGTGTATCAGCCTTATTTCACCTATTCCCTGTAACGATCCTTACGATGATTCACATTACGTTCGACATAGCATTCTTTACCCTAACAGTACATCCGCTTTAGGCTGGCAGATTTCCCATATTGTCCTGTGAGCTTCCCAACGCCGGCTTTTGACCAGTGCAGGTCACAGTAGGGTTACTCCAAATGGATAGAGCAGTGTTTATACACAATACATTACGCGACTTCGTGTCGCACCTCCGCTTCCGGGTCACAGATGATGACATCATCATTGGTAAGCAAAAAGCAGTTGGCAATCTCACGCTTGGCGCTGAAAGACTTACCGGAACCCGGCGTACCCAAAATCAAGCCGTTGGGGTTTTTCAGCAGCTTTCTATCCACCATGATGAGGTTGTTGGACAGGGCATTGATGCCGTAGTACAGGGCTTCCTTGCCGTTCTGGAATAATTCCTGTGTGGTGAATGGTACAAAGATAGCCGTAGAACTGGTGGTCAGCCCTCGCTGAATCTCGATCTGATTGAGTCCCAGGGGCAGACAGCTCATCAGCCCTTCTTCCTGCTGGAAGTCCAGCCTGGTCAGCTGACAGTTATACTTCTGGGCAATAGAGCCTGCCTGAAAGATGTTGTTGCCAAGCTGACGGGGGGTGTCCGCTGTGTTCAGCACCAAAAAGGAGACCAGGAACATTCTCTCGTTTCGGCTCTGCAAATCCTGCAACAGCTTTTTCGCTTCGCTGCCGTAGGTGGCAAGGTCAGAAGGAATGATGTCCATGTCGTATCCGGCGCGGACTGCTTTTTTCTGTTCCTCAATCTTACTGCGGTCCAGATCGGTAATCTTACGCTTTACCGTTTTGATGGCTTTCACCTGATCCACCGACTGAATGTGCATACTCACAATGAGCGAGCTTTCCATATCCAGAAAATCAGCCAGCAGACGGTCATTCAGCTCTGGGGCTAAAATCTGCAAAAAAGAAACAGCCCCGTATTTCTTGCCCATACGGAACTGCTTGCCGGTGCGGAACTCAAAGGAGCTTGGTGCAATAAAATCTTTCGTGGACAGGCCGGAAGGAGCCAGCCAGTCCCATTCAAACTGAAACGGGAGCTGTTCATCCATGTGGAATACCGCATGAAGCTGGGAAAGCCTTTCCTTACCGTCCAATGTTCTGGCGGCTACACCAAGACGCTTGAAGTTATTGAGTATATCGGTCTCAATACGCTCCAGACGGGGCTTGGCGGCTTTGATGCTGTCAGCGTTGATACCAAAGGTCAGGTATTTGGTCTTGATGAGACCGTTGTTGCCTCTGACCAGCTGATTTTGCAGCATCGTGGTATATTCCTCACGGATACTGTCAAAGGCATCCCCCTGGGGCGGAATGGAAATGGAGTTGGCAAAGGTCTCCTCCGATGCCGCAAGGTTCAAAAAAGACAGCTGGAAGTGAATCGAGCTGTCGAAATAATTGAGGAAATCACACCAGCCCTCAAAGATCGCGGTCTTATCTTCATTTTGGGAGAGCTGATAGTTGATGTCCTGAAACTGAATGGTCTTTGTGTAGTGGCTGTCCGATACGCGGCAGATCCCGTCCGGCCACATTCGTTCATAGGGGATACTGTCCTGTGCCGATTTTCCTTTTTTGTCCGTGCGGTTGGCGCGGGCAATGGCCGCTTCGATCTGCTTCTTATCGGCGCGGGACAGCTTTTTCTTTGTCTTTACCGGCTGCACAGTTTTTTCCTCGGTTTTTCCGAACATCCGATGCAGCCATTTTTTTATTGCGGTGAACAATGTCATACACCTCCTTATCGAGCATTTCCTGCCGCTTTAATACGGCATAAAAGTTATTGGTCTGGTAGGGACGCTGCTTGGGACGGATCACAGCTACTTTGAGGATGTTGCCGACGATCTTTTCCAGGGGCTGTCCATGCTTTTCATACATTGCCAGCAGGAAGAAGGGCATCATGACCAGCATCATACACATGGCAGCCATGCTGTTTCCCGCAGGCTCACGGAGCCACAAGAACAGCGGTACACCTACAAGCGCCCCGGCGGTAAAGCAGACCAGCTGCCTTCGTGTCAGATTGAACATGACCTTGGTTTTGACTTTGGTTAAATCTTTGGGTACGGGTACATAAGCCATATTATCCACCTCCTTTATGGGAATGAAATAGAGCTGTCCACTTCATTTCCCCACACATCCCAACCGGGTGTGGATTGACGAGCAAACAGTTCTATGCGCGGGAGATCACCCATCAATGAGACAATGCGTTCTCTGGCTTCCTGCGGTTTTTTTGAATGTTCTTCAATGTGAGAGACAATGACCTGATGAACAGCTGCGTTTATACGCTTGGGATGTCCTTTCGTTGCGAGGATACAAAGTTCCACATTGGAGCGCGTCCAATATCCCATTCCCCAGAACAAGCTATCTGCCTTTCGATTTTGCTTTACCCAAACAAAGCCGACGGTTTTATAGGTAAATCCCCATGCCTTCAGAACTGAGAGACCTTCCAGTAAACATGGAATCGTGACCCATAAAAACAAGGCACAGTCTTTATCCGCCAAGTTGCCTACTGGCAGCGCACAAATATCCTCGATACTCATGGTCGGATAGTGACTTTCTGCACTGCGTCCCAATCCTTTCTTGGAATATACTTTGTAGTTCCATGGCGGGTCTGCGTAAATGATTTGATATTTTTTCATACAGAACCCTCCTTTAGTGCGCCTGAAAGACTGATTTTGCGAGACTGCCGGTTTTGAACAGCGTAAAGCACAGCAGTACGGTGTAGCCCACGCAGCTCCAGATTGCCATGATGATGTCATCTTCCAGAGCGATGT
>OHYO01000992.1_pt1 | contig 10440 bp, 10 predicted proteins | sample 1580291 | NCBI WGS metagenome assembly OHYO01 (sample SAMEA3882526, study PRJEB24775) | human gut metagenome | biome: human-associated habitat; feature: intestine environment; material: feces | place: Netherlands | collected 2009/2010
TTGTGCAAATGGAAGTTTTGAAAATTCCGAAAAATAATTAAATCGGTTTACATTTGAGTTTGTCAAAATATTACCCGACACAATAACATCCAATAAGCGATATGCATATAAAACAAACAAAATACGCTCTACATGTTTAAATGTATTATATGTATGTTTTCCTTCTTTTGGATTTTCAATCACTATTTTGGGATGTTTTCCAGCCCAAAATGATATCATGCAAAGCATAAGCTCAATCATCAAAAACAATCTAATTGTAACACCTGTTGCATAACTTGTTTTTCCAATATCTTTTAAATATACTCCAGTTTCAATATAAGCACTTGAAACGAGTAACTGTATCCAATAGACAATAATTATCAACATCGCAAAAAAATACTCAGTATGTTTATTATAGAATCTCGCTATGGATACAGCAAATATTGAAAGTATAATTAAAATATTAATCACATTCATGCTATACACCTCCATTTTAAATTGCCAAATGAAGAATATTCAACAATATTATATTCAATACTGCTATTAATCCTAACATCATTTTAGGAATGTAAGTTTTAACTTGAAATAAAATATTATTTGACATTGTTAACTTAATTACCATTCCATACATAATATATAGCAAGCAAAGGTTTAATTTCATTTTTTGATTTTTTACCATCTGCTTATCCCCTACTATTCAACATCTTCAATTATTTTAAATCTTCTATACGTCTTCTATAAAAACGATCCAATTTATTAGCATTTTTCGTTATATCAAATCGTTCATGCTCGAGTATTAAATTATTTCGTTCAGATTGGCTTCTAAGCATTTGTTCTATTCTATTTGCCCAATTTTCTATTCCTTCATCAAGAGATACAAAAAATGCTTTCGGACTTATCTTAATTTCAGAAGTAATCGTGTCTGCAAAAAGACATAACAAACCCGCTGCTTGAGCTTCAACCCCTACCACTGGAAATCCTTCATAATATGATGGCATAACAAATACATCCATCATTTGATACCAGTCTGGTACATCTGAACGATTGCCTAAAAAACGAACAGCTGATTCTAATTGCATTGCACTGACTTTCTTTTTTATTGTATCCATCAATTCTCCATCTCCCAACAGAACTAACAGAGAATCAGAATTTCTTTTATGATATTCATTAAAAATATCTATTAAAAATTCATGATTTTTTTGTTTAAAAAACCGCCCAACATGTCCAATAACCACCGTAGACTCATTTACATTATTTTTATTTCTAATATCTTCTCGTTTTTCTACATCATATTTAAAGCGACCATAATCAATTGCATTAGGCAAAATTATTACTTTTCCTGAATCAACTGATTTTTTTCCAAATAAATATATGCCAGCATCACGTCCACATGCAAAATAATCTGTTGAAAAAAGCTTTCCAAAATATAAACGTAACCCATAATATATTTTATTTTTCAAACCTTCTGGTTTTTCTGCCATGTGAGAATGGTTAATTCTAATTTTTATACCACATTTCCACGCAAGAAACATTGGAACACAGGCCCATTCTGTCAAATGTGAATGTACAATATCAAATTTATACTTTTTAAAAATTTCTTCAATTTCTTTTAAATTCTTCAATACCGAAACACTTTTAGGCGTCACATTATGAATTATAAATCCCATATTGGCAAATTTATCTGCACATTCTTGCACCAATATTCCATGTCCAATAATATGAACTTCATATTCATTTAAATCCATGTGCGAAAAATAATTTAAAATAACAGCTTCTACTCCGCCATTTACAAAACTCCCTATAACATGACATATTTTTATTTTTTTTGCCATACAACCTTCCTTTACATATCCTTATATACTTCAATATAGCTATCTATTAAACTTTCCCAAGAATATCTTTGGCAAATATCATCAGCAACCTTATTTTTCTCTTGGTAATCATATTCACCGTCAACAATCTTGTTCATTTGCTTTTCTAATCCTTGCCCATCCTCTAAATCAAAAAATAATCCATACGCTTTACTCACTTCAATATTTGTAGGTATTTTGCTTAAAATCAAAGGTAAATGATTCACCATACATTCCAATTGGGTAGAACCGAATCCCTCATAAACGCTTGGGAAAATATACGCAGATGCTTCTTTATATAACTTAATGACATCATTAGAGGACAAATATCCCGTTACAATAATATCCTTTTTATATTTTGATTCATTAATTAATTTTTCGTATTCTTCAAATCCAAAACCTTTTCTACCAGCCAAAACCAGTTTATAACCATTTCCTGGATTATCTTTTTTCATATCAATAAAAGATTGAATAACTATTTTTAAATTTTTTCGAGTTTCTATTGTTCCAACAAATAGAAAGAATTTTCTTTTTGATATTTCTCTCAGCAGTCCTGATTCATATTGATTCAATACTGCTTCTGAATCAAATTCTGAGTATAATCCAGGATAAGCAACTTTTACATTTGCCATTGGCCATCTTTCAATTATTTCCTTTTTCACTGATTCTGAAACAGTCAATATCTGATCGGCATTTTTTATTGCAAGTTTTACAATAAACTGATTATACAGTCTATACATCGTTGACAAGGATTCTGGATGTATAAAAGACGCCAGATCATGAATCGTCACAATATACTTTGTTTTTCGATTTTTTCTAAATGGCATAGCATAATTAGTAAAATGAACGACATCATACTGTTCACACTTTTTTTTAAATTTATTTGAATTGATATATAAGAGATACTTCAATCTTCCTTGTTTTTTTGAACTACTTCCCTTATCAAATTGCAGTAATTCAACACTGTCCTTTTTTTCTAAATGTTTTTTTAATTCTTTGTATAAATACAGACTATATTTTCCTATTCCAGTTCCAACTTTAATCTGCATTCCATCATCAATCAATATACGCATTTTTCTAATTCCTACTATTTTCCTACATTATGTAACTGCATTGCAAAACATTCCTTAGCAACAGACCATGTAAAATTCTTATTTATAAACTGACTTCCCTTCAATCCCATTGTATTTCTATATTCGTCATTAGAAAGGAGCATTATAACAGCTTTTGCAAAATCCTGATTATCATCTGTAACTATCCATTCTTTTCCCTGCTCTGCATCAATATTTTCCGCACCTATTGTTGTTGTAACAATCGGGAGTCCCATCGCCATTGCTTCTAAATTCTTTGTCTTGATTCCGCTACCAAAGGTCATCGGACATACAAATACCTTGCATTTTTCTAAATAGTCTCGTACATCATCAACCCTTCCCGTAAAGTGTACGTGGTCTGATTCAAGTTTTCTCAAATCTTCTGACGCTCCGCCGCCTATAATCAAAAATTTAACCTCTGGTTTTTCTTTTACTATTTCCGGCAAAATATCTGAAATAAAATGTCTGACTGCATTTTCATTATGTGCTACACTCATTGCTCCCAAAAAGCCAATATAATTTTCCTCAGAAGTATTTTTTCTATACGAAAAATACTCAACATCTACACCAATAGGAATTGCACATGCTTTATTTTTATGCAATTCTTTATTAAGTGCATCTGCTTCTTTTTGAGCTACTAAAACGGTTTTATCACACTGTTTTGCAATTTCTAATTCATATTTTTTCAACAATTTAATTTCATTCTTTACCACATAAACTTTTAGTGGTTTCCACAGCATAATCTTCTGAACAATTTTCGGAACGGTATTCAAAAAAGCTCCATACGGGTTTATACCCGAAATGTCATAATCAAGCTGTCGCTGATAACGTAATGAAATACGATCATCTAAATCAGCGATACGATATATTGGATAATTCTTAATATATTCTGTACTTCTGACCATATCGCCAATAATTATATCCGGTTGTTCTTCCTGCACTATTTTATCAATCACTACCCTAGCATTTGGATTCCAATATAATGAAACCTGCATCGGCTTTTTCTTTAATAATATAGAATCCACAAAAATATTTTTAATTTTTGTCGTTGCTGATGGTTTTGGCAATATTTCCAGTCTGTCAATAAATTCTGGTTTTAATTGAGGGTCATCTCCCTTTTCAAGAAAAGCAGCAACTATTAGCCTATACCCCAATTCTTCAGATAATATCCTACAGTAATGATATAAGGAAGTTTTTCTACCTGAAGTTGCCGGAAATGGCAACCTCGGCATAACAAATAATATTTTTTTTGTTTTATTCATTTTGTTTACGCTCCAAAAAATTTATCTTCAAGCATAAGACACCAACAATGATAAATTGGCAAATGTAACTCCTGAACCATATATGTTTCCGTCTCCGGAGCCTTAACTGCTACATCTGCTACTTCAGCTAATTCTCCCCCCTTTGCACCAGTAAGACCAATTACTTTTATTCCTAATGCACGTGCAACCACTGTGGCAGGTAACACGTTTTTACTATTTCCTGAAGTAGAAATTCCTAAAAATACGTCTCCTTCTCTTCCGAATCCAAATAACTGCTGTGCAAATACACCTAATCCATCTACATCATTAATATAAGCTGTTGTTAACGCTTCATGTGCAACTAATGGAATCGCCATCAGTGAACACTCCAAATTATTTGCAAGCTGTTCACCTCTTATTGGATCAATCTCAATAAGTTTATCTGCAAACTCTTTTTTTACTGGACGAGGAGTTTTAAATCTTTTCATTAATTCTCCAGCAATATGTTCTGAATCAGCTGCCGAACCACCGTTACCGGCGATAAGTAATTTTCCACCGTTTTCATAGCATTCTTCCATGACTAAATACGCATCAATAATAGACTGTTCAATACTTTTTAATGCAGGGTATCTTTCTACTAATAAATCAATATGTTTCTGTAATCTTTCTTCTAGTTTTTTCATTGCTTTAAAACTCCTTTTTTACCAATTACAACACTCTATCTACAAACTCTTTTAATGATGAGACTGTATAATCCTGTTGATAATCTTGATTGCCAATTAATACCGTTTTACATCCAGCATTTTTTCCTGCCAAAACATCATTTTCACCATCACCTATCATCCAAGATTTCTCTAAATCTACATTAAAATCTTTCGCTGCTTTCATAAGCATTCCTGGCTTCGGTTTTCTACACTCACATTCTATTTTTAATTCAGGTCTTTCTCCTTCATATCCTTTATGCGGATGGTGTGGACAATAATAAAGACCGTCTATATATGCTCCATCTTTGCCCAATAAAGTTTCCATCTTATTATGAATTTCATCTAACTCATCAAAACTCACTTCACCACGAGCAATTACTGGCTGGTTTGTTACAACAATTGTTAAATATCCAGATTCGTTCATTTTTTTGATTGCCTTAGATACTCCATCAATCAATTCAAATTCATTAATACTTCTTAAAAATCCAACATATTTGTTAATTGTCCCATCTCTATCAAGGAAAATTGCTTTCTGCTTATTCTTTAAATTTTTCCCCTGTACATGTCCAGCTTTAAAATCTTCACATACTGCATAGTATCTATCTGGTGTTCCAATATCTTTTACATATTCTGGACTGTCATAACAAAACATTTTGCCTGTTCCAGATAAAGGTTTTAAAAGCTGTCTATCTAAATCAATTTTAGGAGTATCAATATTTTGTTTCAAAATTTCTGGTGACATCACATGAAGACCAGCGTTTACTCTATTTTTATAATACAATGGCCTTTCATCTTCTTTTGCCAGCCATTTCTGCACAATACCATTCTCATTTGCTATAATCAGTCCACTATCATACGGATGACTATTAGGATGAGTAAATAAAGTAACCAGTCCACCATGGGATTTATGGAATTCAACAAAACGATTAAAGTCCACATCAAACATAGCATCTGCATTTAAAAGTAGAAAATCTTCTGTCAGCTTATCTTTAATCTTGAATAAAGCTCCTGCATTTCCTAATGGCTCTTTTTCAAAATAATATTCAATACTCACTCCAAAACTTTTACCTGTTACTGGTGAAATACCACTTCCATCACCAAAATAATCCATTATTATATTACCCAAATGACTCACAGTGAGAATAATATCTTTAAATCCTTGATCTCTTAAACATTCAATTTCATGTTCTAGAACAGGTTTACCTTCAATTTTAATCATAGGTTTTGGAATATCGCTGGCAACTGAAGAAATTCTTGTTCCCCTTCCACCCGCCATAATTACAACTTTCATGTTTTATTTCTCCTTACACTAATGGTTCATATGATTCTGGAGTGTAATGAATAACTCTTGTCCCTCCATCTTCAAAAGAAAATGGAATATACATCAATTCCTTCATTGCTTCTCTAACTTCTGCTTGTTTTTCTGGTTGTACATAAAAAACTAAGAAACCGCCTCCGCCTGCACCAAGTAATTTTCCTCCTAATGCACCAGCTTTGATTCCTTTTTCATACAGAATATCTATATTGCTTGTAGAAACTGCATTTCCAGTTTGTCTTTTTAATTTCCATGTATGATCTAACATGCGTCCAAATTCATCTAAATCGACTGTTTTTTCTGTTAATACCTTTTCCGCATCATCTACTAAAGAAAGCATTTCTTTAAGCTGTGCTGTCTTGTCTACTTTTCCTGCTGCATTTGCTTTCTGAACATCTGAAGAAAAACGTGTAAAACCTGTAAAAAACATCATCAAATTCTGATTAAGTTGTTTTTTTCTTTCTGGTGAAATGATTAACGGAAGCACCTCATAGCCTTCATCTGTAAAATTAATACGATTAAAGCCTCCAAATGATGCTGCTATCTGATCCTGCCAACCACCAGCTTCCTGACAAAGTTCTCTTTCCAAATAAATTGCTTCATCTGCCAGTTTTTTCTTATCAGCATATTTTCCTTTCAAAGCATAAAAAGCATTTAACATACCTACTGCAAAAGAACTACTTGTTCCCAAGCCAGAACGAGCAGGTAAATCAGCCTCATATGTTAAACGAATTTCATGCATATCCAAAAACTTCATTGCATTTTTGATTGCCGGATGCTGAATATCTTCTATATTAGTTACTCTTTCTGTTTTTGAATAAGAAAGTTCCGTTGAATAATCAAAAAAGCGTGGTAAATGGCGTACATTTACATAACAATATTTGTCAAATGTTGTTGATAAGACGGAACCTCCATTTTCCCGAAAAAATGATGGCATATCGGTCCCTCCACCAAAAAAGGACATTCTAAAAGGTGTTTTTGTAATGATCATTTTAATTCTCCTTTTTATTATATTTATAACTTATCCAATTTATTTTTCTCTACAGATTGCTTTTAACAGGCTGTAGAGTTTTATCCTTAACTACATTGATCCATCTTTCCTAAAGACTACCAATATTGTTTTAAACAATATTTTTATATCTAGCCCAATGTTCCAGTTTGTGATATACTCTTTATCAAGACGAACGACTTCTTCAAAATCGGTAATATCACTTCGTCCGCTTACCTGCCACATGCCAGTAATTCCAGGCTTAATTGCTAGCCTTGCACGATGGTGAAGCTCATACAGATTCGTTTCTGAAATCAAGGGTGGGCGAGTACCTATAATCGACATATCGCCACGTAATACGTTAAAGAATTGCGGAAATTCATCTAAACTTGTTCGTCTGATAAAATCACCGATTCCTGTCTTATGTGTCCCATCTGGAAGTATCTTATTTCCGATAACACGAGGATCAAAGTCCAGTTTAAACATCTTTCCATCTCCAAGTTTGTTATCTTTCATAAGCTCTGCCTTACGTTCTTCGGCATCCATATACATACTGCGGAACTTGTACATTTTAAATTTCTTTCCATTCTTTCCTACTCGTTCCTGAGCAAAGAAAATTGGTCCCGGTGATGCAATATAAATTGCCGGTCCGACAAAAATACAAATGATTCCGGTAAAAATACATCCAACTAATCCACCCGCAATATCCATCAATCGTTTTAACATTAACTGTCTGGTTGATGCATAATTAATACTTGTCGTAAGGACTGTGTAATTACCAACCTTTTCCACAAACTGTTTTTTCCCTGGCACACTTGTGATCTTTGCAAGATTAAGATGAATGGTTACTCCTGTCTCTGATAATTGCTCAATTAACTCTGACGGATACGGAAGAACTTCTGAAACAACAATCAGAACTTCGTCAATCCATTCCTGACATACATACATTGCTGCAGTCTCTTCGTTGGCAACTACCGGAACTCCATGAATTTCTCTTCCAGTCCAGTCCGCATCAATTACAGCTACACCAGCCAATGAGAATCTGGCATAATTGTTTTCCTGCATACTTAACACTACTTGTTCAGCCACAGCTTCTGATGTTACAATCAGTAGTTTACGTTCTCCGCCATCCTTCATCTGTTTTCGCAGAAGTTTTTTCCAAAGTTCTCTGACAACATACGTCATTACTAAATAAATTATTATGGTCAGCATCAATGTTAATCTTGAAAAGTCCTGCCCTTCATGAAGCAGGAATAAATATAAAACCGCTAAGGCACCTACCATAATCGCATGATTTAACGTAACTACAAAATCACGATAGTATCCTCTCTTTAACACGCTTTTCATGGTGCCATATGCAAAAATCATAACCAGATCTGCCAGTTCAAGGAAAACTGCCATATTTCGATAAATAATTGTTTCATATGGATTAAATCCATATCCGCTAATTGCATATGCCAGAACATACGCTAATTGCAAACAGATCATGTCTAAGATTATAAAATCTGTGTGTTTTAACCATCCTTCAGAATCTTTTCTATACATAGATTTTTTTCTTTCCCCTTCCATTTTTTTGTAATCTATTTGTTAATCTACAATCGTCCCCACAATTGTAGAAATTGCCTTCAAATTTGAGTGATTTAAAACTAGATAGGATTATTGCTACACAAAGAAGAGTATTAATCCAGAATATGTTAAGATTTGTTGAGATATGTAATTCCGTCCATAGCCATACCCCAAACACAAGTAAGCAACACATGGGAATCACATTTTGAATATTTAGATATGCGATATAAGAGTTTCGATATTCAGTTTTCTTTTCATTCCCATTAATATGTACTGGGGTATCCATCGTACACTTTCGTTTTGATATTCCTAGCATTTCATATCTCCCTTACTGTACCCCCCCGACAAAATCGAGGGCTACTTTCTTATCTCTTTTTTCTCATTTATTTCTTATATTTTTCTCCAACGACAGATAACCTGTGAACGTCTTTTGAGGGACATCCGCAGGCTCAGCCATTACCTCCTATTATTTATGATTCTCATTTACTTATTTATGATTGGGTCAAATAAGCATCCAGGAAACCACTTTATTATATATATTCCCGCTGGAAATACGATTGGTTTCCTTTAATGACAAATCATAAGAATCATACTAAGGAACCTAGCTAAGCCAGCGAAAACCCTGTAAAATCAAGCTTTTTCTCGGTTGGCTCTATTATACCGCCGACTCCTTTCAGTACATTAAGGAACTGCGGGAATTCATCCAGACTCCAGTCACGGATGAAGTTTCCGACACCTTTTTTGATCGTGCCATCCGGGAGCTTCTTGCTGCCGATGATTCGAGGGTCAAAGTCGAGCTTGAACATCATGCCGTCTTGTACACGGTTTTCCTTCATGAGTTCGGCTTTGCGTTCTTCGGCATCCATGTACATACTTCGGAACTTATACATCTGGAACAGCTTTCCGTTCTTTCCGACACGGGTCTACTTGAAGAAGATCGGTCCCGGTGACTGGATGTAGATGGCAGGTCCTACAAAGATACAGAGGAGTCCTGTGATAATGCAGCCGACGAGGTCACCTGCAATATCCATCATTCTCTTTAAGATAATCTGGCGGCGGCTTACGCTGTTAATACTTGTTGTAAGTACAGTGTATGTTCCAAGATGTTCTACGAACTGTTTCTTGCCGAGTAAGTTCTGGGACTTGGCAAGCTTCATATGTACGACAACACCCATCTCGATGAATTTATCAAGAAGTTCTGCCGGATATGGCTCGCTTTCCGGGATGTTGATAAATACTTCGTCCACCCATTCGCGGCATACATATTCAACCAAGTCGTCTTCATCGGCTACAACTGTTACACCGTCGATGACGCGGCCTTTTGCCTTTTTATCCAGGATACATACTCCTGTAACGAAGTAATCGCCGTAATTCTTATTTTTAATGTTGTCTATAACGGTATCAACGATATCTGATACGGTTACGATAAGGAGAGAACGCTTTTCGGCTCCGCCAAAGTATTTGCGGAGGCAATTCTTCCAAAGACAGCGCAGGACGTAACTGAGTAATAAATACAGCGCTGCTGTATACCCAAGTACAAGTCTTGAATAATTCTCTGCTTCCTTAAATGTAAATAAATAAAATACGGAACATAAGGTGATGAGACAGGTCTGTTTGACCGTCATAACAAATTCCTGATAGAATCCACGTTTCAGTACATTCTTCAGGGAATCAAAGAAAAAAATTACCACGATATCCATGAGTGC
>OHYO01001004.1_pt1 | contig 10369 bp, 6 predicted proteins | sample 1580291 | NCBI WGS metagenome assembly OHYO01 (sample SAMEA3882526, study PRJEB24775) | human gut metagenome | biome: human-associated habitat; feature: intestine environment; material: feces | place: Netherlands | collected 2009/2010
GTGTGTTTTACGTCATGTAGTAGTGATGATGACGAAGACGGCAGCAAAGACATCAATGTGCATGAAGTAGTTGGAACTTGGACATGTACCGCAAGTACAGATAAAGTGGATGGAAAACCTATAACTGGTTATATGGTTGGCAAGTCCATTACTATCAGTGAAGATGGCAAATTCTCTTCTACAGCAAGCTCTATCTGCAATGGCACATGGGAGCTTAACGGCAATAAAATGTCAGCTAAGAACACTTATGGTGACACTTTCAGCGCAACGATTGTTGTTAATGGCAATAAGATGAAATGGAGTGGTTCATCAAGTCAAGGCGTAAGTTTTAACTATACTTGGAAAAAGGACTAAAATCCCGCAAATAGATAGCAATGAAGATTGGCGCCACTGTTGCTGTTTTGCAACGGTGGCGTTTTAAAATTTAAGTAGGACAGGTGACGCTATATTTGTATGAAACTAATGTTCGTTAATTGTGGAATAACTTAAAAACTGGAATATAATGACAGAAGACGAAAAGAATGAATTTGAAGAATTCTTAGAATGGAAGGCCGAAAAGAAACGCAAAGAGGAAGAAAACAAGGCGAAACAAGAAGAGGCTGACAGACAAGTTAAGGTTAATGCTCAAATGCCTCAAGTAGAGGAAGAGGAAAGCATGGAATTTGACAACAAACAAATTCCTTATTCTTCAAATAATAAGATTGAAAGCAACAATACTGGGGAAAAACCTACAATCTTCCCATTAGCTTTAGTATTACTAATTTCTTTGATTATTTTTCTCTTTTGTTTTTGTACACTAAACAATTGTTCTGATAATAATCAAACATCTTCTTATAAAACAGAGTCAACTTCTAATAGTGAGGCTGATAAAGAAAGATTTGATTCTCTCGCTGCTATAGATGCAGCAGAAAACAAGAGACTGGATAGTCTTAAGAGAGCTAAGAGAATAGACCTGTTAAAGAATACAATAAAGATAAAGAAAGTTTATCTCTCATCTCCTAATAGTGCTGGCGGTGTAGACGCTCATCTTGTATGGAAAAATGTATCTAATAAGACTATAAAATATTTAAGCTGGAGGGGCTATCCTTTAAATGCCGTGGGTGACCCAGTTTCATGTGAAGTTCGTAGAACCATTGAAGGTGGTGGTAAGGTTACTGGCCCTATAAAGCCTGGAGCGACTTATGGTTATGGAACATATTGGGATTGTCTTTGGTACAATTATTCTGCAAAGAAGCTTGTGCTAACAGGAATCTATATAGAATATATGGATGGTAGTTCTATCAAGATAAACAAGAATGAATTGAAATATGTTCGTTAATGTCAAGTTTTTATTTTCTAACTTATAAGACAATAAGAAGTCTCCGCCAACCTTGACAAGTTATCTACCGTCGGCCGCAAGTCGCGCTACTCGCGGCCGAAGGTAACGCTACCACCGGCCGCAGGTAGCGCTACTCGCGGCCGAAGGTAGATAACTTGTCAAGGACATCGGGGAAATATTTTCTTAACGCTTGATGAGCCGAATGGTTTCGTGCTTCATTTTCAGGAAATAGACGCCTCTGCTGAGTGTAGCCACGTTATAGCTGCAAATGCCTGGCTGGTTCACACGAAAGGCACGGACAGGAACGCCGCCTACGTTGTAAAGCACATTTTCTGTGGGGGCTGGTGTCTGTATTGTCAGGATGTCGCCTTGCAAGGCGGCATGCGGGGCGGATGCCGTTGTTGCGGGCGAGGAAATGCCCGTGACTTGCTCGCTCCCAACGACAACCAGGCGCGGCGCGAAGATATATCCTGCGGCATTCTCGCGCGAAGCAAATTCTGAAGTACCCTTTCCACCCGTGGCCCGGGCATTCTGGTAGATGTAAACCGAGAGGTCTTTGGCGCCGCTTTTATAGCGCGACAAGGCGTAGGACGTCACATCGAAAGTCACAAAATTGCTGGTCCAATCCTTGCTCGGGATGAAACACGGGGAAGTGGTCTGCTGCGAAAGCACTGAAGGGCCATTGTTCCATGTCACGGCGTTTTCCGTCCACGCTTGCGACTTGAGCGAAGAAACCGTCCACTTCACCTCACTGACTTTTTCGGAGCCAGAAAGCACCTGAAACAGGAGTTTCACTTCGGCTTTGCCAGCGGTTAGGTCAAGGCTGTCGAGGGCTTCGAGCGGGAAACGCACGTAGGCCGCACGGCGATAGTTTTTGCCGTCGTTGCGCACCACAAGCGTTGGCGCGGAACCGAAATTCGTTGTCCCTTGTTTGTCATAAACATAAGCATCGGCCGTTGCAAACGAAGTGGCCACTCCTGGAGCCACCACCACATGGCAGGTTGCCTCAAGGCCATCATCCACCGACACCTTGACGTCGGCTTCACCACTGCGCAAGGCCAAGACACGGCCATTTTGGTCCACACGAACTATCTGGTTGTTGGAACTCTCCCACTTCGTCAACGGACGCGAGGCATTGAGCGGCAGCACAGCGGCCTTGAGCTGGGCAGAAAGGGCGGTTTTGCCGAAGGAGAGTTCGGAGGCGTTCAGCGTCAGCGTGTCAACACGACGATAGACGGAATCGGGTGTCGATTCGTTGACCACGAAGGTCGATGTCGAACCTTTGTACATCGTTTCCGTATTGAACTTACACTTCAGTTCTTTGTATTTCAGCGCGGGGAACTTGGCATAGAGGGTCAGAGAATCCAACGCATAGGAAGGGTCGCTCACGAAGGCACGGACTTCCTTGGTGTTGACCTCGCGGAAGAGCGCGGCACAAGGAGCCGTTGCCGCCACCTCCATTTCGCCCACTTTCAGTTTGGCGGCGCGATGGAACACGGCTTGCAGCATGCCCAACGAGGGATTGAACACGGCCTGAACGGAATCGGTGTTCACGACCAAAAGACTGTCGATGCGTTCGCGGGCATCTCTGATGTTGCCGGTGTTGGGCACGATATAATAGGCATATGTTGCGCCAGCGGTTTGCTTTCCGTGGTTGAGATAGAGTTTGAACACACGCTTCTTCTGCATCGTCGTGTTGGAAGAGGCGGAATCCACGGATTTCCACGTGCCGCTCTGCATAGTGTCGGAAAGAACGACTTCACCGCCCTGCGGGAAAAAATAAGAGATGCTGTCGTGGTTCACCCATGCGACATCATTGCGCGACACCTGTCCAGCGGCAGTGAGGGTTTCGGAGGAATGGCCGTCGGCGGCTGCAAGAGAGATTGGTCCAGAAGAGAGACACTGGTTGATGGTGGTGTGGACCGCATTGGCGTTCGACGAACGGATGTCGCTACCCAGACACACCACCTCGTTGTCGAAGAAAAACCAGCTTTTCTTGGCCTGCGTGTTGAGGGAATATTCGGTGTTGTTCATCTGATAGGTCATCACGCCGTACGTGCCGTCGCTCACGCCGCCTGTAAAGGTGCTTTGCCCCTTCGTGCCCCACTGACGAGGCTGGGGGATGGCAGAAACGGCCGGCACGGTTGTTCCCGGCAAATGCGCCCAATCCCAAACGACGGAGATGTCGGCATATTCCTTGCCTGTGCGTGCAATCCACGTGCTACCCTCGGTCAAGAAATAGCCCTTGAGGTTGGCGCCATTTCCGTTTTCGCAACGGAGTGTGCGCGTTGAAGCGGTGCGCACGTCGATGTTGTAGCCTGGACGCTGGTGAACGGTGTAATCTGCCCGCCAATAGTGGCGGTGGAAGGGCGCTACGCCATAGTCTGGCAATTTGTTGCCTTTCAGACGGAGCGTGGCGGCGTTAAACTCCTCTGCATGTGCGCGGTCGAGGTCGGCCATGGCAGTGGTTATCGTGGAGAAACTGCTGCGCAGCATGCCGTTTGGAAGGGCCACACTGCGCCCGACATTGTTGAACGACATGTATTGGCCACGCACGCTTGGCAGGTAGCCGTAACGCACAAAACCGCTGATATAATCCAAATAGTCGCCTTGCTCGGCATAGGACGTGCCGACAAGATAATAGGCCACTTTCATAGTAGCGGTCAGCACCGAACCGCCATAGCCACCGGCATAAAGTTGCATGCCGTGTTGGAGATAGCTGTAGTCGCTCTGCAGTCCCTCTCCCGTATTAAATTTCACAGGGAGAAAAAACTGGTTGACGGCAAAATCAAGGTTGCTCTTGTCTTTCTGGAGCGCCGTGCGGTAAATCCATTGCAGGGCAATGTCCATTTTGTTGGCGCCAGAACCTTGCGACCCGCTTTGATTGGGCCCTTTGCTGATGCTCTTCTGCCACGCGAGGATATTTTTTTCCGTTGCTTCAGGAAGTTGCTTCTCGCCACTGCGCATCAGGCAGAGAATCACACCCATCTCCTGCGGCCAACCGATTTCCCAATACCACCAGTTGGTGCTGGAGGGCTTCATGGCATACCAATAATTGAGTCCGCTGACAATCTGTGCATACAGTTTCTCGTCTCCCTTCAATGCGCTCCCTGGCGACACGTAAGCCACGGCAAGGGTTTTGAGGCGGTTGAGGTGCGTCATGGCAGGCCAGTTGGTCTGCGCCTTGGAGGCATAATTGACATCGGGCCAAGAGCCATCGTCTTTCATATTGCTCATATAGGTCTTGGCCGAAGCAACCAAGGTTGTCACGTTGCTTGTGGAGAGTTCGCGGGCCACGACGTTGTCGATGATTTGCTGAAACACATCGGCAGTGGCTGGCAAGGCTGCGCTGGAAATGGCCAACGTGAGCAGGGCACGTTTCGCGTTGCGTAAAAAGCCGCCACGCACGGAATAGCTGTTCTTTTTCATGGAATGTTTGTTATCGGGGTTGCAGAAACAAGCAGACAGTTGGTAAGTAGGTGTCAAAAGAAAATCTGGCATCTGCCTACCACACAAAATTACAAAAGACTGGCAGATTGTCAAAATCATTTATGGTTTTCTTCAAGTCATGGTGGGACCCTTTTCCCGTGCGCCACAAAAACTATCAGAACGTCTCTCCTATGAAATCCGAGAATGCCCTCAAAACGAAAAATCCCCCTGAGGAAAAAAATTCTCAGGGGGATTCGTAATGGTAAAAAAATAACTTGACCAATTTTGTGGAGTAGGAATAAGGATTTATTTCTTATGCCCTGTCTTTTTGCCGTTTTTGAAATTTATCATCGGTCACATAGCCCGCTATGCTCCCTCTTCCAAATTCCAAAACCAACAAAAATACAGGTCAAAATTGGTCAACTTATTCCTTCACCATTACTTATTTCGTTGTTTTTAGTAATGGTGAAATTACTTATCTCAAATCGAGCTCGTCGATGACATAGGAAGAACCGCCGAACTTGTCAATGATGAAGAGCACGTAGCGGATGTCAACGTTGATGCAACGCTGGAGCTGCGGGTTGAACTTGAGGTCGCTTGAGAGGCTCTCTATGTTGCCGTCGAAGGCCAAACCGATGAGTTCGCCCTTGGCGTTGAGCACGCCAGAACCGGAGTTGCCGCCCGTGATGTCGTTGTTGGAGAGGAAGCACGTGGGGAGTTTGCCGTCTTCGCGAGCATAGCGTCCGAAGTCTTTCTTCTCATAGAACTGGCGTAGGCGCTCGTTCACGAAATAGTCGCTCTCCGTTTTGCTTTCTTTCTCAAACATGCCGTCGAGCACAGTGCGCCAATCGTAGCGAACAGCATCGCGCGGCTTGAGGTCGGTCACGTGTCCGTAAGTCATGCGGAGCGTGAAGTTGGCATCGGGGGCTTTTGCCCAATCGTACATCTCGCAAAGGCCGCGCACATAGATACGGTCGAAGGCACGACGCTTGGCGTTGTATTCCTTCATCGGGGCTGAAAATTTCTCCACATATTCTGCAATGGCCTTCTGCTCGCGCACCAATGGATCGGCTTCGAGAAGGTCGGCATCGTTCTTGGCCAAAGCCTCAGCCAAGCGGGCGCTGTCGGTGAAAAGGCTCATGTTGTAGACAGAGTCGATGGTTGCCTCCCAGTTGCGTCCCTCGGCCAAGAATGCCGGCACTGCCGGGAGTTTGTGGGCCTTGAGGAAATAAGGGAAGAGAAGCTTCACCTTGCCGTAGTCGATGTCGTGCTTTGTCTTATCGTGGTTGCCGGCAGCAGCGAGGATGGCCGCCTTGGCAGCTTCGATTTTCTTGGCCTTGCCGCCCTTGAGTGCCTCACGGTATTTTTCGATGAGACGAGTTGGGAAATGAAGTTCCTGCTCTGAAAGCGTGATGCGGAAGAGAGCGAGATCGTGGACGTTGTCGCCAAAGGTTTTGCAGAGCTGGTCGATGCTGTCGATGACATGCAGATATTCTGGTTTGCCAGCTTTGGCGGCGAAAGCGCGGAACTGTGCTTCTTCGGCCTTCTTCTGGTCGATGAGGCGGATTTTCTCAACGGCTTCGTTCATGCCGCCATAGTTCTTGACAGCATTTCCCCATGAGAAATATTCATCTTCGAGCAAGAGACGAAGCTCGTCGCTTTGGTCCATAAGCTGCTTGTAATAGTTGAGCAACGGGTTGCCGGCCAAAACGATGGGGGCGTTCATCTGCTGCGTACGCAAAGCCACTTCAGAAGCCGTCAAGTATCGGCTCGTACTTCCAGGGAAGCCCATGATCATGGTGTAGTCTTTGTCGTTGATGCCCTTGAGCGAAATGGGCAGATATTTCTTCACCTTGAGTGGCACGTTCTTCTCGCTGTAGGGCGCTGGCTGGCCGTTTTTGTCGGCGTAAATGCGGAACATGGCGAAGTCGGCGTTCTGACGCGGCCAAATCCAGTTGTCGCTGTTGCCGCCAAACTGGCCCACGTTGTAGGGCGGGTTGGCCACGAGGCGGATGTCGCTATAAGTCTGCTCGAAGAAGGCATAAAACTGATTGCCGCCGAAATAAGGCACAATACGCACATCCATACCCTTCTTCTTGGCCAAGTCGCTCTTCTTCAGCAACTTTTTGGCCATAGGTTCGAGAAACGCCTGGCTCTGACGCGTATAGTCGTCGGCCTTCTGCTTGGCTGCTTCAGCCTCAACCTCTGCCGTCACGTCAACGATGCGGACAACGAAGGTGAAAGTCAGGCTCTCCGGCGTGCGGAGCTCTTCGGCGCGGCTCTTGGCAAAATAGCCGTCCTTCATGTAGTCGTGGCCGATGCCGCTCATTTCGTGAACGTAAGAGAAGCCGCAGTGGTGGTTGGTCAGGATGAGACCATCGGGGCTCACCACCTCACCGGTGCAACCGCGACCGAAGATGCCGATGCACTCACGCAACGAGGGCGACGTTTCGCTATAAAGCGCCTCTGGCGGCAACTGAAGTCCTGCGCGACGCAGAGAGTCTTCAAGGTGCTGCTGCTTCATGAGTTTGAGCAACCACATGCCTTCATCGGCACGGGCGCTGGAGAGACACAGCACGAGGGCTGTGCAGAAGAGTAAGATTTTCTTCATTTGCAGTGTTTTGAAATTATTGATTATGTGTGTGATTAATTTCAAATGACAGGCAGGGGCGTTCCAATGGTTTGAAACACCCCTTTATGCCTTATTATATTTGGTCCCAACAAAGAGAAATGTAGGAGGCGAAAAGCGTGCCGTTTTTTCATTTCTCGTTATATTTGGTCCAAACAACAGAGTCCTACAATCGCACCTTAACCCCGCCCATCAACATAAATCCTGGCTGGCGGACGTTGGCAAGGTCGTAATAGCGATGAGACGTGAGGTTGGTCATGTCAACGAAAACATCGTAATGGGGCTGCGTCCAGCTAACGCGGCAGTCGAGCAAGGCATGAGCGCCATAGGGATGCAACTCACCAGTCGAGATGCCGTTTTCATACCGCAGGTAGGCACCTTCGCGGTCTTGCACGCGGAGGGTCCAAAGGGCCGAGAGGTCGGAAATGATGCGGTGGGACAAACTGGCCGTGAACTTGTGGCGCAGGTATTCCAGGGCATAGTTCGACTTGAAATAGTCTTCTCCGGCACGACGATGCTGGTGCAGGTAGGCATAGGATGCCGTGAAACGCGAGAGCGGCTGGCGCTTGCCCAGCCACTGGTTGAAGTCGACAGCCACGGAAGCCGAATAGCCCATATTGTCGAGGCTGAACGATGTGGCATGGTAGATGTCGGTGGCAGAACGCATCACCCAATCTATCATGTTGGTGCCACGATTGAAATGGCCGTCAACGGAAAGCGCCACAACGCGCGTGTTCCAGGAGGCACCAAGGCGGAAGGAAGAACTCTCTTCGGGACGCAAACCGACGTTGCCTTCCTGGGTGGGACTCTTATAATAGAGGTCGGTGAATGTTGGCAGGCGCATCGACTTATTCCACGAAGCGAAGATTTTCACGCCCTGTGTGGGACGATAGCTCACGTCGACTCCCGGATAGAAGGAGAAATGGCGCGAGGCGGCGGTGTTCTTCTGCGCCATGACACCAGCAGAGAAGGTCCACTGCTGCAACACGACGTTGTGCTCCACAAAATAACTCATGTTGGTGCGGCTGTCGTGTTTGGTGTAAAACACACCGTCTTCCCCCGGCACGGCGAAATGCTGGGAAGCGTCCATCGGACGTCCCAAGTTGGTGCTGTAAATGCCTTCTTCGCGCATCTCCGCTCCGACGGCCGTACGTCCCAACGCCCAAGAGGTCCAGGCGTTGACGCCGGCGGTGTAGACATCGTTGCGGTTGAAGTTCTCGCCAGTCTTGGTGTTATGGATGAGTTGATAATGGTCAACATTTCTCAACCACGACACCTGCGGAACGAGATGCACGCGTCCCTTCGTTTCGGCCTTGGCGCTCAAGAGATAGCGCCGCGTGGCTTCCCACTGGTTGGGATAGGCACCAGAATAGAAGGTGTTGGCACCGAAGTCTTGCGACGTGATGCCGGCCTGCGTTTCGAGTTTGAAGGCCTCATCTTCGTAATGTCCTTGCCAGAAGGCTTTGATGCCGTTGAAACTTCCGTTTTTGACGGCACCATCGGAACGGCGGTAACCGATGGAGGCCGAAGTGGTGAAGCGCGGACCGATTTGCCAAGCCGTGCGTCCCTCGGCCAATAGTGTCCCATAGCTGCCGCCCTGAACGGAGAGCGACAACGGACTGCCCCCATGCCGCGTCACGACATTGACAGCGCCGGAGAAAGCCTGACTGCCGAAGACGCGCGAAGCCGCGCCTTGAAGGATTTCTATGCGCTCAATGTCGTCGAGGTTTAGCGGGAAATCGGCGGCATTATGCCCCGACTGCGGATTGTTGACCGCCACGCCGTTGACCAAAATGGTGAGTTGGTCGAAAGTGCCGCCGTCTACACTGAGATCGGTCTGGACTCCGAAGCCGCCGCGCTGGCGGACGTCGACACCTGCTGCCAACTTGAGCACATCGTTAATACTCGTGACACCCGCCGCCGCGAGATCACGGCGTGTGAGTGTCATCACTTGTCGGGCAACAACATCTGTTGCCAAAGGTGCACGCGAAGCTGATACAACGGCTTCGTCGAGACGCGTGTCGTTGTCGTCAAGGTGCGACGCCAATGTGTCGCCTCCCTCAACGCTACAACCCGTTGCGGCCATCAACCGTGGCGTTGCGCTGAGCAGTGTTGCCACGCCGAGCACGCCGACACGCACCTCGCGTCCCAAGCAGGAAAAGAGGGCGTAGCCTTTACGGTTGAAATGACGGAACGTGAGCGTTGCGCCTTTCTGTGTTTGTGATGATAACATAAAATAAATTATTTAATTACACTGACATGCCTCTTTCCAGCAGCCTCAAACCGATGCCGCCTGAACGGACGCATATCAGCCCGCAAAGATAGTGAAAAAAGATGACATGGAGGGTAAAGCCTGCGGGGCTGCATTCCCCAACGCCCCAAATTGGTAGTTCTTGTTTTCAACGCGGAAAGATATCGTTGATCAAACGCTGGCCACGCCATCCCGTTTGCCCGAAAAAAGAATCCCCGCCTGACCGGGCTGCCGTAACGGCCCAGTCAGGCGGGGGGTATAAGTAAAGGTCGGCCATTACTTATCAAGCAATGCTCAGCAACTCCACATCGAAGATGAGCGTGGAGTTGGCAGGAATATCTCCCGCTTTGCACGCGCCATAGCCAGCGGCGGCAGGGATGCAAATTTCCCATCGGTCGCCAGGAACCATGCGTGGCAAGGCAATCTGCCAGCCAGTGATGACATCCTTGAGACGGAAGGCGGCAGGGATGCCAGTGCGGCGCGTATCATCAAAAACACGACCGTTGATGAGGCGGCCCGTATAGTGTACGCTCACCACACTGCGGATGTTGGGGTGACGGTCGCCCTCGCCAGAAGCGATTCTGCGGGCGCGCACGCCACAAGGCATTTCAATGATTTCCTCGCCCTCACCGAATGTTTTCACGAAGGCTTCATTACATTGTATGTAGTCTGTTTTCTTTGACATAAACGAAATTTCATATATAAGTAGGTGGTCAAAATTATTTTTATAATATATGCCAAG
>OHYO01001007.1_pt1 | contig 10339 bp, 10 predicted proteins | sample 1580291 | NCBI WGS metagenome assembly OHYO01 (sample SAMEA3882526, study PRJEB24775) | human gut metagenome | biome: human-associated habitat; feature: intestine environment; material: feces | place: Netherlands | collected 2009/2010
TATGGGTAGGGTTTATTTGATGACAACTTTAGTCTTTAGAGCAAATTAATCAGAAGTTGAGAGGAGATCTCTGTAATGTTTATATTTTTATCTGCGTGTTCACTTTTAGTACCGTTATCTATGATTATATTGGGATATACGTGGAAAGATAAGCCTCCTAAAGATTGGCAGGGGAGTTCGGGATATCGAACTACTATGTCAAGGATGAATGATGAAACATGGAGATATGCACACAGGTGTTGGGGCTGGATAAACTTTGTTTTAGGAATCATCCTGGTGTTACTATCGATTTTTATTTTGATTTTAACGAAAGATGATACAAACTTTGAAATGATTTCTGTTTATTTGGTGTTTTTACAATTAGGAATTATGGTGCTTACAATTATTCCGACAGAATTTTTGTTGCATAAACATTTTACAAAGTAAGGAATGAAAAAATAGCTAATTTCCAATTGGCGGAAATGAAAATCGGAAGTTGGAGGATTGAATTATGTGGAATGAATTAGGTATAAGCGGTGGAACCGCAATTGTTATTTTGATTGCACTGTATTTCGTTATCAAATGGGCAGTGAAGAATGGAATCAAAGAAGCCTACAGTGCTATCACTGGAAAGAAAACTGATGAAGATATCCAAAACGAAAAAGAGTTGAAAGAACTTGGATTGGATTCAGAAGATTAATAACTTCAAGTTTGTGGAATCGACTGAAAGGAAGCATTATATGTTCTATATTGTTTTTGACTTTGCAATGGCAGTGGTTATGCTTTTATTTGGAATATGGTTTTATAGGTCAAAAGGACAAGCATCCAAATTCTTGTCTGGTTATAATATGAAATCAGCAGAAGAACGAAAAAAATATGATGAAAATGCTATGTGTAAGGCATATGGGAAGAGAATGATGTTTATGTCAATTCCTTTTATTGCTGGAATGATTATAGATATTTGGCATATAGGAATCGGTTGTTTAATTGCATGGGTGATATGGTTTGTTATGTTTATTCTGCTACTTATGGATAGACATAAAAGAGAAGGTTAATTTATAGAGGAATAGAATGCTTTTGGGGTGAAAATACCATTTATTTGTTTTAGACATACGATGTCCGGTTGAAAATTAGCGGATTCTCGTTTTATGTCGTGGTAATTTTGATACATATTGGTAAGCTGTAAGTGGAAGAGAGGTAGAGACATGGACACAAAAAAGATTGGAGCTTTTTTAAAGCAATGTCGTAAAGAAAAGAATCTTACGCAAGAGCAGCTTGCCGAGAAGTTTGAGGTATCTGCAAGAACAGTTTCCAGATGGGAAACAGGAATAAATATGCCAGATCTCAGTATACTTGTTCAACTTGCTGAATATTACGATGTTGAGATGAGAGAGCTCCTGGATGGAGAAAGGAGCCAGACTATGAATAAAGAGATGAAAGAAACACTGGACAAAGTTGCGGTGTATGAAGAATGGGTGAAACAAAAAGCATTAAAGGCTGGAAATCTTGCATTTGCATCAATGTTTGTGATTAGTGTGTTAGCGATTATTATTCAGATGTTATTAACTGTGGATATTCGCTTGGTTTTAGGAGAGACAGCAACTGCTTTGGTAGGAGGAATCCTGTACGCCTCTATTATGGTGTATAATGGAATATGGGATAAATGTTTGCCAAAAAGTGCTACTATATGGCGAGATTTTCTCACCAGTGTGATATGTGCAGGAATTTTTACAGTCATCTATGGCATATGTTTATTTAGAATGGGAGCTACAGAAACACAGATAACACGATTAGCATTGGGATTTCTGATTGGTATTATTATTGTGGCATTTATTATTCTTAGGCTCTTGGCATTTATTAATCGAAAAAGAAACCAGAATTCACCAAATGTTCAGGAGAGAAAAGAAACTTCCCAATCTAAGACAGAATGGACAAAGATTTATAATGCACAGAATATAGTAGAGACAGAACAGCTCGTAGAAATGTTAAAGCAAAGTGAAATAGAAGCTTTTTCCCAGGAAGCAGGTGCGAATGTTGCAATGCATGGGGCACCAGGATTTGGAATATATGGTGTGGATATATTCGTGAAAACCGATGATGCAGAGAAGGCAGTACAGTTGATCAAGGAGATTAATAACCAAGAATGAAGAAAATTTTTGACATTTTCACACATGCGTGCTAATATGATTATAGAAAAAGAGTGCTACCGATAGACGGTTAGTCCACATACTTAATTGATTGAAAATAACCGTTCAGTTTGCGAGGCTGAAGCGGTTATTTTTGTGTCTTTTTATTATCTTTGCCGAATACCTTTGAGTAACGAGGGAGTGAGATATATGGAGCAATTATTGATTGTTGAAGATGATATTGGTTTGAATCAAGGTTTATGCAAAGCACTGAAAGTAGATGATCGGAAGGTTATTTCCTGCAAAGACCTGAAAACGGCGAAGGAGCAGCTGCTTTGCGGCGGTGTATCCCTGATCCTGTTGGATATCAATCTGCCGGATGGCAGTGGGCTTGAATTGCTACGGGAGGTCAAGGAAACCACACCCGGGATTCCTGTTATTCTGCTGACTGCCAATGATACCGATCTGGACATCGTGGACGGACTGGAGAGGGGCGCTGATGATTACATTACCAAGCCCTTTTCTCTTTCGGTTTTGCGGGCAAGGGTGAATACCCAACTGCGAAAGCAAGCGTCAAACCATAAAAATGCGCCGTTCCATATGGATCTATTTCACTTTGACTTTGAGGCTATGACCTTTTATGTGGGAGATTCAAAAGTGGAATTGAGTAAAACAGAACAAAAATTACTGCGTCTGCTTGTTGAAAATCGTGGTCGAACCATGACCCGTGGAGACCTTGTCGACCGGATCTGGACAGATGGCGCAGAATATGTGGATGAAAATGCTTTGTCTGTTACGATCAAGCGTCTGAGGGATAAGCTTGGTGCACAGAAATACATTAAAACCGTCTATGGAATCGGTTATAGCTGGGTGACAAAAGATGAATAAAACCGGCATTGTGATCATACTGCTGTGTTTTCTGGCGGCGGCAGCTGTTGTGTTATGGGAGCGGAGAAAGGCCAGAAAAACGATGGAAGAAATCGAAAGAATGCTGGACGCTGCCATGACCGGCTCCTTTTCTGAAACCAATTTTGATGAAAGCCAGCTATCTGCATTGGAAACGAAGTTTGCGCACTATCTTTCCGCCGCAGAAGCATCTTCTCAAAACATAGCGCAGGAAAAAGACAAAATCAAAACCTTGATTGCGGACATTTCCCACCAGACGAAAACGCCGATTGCAAACCTGCTGTTATACAGCGAGCTTTTGATGGAGGAAACTCTGCCTGCATCGGCGAAGGCAAATGTGGAGGCACTGTACAAACAATCGGAAAAGCTGCGATTTCTGATCGATTCTCTCGTAAAGCTTTCCAGACTGGAAAACGGGATCATTTCACTCTCCCCTCAGCAAGCAGCGCTGCAGCCGCTGCTTGAAAGCGTAGTAGAACAATATGCCGCCAAGGTTTCTGAAAAAGGATTGTCTTTGCAACTGCAAGATACCGATGCTTTTGCTGTATTCGACTTCAAATGGACAGCGGAAGCGCTGGCTAATATCGTAGACAACGCCATCAAATATACAGAGCATGGCACCATTACTATTTCTGCCGTAAGCTATGAAATGTTTGCAAGGATCGATATATCGGATACCGGTTCAGGCATCCCGGAAAGTGAGCAAGCGAAGATATTTGCTCGCTTTTACCGCTCAAATAGTGTGCAGAAACAAGAAGGTGTGGGCATCGGCTTATACCTTGCCCGACAGATCATATCCGGCGAGGGCGGTTATATCAAGGTTGCTTCCGTTCCGGGAAAAGGAAGTACGTTTTCCATATTTCTGCCGAAATAACAACAATTCTATCAAAACTGTTAGATTTCATTTTCCGCCGGAAAGAATGTGGAAAGATTCCTATGCGATAATCTGTATGTATCAAAGGATCATTTCCTTTCATACATACAGATTTTTTCATGGAGGTACTCATTTATGGAAGTTTTACAGGCAAAAAACCTGAAAAAGATTTATGGCTCCGGCAATAACGCAGTTCATGCGTTGGATGGAGTTGATTTAAGTGTAAAGAAGGGCGAATTTGTTGCAATTGTCGGCACATCCGGCTCCGGCAAATCCACGCTGCTGCACATGCTGGGCGGGCTGGATCGCCCTACAAGCGGCACGGTCATAGTGGACGGACAGGATATTTTCTCCCTGAAGGAGGAAGCGCTGACCATCTTCCGCCGCAGGAAAATCGGCTTTGTGTTCCAAGCATATAATCTTGTTCCGGTGCTGAATGTGTATGAAAATATTGTTCTACCCATTGAGCTGGACGGTGGCAAGGTCAATAAGGATTTCGTACAGCAGATTGTACAGACACTTGGGCTGGATGATCGTCTGGATGCGCTGCCCAATCAGCTCTCAGGCGGTCAACAGCAGCGAGTAGCCATTGCCCGTGCGCTGGCGGCAGCACCCGCTATCATTCTGGCAGATGAACCCACCGGCAATCTGGATTCCAAAACCAGCCAGGATGTATTGAGCCTTTTGAAAGTCACCAGTCAAAAGTTCGCCCAGACAATCGTAATGATCACTCACAACGAAGAAATTGCGCAGATGGCAGACCGCATTATCCGTATCGAAGATGGTCGGATCGTCTCCCAGAACTAACGGGAGGTGGCTACGATGAATGTCAAAAACAGAAAATGTATTCGAAAGCTCAGCTTAAAATCCCTTTATGCGAACCGTCGCCGCAATCTGATCGCCATTTTTGCCATTGCGCTGACAACGCTGCTATTTACGTCCATGTTCACCATTGTCTTGTCGTTGAACGCCAGTTATGAAACCTACCAGTTTCGGCAGGTAGGTGGCTATGCACACGGTACCTTTAAAGATGTTTCCCCCGAGCAGGCGGAACGTATCGCTGCTCATCCAAAGGTGAAGGCTGCGGGGGCACGGAAGGTGATCGGCATCACTGTGGATGGTGTCTTTTCCAAAACGCCTGCAGAGATCAGCTACATGGATGCCAACTGCACCAAATGGAGCTATGCCACCCCTACTACCGGGCGGATGCCCGAAAGCGGCAAAGAAGTAGCCATGGATACGGCAGCGTTGCAGCTGCTTGGCGTAACGCCGGAGCTGGGCGCCGAGGTCACGGTTTCCTATTCCATTACGGACAAGGATCAAACCGCCTTTACTGTAACAGATACCTTTACGCTGGTGGGCTATTGGGACTATGATGAACTAATGCCTGTTCATTACATCAACATCAGCCGTGATTACGCAGATGACATCGAAGCGCAGGCAGTGAAAACAGGGTTACAGCCTTTCCGCACCGATTTGAATGTCATGCTGGCCTCCAGCACAAACATTCAAGGGCAGATGGAGCAGGTGGATACCGATCTTGGCTACACATGGGACAGCTATACCGATCCCAACAGCGTCCGGATCGGCGTCAACTGGGGATATACCTCATCCCAGCTGGAGTCACAGCTCGATCCAGAGCTGATGATCGCCATAGCAGCTTTTTTGCTGCTGGTGATTTTCACGGGGTATCTTATCATCTATAACATTTTTCAGATCTCTGTTGCAGGGGATATCCGGTTTTACGGACTTCTGAAAACCATTGGCACAACGCCCCGGCAGCTCAAACGTATCATTCGCCAGCAGGCACTTCTGCTTTGTCTGATCGGCATTCCGGCAGGACTGTTGCTGGGCTACGGCATCGGCGCTGTTCTGGTACCTGTTGTCTTGCGCTCCACCCAGTTGGATGCAGGCATCACCACCATCAGCACTTCGCCTGTGATCTTCCTTGGTTCCATGCTGTTTGCCCTGTTGACGGTGCTTTTGTCCTGTTCCAAGCCCGGAAAAATGGCAGCCAAGGTTTCTCCGGTGGAGGCTACCAAATATACGGATGCGATGCAGACGAAGAAAAAACGGCGCAGTACCCGGGGAGCGAAGCTCCATCAGATGGCCTTTGCCAATCTGGGACGAAACAAGAAAAAGACGGTGCTGGTGGTGGTGTCTCTGGCACTGTCGGTGACACTGTTCAATGCGCTGTGTGCCTTTGTGGGCGGCTTCAGCATGGAGAAGTATGTATCCTCCATGACCTGCGCCGATTTTATCGTCAGCACTCCCGACTATTTCCGTTTCAACCCGGCAGATGAATTCATCACGCCAGAACAGATCGAGGAGATCGCAGCAAACACAAAGGCCAGTCTTTCCGGCACGGGATATGCTGTGCGAAAACCCGCATATCTGTGGATGACGGAGGATGCTCTGCGGCAGGACTATGCAAGGTACGAAAGCGCCGAGCAGTTGGACAGCCATATGAGCCGCATGGAGCACCGGGGCAATATGGTGATGGGAGATACCAGAATCGAGGCTCTGGATAACAGTCTGTTTGACAAGCTGCAAGTGTTCGACGGAGATATTTCTCCTATGCTGGAGCCGGACAATAACGCCATTGCCATTGCGGTTTCTTTGGATGATTACGGCAATCTGCCCAATCCTGAATACTACCCCAAGGTGGGAGACACGATCACGGCTACCTATGCGGATGATGTGAAATATATCGACAGCCGCACCGGGGAACTGTGCAACGAAGACACACCGGAGGAGTACCTTCAGGCAAAATTGTATGGGGCCAGAGATGTAGAGTACACGGTCTGCGCCTTGGTAGAACTTCCGAACTCCATGGGTTATCGTTATGGTGGTATTGGATATAACGCAGTTTTGCCTGTGGACACCGCACAGAGGGACAGCGGTGGTGCAGTCGTTCCGATGCTCTACCTGTTCGACACAGCGGACGAAGCTGACGAGGCCGAAGCAGAGCAATATCTGTCAAAGCTCACGGCCGGTGAGTTTTCGCCCTTGATGTATGAAAGCAAAGCCACGGTTCGCTCTGAGTTTGCTCAGTTCCGGCAGATGTTCCTTCTGATCGGTGGTATCCTCTGTGCTATCATTGGGCTGGTGGGACTCTTAAATTTCTTCAACGCCATGATGACCGGTATTCTTTCCCGCCGCCGGGAATTTGCTGTGCTTCAGGCTGTAGGAATGACGCCCCGACAGCTCAAAACCATGCTGATCTACGAGGGGTTGTTTTACGCAATGTCTTCCGTATCGGTGGCCTTTGTGCTTTCACTGGCGGTGGGACCTCTTGCGGGGAAAATGCTGGGCAGTATGTTCTGGTTCTTTGAGTATCGGTTCACCGTTCTGCCTGTCCTGCTGACAATTCCGGTATTTCTTCTGCTTGGGTGGCTGATTCCTTGCATGATGTATGATAACGCAGCGAAATGCAGCATTGTAGATCAGTTAAGGGATGCTCAATAATTGTTAAGCCAAAATTAGCCCTCTGTCAATGAAAAGGCTGAGGGCTGGAATTCAAATAATAATCAAAGTGACCATTACACTGGCCAGCGGCAAGAAACAGGTCATTTCCGTTACTGTGCAAAAAACAACAGTAAGAACAACAAAGATCACCGGACTGAAATCAAGCGTGACCGTTGCAAGAAATAAAAAACTTACGCTGAAACCGGTCATCGGCCCGATCACTTCCCAGGAGAAGGTTACCTACAGTTCTTCAAATAAGAAGATCGCAACGGTAAGTTCCAGTGGTGTGATCACTGGAAAGAAAAAGGGAACAGCCTATATCACAGTGAAATCTGGAAAGATCCGCAAAAAAGTAAAAGTAGTAGTAGTGATGAGTTAGAGCCTGATGAGTTAGAGCTTGAATGAAAAAGTAAATTCTACATTCTAATATACCTTGATTTTATGCGGGATTTAATTCTATTTTCGGAGATATACAACTTGATTTTTTTAGTATATAATGCTTTTATACGGCATAAACAGCATAGTTTTTTGCATGATAAAAGGACATCTGGAAATAGTGTGCAGGACTAAATTCCACATGTCTGTTGGAAAGACTAAATTCTATGCAATGAAACTTGCCTGTGCCTGTATTGTTATTATTATTTTATTAATGCTGGTATCAATGTGACTTCATCGGCTGGTATCTCTGCTAATCCTAATGCTTTATGAAGTCTGTTATCCAGCAGGAGACGGGATACTTCATATGGACTGTGTCCATTGAGGCTGTCCCGTTTTTCGCTATTGATATGATTTAATAACAGCAGCGTTGTTTTGTCTGTCATTTTTTCAAAGCTTGTTCCTTTTGGCAGGACATACCTTATATATTCATGATTCTTTTCAAGAGCACCTTTTTGATCAGAACGGTTGGGATCACAATAATAAATGCGTGTGCGTACTTCATCATTTTTGCTATATTCCAGACTCTGCCGGTCCTGAAATTCATGCCCGTTGTCTGTAAGTATTACTTCGAAAAGTTTCTGAAACAGTTCAATTCCAAGTAACTCTGTTAAATGATCAAAAATCCTAGTTACTTCTTTCTGGGTCTGTTCTTCTAAAAGAAACATAAGCATAAGGCTACAGTTTCGAAAGAACATAGTCAGAAAGCAGGGACTGGTACCTTTTGCTCCTTCAACAGTATCCATTTCGACTACATAAACAGATTTGTTCGCTGCGATATATTCCAGGAATTCTTTATAGCTCCGGCCTTTTCGAAAACTTCTGTCTTTAAGGCTGGTAGTGGTTTTTCTTTTTCTCTGCTTGTATACCACTTTACGGCGCAGATCTATGTTTCTGGCTTGAAAAACGCCACGGTCTATGTAAGAATATATGGTTCTTCTGGAACAGGCGATCTCATCAGCATGAGATGCGTAGATGTGGGCAATGGACTGTCCTTTTTTGAGAAGCGGTGACAACAGGATGTCCAGTTTCTGTATACTTTCCGGTGTCTGATTGATTCCTTCTCTGCTTGTGGTCCTAAGGGCTTCATAGGTGTCCTGGGCGTATTTTGAAGAATAAATCTTTTTGTCCATCATGCAATTCGTTCTCTTGCTGCATCCATTGCACACATAAGGAGGTTTATTTAATTTTTCACATTCTCTTGGTTTATAAAATTTACAGACATCGCTGCATCTGAATTTTCTGCAGAGGACACATTTGTGCCGGCATTCATTATCACCGCACATATGCATGACATTACATATATTTGTCCGGGGCTTTGAACGATCATAATTATTTGCACAGGGAATAGGGGCAAATGCATCTGTACTTCTTTCCCTGATAATAGAATGACGTCTGACTTCTTTGGATATGGTACTTGGATCCTTGTTTAATTCTATTGCAATACTTCTAAATGAATCACCGTTATTTAAATGCTGTTCGATTATAATACGTGCAGATAAGTCAAGGTGTTTTTGGTTGCCTTTTGGTCTTCCTGTATTCATTTTATCCTCCTTCTGCACAGGCAGGGGATCATCTGCAGTAGTATTTTATAAAAAGAAGAAGGAAAAATCCATGCAGAAGTAATTTCTACAGGTATAGAATTTACTCTTGCAAGGTAGAATTAAAAAATACATTTAACCGTGATGAGTTAGACGCGCAAATTTTTTACTTAAAGAAAGAACACATGTTTACTTTTGGCACTATATGTGCTAAAATATAGCCATGGGTAGTAGAAAAAACAACAGAATCTGAGAAAAGAGTTATCAGGGAAAAATAAAAATGCAGATAATATCCAGTTATGGTGTAGAATTACGAAAACAGAATATCCCGATCCGACAGACACTGGAGATCTATCGTTCTGCTGTCAGCTATCTGATTGGGATTTATGTGCAGGTATGGGAAGAATTAGCAGAAATCCCGGATGCAAAGAGGCGTTTTAATGCTGCAGAACATCTGGTACATACTACGAAGAAAAACCATGCCTGTTTTGATTTTGATATCCGGTTCCCAAAGATGCCTTCCTATCTGCGCAGATCTGCCATCCAGCATGCACTGGGGACAGTATCCTCTTATAAAACACGGCTGGATCTATGGGAAAAGACCGACGGAAAGAGCGGGAAACCAAAGCTTGTATATGAAAATCACGCCATGCCGGTCTTCTACCGTGATGTCATGTATCGTGAAGGCGCGGAAGGGAAAGACGAAGCATACCTGAAACTCTATGACGGTCATGACTGGAAATGGTCCTGTGTACGTCTGGATCATACGGATATGGAATATCTGAGAAAATGCTGGTCAGGGAAAAAGGCATCTGCCCCGACTCTGGAAAAGAGACACCAGAAGTATTTTTTGCGTTTTTCCTATAAAGAGGAAGTAACACTTACCAAAACACCTGTGAAAGAACAGATTATCTGCAGCGTGGACTTAGGGATCAATACCGATGCAGTCTGTACGATCATGCGGGCAGACGGAACTGTCCTGGGAAGAAGATTCATAGATCATCCCAGTG
>OHYO01001029.1_pt1 | contig 10195 bp, 11 predicted proteins | sample 1580291 | NCBI WGS metagenome assembly OHYO01 (sample SAMEA3882526, study PRJEB24775) | human gut metagenome | biome: human-associated habitat; feature: intestine environment; material: feces | place: Netherlands | collected 2009/2010
GATGGACGAGTTGATTCCGTGAACTTGTAAAGGATCTGGCAGCAGTGTTTAGAACAAGAATTGAATTAAGACAGATTGGTGTAAGAGATGAGACAAAAATTAAAGGTGGTATCGGTATTTGTGGAAGAAGCCTTTGCTGTAATACATTTTTATCTGAGTTTGTGCCAGTATCAATTAAAATGGCGAAGGAGCAGAATCTTTCTCTGAATCCTACAAAGATTTCAGGAGTTTGTGGAAGATTGATGTGCTGCCTGAAAAATGAGCAGGATACTTATGAGTATCTGAACAGTAAACTTCCGAATGTTGGTGATGAAGTAAAGACGAATACGGGAGTAAAAGGTGTTGTTCACGAAGTCAGCGTGTTAAGACAGAGAGTGAAGCTCGTAGTTACTGACGAAAAGGGAGAAAAAGAACTCGTAGATTATAAAGTGGATGATTTGATTTTCCGTCCTCGGAAGCGCAGAGAAAAAGTAAAAATGGATGATGAGCTTAAAAAATTAGAGGCGATGGAGAAGAAGGAAAGAAAGTCTAAGCTTTAATGAAACGAAGAGAAATAAGGGAAGAGAATTTAAATAATAAAAATTACTGTTATTTTTATTGTTTTATTCCTCATAATTTTTTATAATACTCAAATTTTGGTTTTGTTGATATAAGAAGTTTGAAAAATTAAGAAGAGTTCTTTGGTAGTATAATTGCTGGGTTCTTCACTTAATTGTAGTTGAAAATGAAGATTTAAAATAGGATACTTATATGGAGAATGTACAAATTAAAGAAAATGAGCGTATTGATGATCTCCAGATAAAGGATTACCGTATTATCCAGAAAACAGATGGTTTTTGCTTCGGGATTGATGCGGTACTGCTTTCTGATTATGCCAGAGTTAAAAAGAAAAGTAAAGGGATTGATTTGTGTAGCGGTACAGGAATTATTCCAATACTGATGGAGGGTAAATATCCGCTTGCTTATGTAGAGGGGTTAGAGTATCAGGAAGAGTTTGCCAAGATGGCAGAGCGTTCTGTGAAGATGAATAGTCAGGAAGAAAAAGTGCATATTGTACAGGGGGATGTTCGTAATATAAAGACAGACTATGAGAGGGAGAGTTTTGACTGGGTGACCTGTAACCCTCCGTATATGACAGGAGAACATGGTCTGACGAATCCAGATTATGCAAAGGCAATTGCAAGACATGAGATTACCTGTTCCCTTGAAGATGTAGTAAAGGCAGCAAAATGGCTGTTGAAAACAGGCGGCCATTTTTATATGGTGCACAGACCCTTTCGCTTAGCGGAGATTATTTATACATTAAAACAGCATAAATTAGAGCCGAAAAGGATGCGTTTCGTACATCCTTATGTAGATAAAGAGCCAAATATGGTTTTGATTGATGCTGCAAAAGGTGGTAAGCAGAGGATTACGGTAGAACCCCCATTAATTGTATACAATAAGGATGGTTCTTATACCGATGAGATTTATCAGATATATGGAGAAATGAAGAATTAAAATGGCAGGAACATTATATTTATGTGCGACACCGATTGGAAATCTCGAAGATATGACCTATCGGGCAGTACGAATTTTAAAAGAAGTGGATTTGATAGCGGCAGAAGATACGAGAAACAGTATCAAGCTTCTCAATCATTTTGAGATAAAGACGAAGATGACCAGCTATCATGAATATAACAAAGTTGATAAAGCAGTTTATCTTGTAAATAAGTTAAAAGAGGGATTAAATATTGCGGTAATTACGGATGCAGGAACACCGGGAATCTCAGATCCGGGAGAAGAACTTGTAAGACAGTGTTATGAAGCAGGAATTACAGTGACTTCTCTTCCTGGTGCCTGTGCCTGCATTACAGCGCTTACCATGTCAGGTCAGCCAACAAGAAGATTTGCATTTGAAGCATTTTTACCGTATGACAAGAAGGAAAGAGCGCAGATTTTGGAGAATCTTCGTAATGAGACAAGAACGATTATTATTTACGAAGCGCCGCATCATTTAAAGAAGACTTTGAAAGAGTGCAGGGAATATCTTGGTAACCGAAATATGACGGTATGTAAAGAACTGACGAAGCGATATGAGCAGAAGCGCAAGTCAACTCTCGATGAAATGATTGCTTATTATGAGGAGAACGAGCCAAGAGGGGAGTATGTTTTAATTTTTGAGGGAAAGAGTTTACAAGAACTGAAAGAAGAAAAACAACAGGAGTGGAATCAGCTTACTGTGCAGGAACATATGGAACATTATCTTGAAAAAGGGATGGATAAAAAGAGTGCGATGAAACAGGTAGCAAAAGACCGCGGAGTAAGTAAGAGGGATATTTATCAGGAATTGTTAAAAGAGTAATCCTTTTTTCTAAAAATTAAATAAATGAATTCTTAAGAATTCTATAGTTGAGAAATGTTATCAACTGTAGAATTGACATGGAATATAAAAACAGGTAGTCTTTTAAATAAACTAACTAATGTTAGAATTAAGTAACATAAATTAGTTTTAAGTGGCAACCTGTTTTTTTTATTAAGTTTATTTGAGAGAGAGAAAGGGAGAGAAACAAATGAGAAAAATTAGTTCATTCATTATGGCATGCGCTATGTGCCTGTCAATGACAGTAGTGGGAACAGTTGCACCACAGGTAGCAGTACAGGCTGAGGAGACAGCAGCGGTAGAATTGAAGGAAGCACCAACGGAAACTCCAACACTTCAGAAAGATCTTGGTTATGAATGGTATTTTATTCAATATTCTGAATATACTGCAAATTCAGAAAATACAAAAAGTTGGATGGAAAAGATTACATCTATTAAAGTAAATGATGCAGAACCTTATACTAAAGTAGATAATACATTTTTTATGAAAGAAGATACATTTAGAGCAAATGTGAACATGGTTAATATAACAATAGGAAATAAGGAATTTACAAAAGATACTAACAAAGTTGTTATTTCTGCAGAAGGATATAAAGACTTAGTATTAGAAGTAGGTAAAGATTATAAAAAAGTTGCCATACACACAAACCATACAGGCGGAACAGCTACTTGTACGAAGAAAGCAGTCTGCGATTTCTGTGGAGAAGAATACGGAGAGTGCGCATCTCATAACTATGGAGATGAATATGAGTCTGACGGAACTTATCACTGGAAGAAATGTCAGAATGAAGGTTGTGATGCTACGACTGAAAAAGAAGCACATAAAGGTGGCGAAGCTACAACAACAAAGAGAGCAGTCTGTGAAGTATGTGGAGCAGAATATGGAGATTTAAAGAAAGAAGCTCCTAAGCCAGCAGACAAAACAACAGAAGGTAAAAAAGATGATACAAAACCAGCAGAAAAGCCAGATAAGAAAACTGTAAAAGCAAAAAAAGTTGTTGTTAACAAAAAGCGTATTGTGTTAAAGAAAGGCAAAAAAGTTAAACTTAAAGTAAAATTAAAACCAGCCAATGCGACAGAAAAAGTTACCTTTAAGTCTTCTAACAAGAAGGTTGCCAAAGTAACAAAGAACGGTGTTGTAAAAGCTGTTAAAAAAGGTAAATGCAAGATTACTGTTAAGACAGCAAGTGGAAAGAAAGCAGTTGTTAAAGTAACTGTAAAATAGGAGAAACCGGATATGAATAGGAAGGTTAGAAAGTTATTAGCCAGTGTTGTTTTGGGAGTGTGTTTATTTACATTATCCTTTATTCCTTCATTTGCGGCAAACTCTGCAAATTCTGCCAGTGTCGGCAATGTAGAAGCAATGAAAGAAAATGTAGTTTATGATTTTCAGAGTCTTTCTTTTGCGGATGCACCTGACTATGTCAAAGGAATAAAAAGTGTTTCTGTAAATAAAACAAAGTGGGAAGAAGCAAGTTCTCGTTTATCTTTAATGAGACGAGAAGCATACTACAGAAATACAGATGAAAATAAACTTTATTTTGATGGTTCTTCTGATGGTATGTTAAAGAGTGGAAATATTCTCACGATTGAAAGTGAAGGCTATGAAACGCTGTACTTACGTGTGATAAAGGCAACAGCAGATACATTTACTGTTAAAAAGACAGATTCAGATGCAGAGACTCCTTCAGGACCTTCTGATGGAATGAATACGCTTCATGTAAGAATACGAGGAAGCTTTGAAAGTGCTTTAGAAGGACAGAAGAAATATGATGCAATCAGTGGAGCTTCTACTTCTGTTACGACAAATAAAAATAGTGATGTGATTGTTGAAGCAGCAGTTCTTCCTGATGGACAGGAGCCGAAGAACAGCGACTGGAAGCCGTTAAGTGAAGTAATCACAGTAAATAAGAACAGAACAAAGATAAATATTGATACAGAAGCCTGCGGAATGGAAGGTGTTTATTCTGTCCACGACAGTTCTCTTTCTTTATCAGGGGAACCGTTAAAAGCCGGCTCTTATCCAATTAGTGTAACAGTAACGGATGAGAGCGGTCGTACTGCAACAAGTAATGAGCTGAATTTTAAAGTTTATACTCGTACAGAAGTACTTGCAAAGCAGCTTAAACTTGAGAATTGTAAGCAGACAGCGGATGGAAAGTATATGTATGATATGGAGCCATGGGCAATTGCTTCTTTTGGCGGAGAGAACGAAACAGTTACGGTACCAAAGGATATTAAGGCATGGTACGGTTCTCATACAAGTGGAACTTATGGAGAACTTGGTTATGCTGTAGATGGTAGTCCAGTACAGACATTGATTGTTCCAGATGGCTGTAATCTTACTCTTGTAAATATGAAAGTTTTCAGCAGCGTAAATATTGTTGTAGAAAATGGTGGAAAGCTTGTTCTTCGTGATTCGTCTATTCATGGAAATATTGAAGTGAAAAGTGGCGGTAAGTTCTCATCAAACTATGATGATTATGGCAGTCAGTTTCTCACAGGTTCTTCAATTAATGGACAGTTGATTTTAAATGATGGAGCAATTTTAGAAAATTCATCTATTTATTCTAACACCAATTTTATATCAAATGGACATATCATAAGACAGAATACGAATCCTGTTATTGTTGTAAAAGGAAAGGTTACCGTAGATGGGCAGGTATTTGTAAAGGGAGATGAAGCAGCAACCGGACAGGATGAAACAACAGGAAAAAGTCTTTCCGGGCAGCCGGCGATCCGTATTGAGAATGGTTCCTTAGATATTAAAAAAGATTCCGTAGTAGCGGTATTTGGTGGAGGATATATCGCAACAACATCTGTTGGCGGCAGCGGAATTATTTTAGATAATGGAAGTATTTCCGGTGAGGGAACATTAATTGCATTTGGCGGTAACGGTACATATGATGATGGCGCAGATGCTATCAGCGGTAATGGTACTGTTTCTGTAAAAAATGTTTATGCACAAGGTGGCTGCAGCAGTATACCAAAAACAGGTTCTACTGCGGGAAAAGCAATCGCAGATGGGGTAACGCTTGCTAAGACATCCAATCGGACATTACTAAACGGCAAGGAAATCAAGGATAACTATGGAACAATTTCTGAGTTGTACTGGTCAAGTATTACAAAAGTTCCAGATGTGAGCAAGTATGTGATAGAAGTAAATGGTTCTGATGAAGAGGATAATACGAAACCAGGCAGCTCTGAAGATAAGCCAGACACAAAGCCGGGAGCATCCGAGAATAAGCCAAATACGAAGCCGGGAACATCCGAAAAGAAGCCAGAGACGAAGCCAGCTTCAGGTTCTACAGTTAAGAAAACAATAAAAACAAAGTCTTTAAAAGTGAAGAAGACAAAAGTTACTTTAAAAAAGGGAAAGAAATATAAAATACAAGCCAAGAAGATTCCGGCATCTTCTACTGCTAAGATTATGTATCGCTCTTCCAATAAGAGGATTGCCAAAGTAACAAAAAAAGGTGTTATTAAGGCATTGAAAAAAGGTAAATGTAAAATTACTGTAAAGACCAGTGATGGAAAAAAGAAAGTAATTATAGTAAAAGTAAAATAATAAAAGCAAAATAATTGAAAAATTCGGGAGATACTATATTTCCCGAATTTTTTACATATAAAAAACTTCACAATAGGAAAAAATGTGGTAGAATTTATTTGTTTATAGACTTTTTTATAAGGGGTGTTTTGCGCCCATTTATAAGTATACTAAATGTGACATAATATAGATATGTACAGTAACCTGAGTAAAGTATGATTTTACAGGATTACTGTAGAAGTAAGGGAAAGAGGACAAACATGGAAGAATACTTGCGTACCTATTGTGAAATTGATTTAAAAGCAATCAGGGAGAATTATATAAATATCAAAAAGAAAACAGGAGATAATGCGATGACTATGGCTGTCATAAAGGCTGACGGTTATGGACATGGTGCAGTGGAAGTAGCACATTATTTAAATGATATTGCAGATTATTTTGGTGTTGCTACAATTGATGAGGGAGTAGAACTGAGAAAGGCTGGATTAAAACAGCCAATTTTGCTTCTTGGCTATAATTCCCCCTCTCTTTATTATAAGAATTTGGAGTATGGTGTAGATCAGACGATTTATTGCTATGATACGGCTAAGGCAATGTCTGAAGCTGCCGTAAAGGCAGAAAAGACGGCGAGAATTCACATCGCATTAGATACCGGAATGACAAGAATCGGTTTATCTCCAGATGAGAAAGGGCTTGCGATTGTAAAGCAGATTGCAGAGCTGCCCAATATAAAGATTGAGGGGTTATTTACCCATTTATCCTGTGCAGATATGACAGATAAGGCATACACAGAAAGTCAGATGGAGAGATATGATCATTTTGTTCAGTTACTTGATGAAGCGGGAATTGAAATTCCAGTAAAACATATCTGTAATAGTGCCGCTATCATGGAATATGAAGACCATCGTTATGATATGGCAAGGGCGGGTATTATTCTTTATGGAATGTATCCTTCTGATGAAGTGGATTTCTCTAATTTAGATCTGACACCGGCCATGAGCTGGTATTCTCATGTAGTAAATATTATGGAGCCAGAGATGGAACGAGGTGTAAGTTATGGAGCGACTTATATTGTTGAACATCCATGCCGTCTTGCTACAGTATCTGTTGGATATGCGGATGGATATGCAAGAAGTCTTTCTAACAAAGGCTGGGTATTGATTCACGGACAGAAAGCACCGATTGTCGGAAGAGTGTGCATGGATCAGATGATGGTAGACATTACAGATATTCCAGATGTGAAGCTTGAAGATATCGTTACCTTGATTGGAAAAGACGGGGATAATTATATCAGTGTTGAAGATATGGCGAACCTTGCCGGAAGCTTTAACTATGAATTTGTTTGTGATGTAGGAAAGAGAGTTCCTAGAGTGTATAAAAGATAGATAATGGACATTCATACAGGATACGACAGACAGCAAGATATTTATGCAGTATGCGGATTTTGCGATGTATCAGATTAAACATACCGTTAAGAATCAGTTTGGTTACTTTGATATGGAAGCATACCGTACAAGCCAGGAACAATATAATGAAGAAAAAGGTTGAGAGAGTTTGAGTGGTTTATGCTGAATATATTGTGGGTGATTATGATTGCCGGAGGAATCTTCTTTGCGGCATTTCATGGCACAATGGGGCAGATAACAGAAAGTTTTATTTCATCTTCAACAGAGGCGGTGAATTTATGTATTTTTATGCTTGGAGTTATCGGTGTCTGGAACGGCATGATGGAAATAGCGGTAAAGAGTGGTCTTATGAAAAAGATTGCAAAGACAATGTATCCCTTTATCCACTGGCTATTTCCAGACATACCACCCCGCCATAAAGCTAATGAATACATAGCGGCTAATATGGCAGCTAATATTCTTGGGCTAGGCTGGGCGGCGACCCCGGCTGGGCTTAAGGCGATGCGAGAGCTGCAGAAGCTGGAGGAAGGCGGGGGCAGAGCTTCTGATATGATGTGTGCTTTTCTTGTTTTGAATATTTCATCGCTGCAGCTTGTTCCAATTAACATGATTGCCTATCGAAGCCAGTACGGTTCCGTGAATCCAGCCGCGGTTGTACTTCCAGCAATCTGTGCGACAATGATTTCTACCATAGCAGGAATTGTATTCATTAAAATAATGGAAATAACAAGATACAATGGAAAGAAATATAATAGAAAAAATAAGAAGAAACGGAGATGGATACAGTGAAGTTTCTTCTTTATTTTTCGGATTTTATCGTGCCATTTACCATGTTCTATATTGTTGTATATGGCTTCTTTAATCGCAATGATGTATATGAAAGCTTTCTAAAGGGAGTAAAAGAGGGTTTTCAGATTGTTATTGAAATCGCGCCGACAATGATAGCATTACTCGTTTCGATAGGAATCTTTCGTGCATCAGGAGCATTAGATTCTTTCTCAGAACTGCTTGCTCCCGCAGGAAAGCTTTTGCACATTCCAGTAGAAGTTATTCCCGTATTTATTGTAAGAATATTTTCTTCATCGGCAGCGGTCAGCTTTGTCCTTGATATTTTTAAAGAATATGGTCCGGATTCAAGGCTTGGAATGATTGTCTCAATCATGATGAGTTGTACAGAGACGGTAATCTATACAATTACGATTTACTACATGAGTGTAAATATAAAAAAAACACGTTGGACTTTACCGGGAGCGATGTTTGCGACGATAGCAGGAGCGGTGGCGAGCGTGGCAATAACGGAATTGATTATGTGATTTAATCAATATAGTATTAAGCGTAATTACTATAATAAAGAATATATGAGAAATAACAAGAAAATATAGAAGTTGGAAAAGTAATAAATGAGGAATACTTTATGAAACAAGAAAAAAATATTGATTATTTTCAGATAGAAGGAACCCCCGGCGGCAATCAGGAATGGTGCACAGACTTCTGGATGTATCTTGGCGGCTGTGGTGCATTAGCTGCCTGCGATTTATCTATTTGCCTGGCGAGAAATTATGGTCTGAAAAAATGTTATCCCGGCGATGCATTAAATCTCACTAGAAAAGAATATGTGGACTTCTCCATGAAAATGAAGCCCTATATTCATCCAAGAGTCGGAGGAGTCACAAAACTTTCTATGTTTACAGATGGGTGTGGACAATATTTAAAGGATTGTGGATATCGGGCTGAATTTGAGACTCTAGATGGGGATAAACCATATGAAGAAGCTGAGAAATTTGTGAAAAATGCAATCGAGAGAAATCTTCCGGTAATTTATCTCATGCTTCGTCATCGGGATAAGGAATTTAAGGATCTGAATTGGCATTGGTTTTGTATAACAGGATATAAAACAGAAAAAGAAGAAGTCCAGCAGCGTCAAATAAAAAATTCTTGTATCCACACAGCTTCCATTCAGGCAAATGAAATAAATAAAAATAAAATTAAAGAAGGCGTCAACTTAGAAGAAAGAGTTTACTTAAATTATCATACATATGGAGAAGCTCTGTCTGTTGATTTTAAAAGACTTTGGAATACGGGTATGTATAAGAGAGGCGGAATGGTGGCATTGAAGAATATTAAATAGTAATTTGTTAAGGACAGGAATCGAAAGAAGGCATTATGTAATAACACGCTCTAGCAAGCAATAGATGCGGTTGAGCATTTATCGTGCAGTGATACGAAGCAGTTTTACATAATGCCTTCTTTCGGTTCCGTTTCCTTTAATAAAACTAAACGACTCTTACAGAAGATAATCAGGTAAGTCAACTCCGAATCCGTGATGAACAAAACCGATATGTTCGAGTGTAATGTGTTCAATAGAAATCTTGTTTAACGTCATATGTTGCATACTGCTTCCCTCCCAACTTAAATTCTGTTATTTTATTATAACAAAAGAAAATCAGTTTGAATAGAGGATAATGCGGTGACTTCGGCTATTTTTCGGGCATAAATAGAAATTTTTTTGAATATACCCGACTTCACTGCCTGATCATATATGCGAACAGTCCATTTGCCTTCTGCATCCATTCCTGCTGGTACAATCAAAAGATCATATTCATATTTTTTCTTGCCATAGGCCTCATAATACCATAGAAAATCTAATAATGATTTTGGAGAATATAATACTGCTAATGCTTTTTCCATCTTATTCCTACCTTCATCTTACCGTTTTTCTTATTGCTACATTATATATTCTATGTACTATTACTCCCCCAATTAATGCCACGTCCCAGAATACAAACATATTCCATGGTTCAACAATATTTTTCTGTATAATGCCCTTTGCAATTACTTGAATCAAATATATTTCCAGGGTGCTGTCTGCAATGTAATTAA
>OHYO01001031.1_pt1 | contig 10190 bp, 5 predicted proteins | sample 1580291 | NCBI WGS metagenome assembly OHYO01 (sample SAMEA3882526, study PRJEB24775) | human gut metagenome | biome: human-associated habitat; feature: intestine environment; material: feces | place: Netherlands | collected 2009/2010
CCTTACAGGGCGTAGGGAATGGGGACATGGTACCCAGGGCGTTGCCCTGGGCTCTAGACTTGTTGGGCTTTCAGCCCGCACAGGGCCGCAGACAAGGCTTTTTCCGCATAATCATCACCAATTTAATATTTCAATTTTGAACACCCTACCTTTAACCTGACGGCATAGTGAGCAAGAAGAAACACACATCCAACAAAACATCTGGCGGCATCAGTTCGATGGCGCTGAATTTGCGCGGCCTTTCGGCAGAAGCGGCCGATGCCCGTTTGCGCCAGGCCGAGGGCTTGCAGCGCTTGACGGCAAAGGTGCCGCGATGGGCCGCCGTGGAAAATCTCTCCTATCCGCCGCGCCTCTCGCTGGAGCAGTGTTCCAGCGAACGCACCGCCAGCTATAAGGCCGATGTCGTGCGCAGGCTTGTCGGAGAAAAACCGCAGCGTATGGCTGACCTCACGGGAGGATTCGGAGTGGACTTCTCTTTCATGGCTCCGCTCTTTGCCCGCTCTGTCTATGTGGAGCGTCAGGAGGAACTTTGTCGCATTGCCCACCACAACTTTCCGTTGCTTGGGCTTGGGCATGCCGAAATCGTTAACGGTGACGGCATGGACTTTTTGAAGGAAATGGCTGCGGCCGACTTCCTTTTTATTGACCCTGCGCGGCGTGACCAAACGGGGCGCAAAACGGTGCTCATCGAAGATTGCGAACCGAACCTCGTTGACTTCCTTTCTTTGCTGCTTGAGAAAGCCCCCTATACGATGGTGAAACTCTCACCCATGCTCGACATCCACCGCGCCATCACTTCGCTCTCAGCGGTGCGGCCGCAGTGTGTCGCAGAAGTGCACGTGGTGGCCGATGGCGGCGAGTGTAAAGAACTTCTTCTCGTGCTCAGCCGTGAGACCATCGCAATTCCAGCGCTCTATGTCTCGGAGAGTGGCAGGAATTTCAAACTCGCTTTCGGGGAAGAGCAGGCCGCCGTCCCGACCTATACTTCTGCGCTCGCCGCTTATCTCTACGAACCGGGAGCAGCGCTGATGAAGGCCGGAGTGTTTAAGTGGGTGGCCGCACATTTCGGGTTGCAAAAGCTGCATCCCAACAGCCATCTGTACACGAGCAACGATTTACTCAAGGATTTTCCCGGCCGTATTTTTCGCGTGAAAGGCAGTTTCTCTTTCTCGAAGGCCGACCTCAAAACGCTGAAAACGGAGGTGCCGCAGGCCAATCTGACGGTGCGCAATTTTCCAGGCTCGGTGGCGGAACTGCGTAAACGCCTCAAACTCAAGGAGGGCGGTATGCAGCACATCTTTGCTACGACGCTCGCCGATGAAAAACACCGCCTTGTGTTGACGGAGCGCATCTTATAGGTCTTTCCAATGGTTTATGCCCTGTGGCCTTGACCATAGTCTTGTATTGACAAAATACATTGTATCATCGCTTATCATGAAAAAGTTTATCATCTCTTTGGCGTTTACCGCCTTGCCTGCCTGTCTTCTGACGGCGCAGACAGCCGACGTGTCCAATCCCGTTGTGCCGCGTCCCGTTGCCACCCGCACCCTTGGCGCTGAAATTTTCACGCTGACGGCCAAAACATCCATCGGTTGCGACAGCCGTGTGGAAGCACAGGCGCGTTATTTGCAGGAAACCCTCTTGCCGTCTACAGGTTTCGACCTCAAAGTGAACGTCGGCCGCAAAGGCACCATCCAGCTCTCTATCGACACCGTTGCCGTGGCGAAGGAGGAAGGCTATCGCCTGAAAATAACGCGCAAAGGCGTGGAGATTGTCGGCCACGATGCCGCTGGCGTTTTCTATGGCATACAGACGCTCTTGCAGTACTTCCCGGCCAGTGTCTATAAGCAGTCGTTGCAGAAGAACGTGGCATGGACGGCACCGGCAGTGGAGGTGGAAGACGCCCCCAACCGCCCTTGGCGTGGCATGATGCTCGATGCGGCCCGCTATTATTACGACAAGTCGTTTGTGCTGAAGTTCATCGACATGATGGCCATGTACAAGCTCAACAAACTCCAGTTTCACTTCATCGACGACTGCGGTTGGCGCCTCGAAATCAAGAAATATCCGCGCCTTACGGAAGTCGGCGCTTGGGCTGGCACCAACGAGAAGCGCATCGGCGGCTATTACACGCAGGACGATATCCGCGAAATCGTGGCTTATGCCGCAGTGCGCGGTGTGGAAATCATTCCCGAGATTGAATTTCCGGCCCACGTGCTCTCCGCCGTCGTGGCCTACCCGTGGTTGAGCTGTACCGGTTTGCAGCATGAAGTGCCTTCTCAGCATTTCATCAGTCGCGACCTTCTTTGCGTGGGCAAGGAGACCAGTTTGCAGTTCTTGCGCGACGTGCTCGACGAAACCGTCAGTCTCTTCCCTTCAAAATATATCAACATCGGCGGCGATGAGGCCGTCTACACCCGTTGGAGCCAATGTCCCGACTGCCAGGCCCTCATGAAGCGCGAAGGCCTTACCAAGGTTTCCGAATTGCAGGGCTGGCTTACCAATCAGGTGGCAGGGTGGATGAAAGAGCGCGGCCGCACCGTAATCGGTTGGGAAGAGATTATCATGCGCGGAAAGGTCAACACGCCAGTGGTGGCCGTCATTTGGCACAATGTCAACGACTCCATCCGTGCGAAAGAAGGCGGCCACAAGGCCATTCTCACGCCGGCCAACCACCTCTATTTCGATTTCCCCGAAAGCAACACGCCAGGCGAACCGCAGCACGCCACTTGGATGCCGCCCATCTCGCTGGAGAGAGCATACAGCATGCCGGTGAACGACTATTCGCCTACTTCCACGACGATGGGCGTGCAGGGCTGCATCTGGAGCGACCAGTTTATCCACGGCACCAAATTGCAGGAGGTGATTCCCATTGATGAAAATCGCTCGGAAAACTATGTGGAATATTTCTGCGTGCCGCGTATGCTCGCCCTTTCGGAACTCGGATGGGACGCCGCAGCACAGCGTGACTATGCCGATTTCTCGCGCCGTATGAAGCAGCAATACCAGCGTCTCTCGGCCAAAGGATGCACTTACCGTGTGCCGGAGCCCGTTGTGAAGAGCGAGGTGAAGCAGGCCGATGGCAGTATCGCCGTCACGTTGGAGTCACCGGTGGAAGGTGCCACCGTGCGTTACACCACCGACGGTTCTTACCCCACCGTTCATTCGAAAATCTATCAGGGCGAAACCATCACAGTCAAGAACCGCGCCGACCTTCTGGCCATCACGGAAGTGACACCGACGCATTATTCTTTGCCGCTTTACACGGCGCCCGATTATAGTGCTTATAAAGTCTATGGCGATTACACCGCCGACTGGCAGCCCCTCCGCGTGCAGCCAACGGCCCAGCCTTGGCGCTTTGAATGTACGGGTAAAATTCGAGGTAATGGCCGCTATGAAATCACTTTCGTGAAGACGCGTGGCACCAATGCGCTTCGCTTGGGCGACATCCGCGTTTTGAAGCGCGACGAAGTGGTTGCCACAGTCAGCCAAAACACCCTCACCGCTCCAGCCGTCACCATTCCTTTCACGGTTAGTAACTTCGAAGCTGGCACTCCTTTCTATGTGGAAATCATGGCCAACGGCGAAGGCGGCAACGATTCGCAGGGATTGGTGTTCATCCGCAAGATTGGAGAATAACTGATGCTGCGGGCTGAGGCCGATCTGCGGCGAAGGAGAAGAGGCGGATTTCTGGAAAGATATGCCGTTTCTTCATGAAATTCAATGGTTTTGCTTTGGCTGCCCGCCATCCAGACTCCCTTAGGCGTAGGGTGTTCAAAATCAAGAAAAGTCTCTGTGCGGTTTTGAGCCAAATAACATGGCAGTTGCGCCGCTGCCCCTGAAAGGGGCTCATATTCCAGGATAGGGGCTTGCCCCTATCTCCCGCCAGTGCTCATCGATTCTCGCTGCTGCCCCTGTAAGGGGCGCATATCGTTGGCGGGGCTTGCCCCGCAATAAAATTCGAGATATGAGCCCCTTACAGGGGCGAGGTTCATTAATAGGCCCCAAGAGGTAGGGGCAAGCCCCTACCCTAAATGTGAGCCCCTTTCAGGGGCACTGGCGCCTCTTCACCAACCTTAAATTATCTGGATTTTGAGCCACTTTCAGGGGCTGCGCCGCTGCAACCAACACAACAAAAAAGAATCTGACGATTGCGTCTTCACTGCGCAATCGTCAGATTCTTTTTATATAGCTATGGTGTATTGCCTGATGGCTATCGGATTCCGCTTTACAGCTATAGGATATTGCAAGCAATAGATAGAACTACAAGTCTCTATGACCGTCATCCCGCAACGTCCTTATACGATTTCAATCTTGCTCTTTCCCCCTGCGGGTTGCTTGACCAGTCGGATTTGCGGACTGATTTGGGAGCGTATCTGGTCGGTGTGGCTGATGACGCCCACTTTTCTGCCCTGTGCATTCTCGAGGTTGGAGAGCGCCGACATAACGAGGTCGAGAGAGGCGTGGTCGAGGTTGCCAAAACCCTCGTCAATGAAGAGGCTACCGATGCTCAGATTGTGGCTCGAGAGCGTGGCAAGTCCCAAGGCCAGCGCGAGACTGACAACGAAGGTTTCGCCGCCAGAAAGCGAACTGACGTAGCGGTGCTCGTCAAACATGTCGCGGTCGATGATTTCCAGCGTGAGCGTGCCAGGCATGTTGCGGAGTTCATAGCGCGGCGAGAGCTGGCGCAACTGGGCGTTGGCGTGGCTGACCAGGAAGCCAAATGTGTAGCTCTGGGCCAGTTCGCGGAATTTCTTGCCGTCGGCACTGCCCAAGAGCGCATCGAGACGACGCCACTCTTCTGCGTTGACACGCGCCGCTTCGAGGTCTTTCAACCGACTGGCGGCCCGTTGCTCACTGTCTTCATGCTGCTTAAGACAGAGGTTAAGACTGAGCACATGCGCTTTCTGCACGTCGATTTCCTGAAGGAGCGATGCCTCGCTGGCCTTCAGACTTTCGCGCGTCTCGTCGCCCGTGCCAGAGGGCTGGCTGGGCTTGCTGCGCAACGCCAAGAGGGCTTCACGCGCCGTTTGGAGACGTGTGCTGGCAAGCGTGAGCTGTTTTCTCGCCTCGTCAAGGCGGTCGCGCAGTTGTTTCCAGTCGCAATGCTCCGAGAAGATTTTCTCAAGTTCGGCAAACTGCATCGGCGAATGCGTGGAATTGAATTTAACAATCCACACGTCGAGGTCGGCCATTCGCTGGCTCAATTCTCCCTGCCGCGTCATGCGCGTCTGCAAAAGATTCTGCTGCGTTCCTTGCAACTGCCGCAGGCGTCCAGAAGCCTGTTCGTTCACGCCGCGTGCCAGCGATTCCTTCTGACGTGCCGCCGCGATTTCCGCCGAGAGAAGCTCCTCTTCCTTTTCTGGCGTCGTATTGCTGAAAAGCCTTGAAAGCTCGTCGCGCTTGGCTTGCAGGCGTTCCTGCATGGCCTCCTTTGCCTCCACAGCCTGCGTGTATTGCTGGCGGGCCTCATTCAGACGGTTGCTCAGAGCCTTCACCTCTTCATGAAGGAGTTCGCAGGCACGCTGCTGCTCGTCGAGGTTCTTGCACGTGTTGAGCCAGTCGTCGTGGAGCGTCGATAGGCGCAGGCGGAAGTTGTCGGGATTGTTTTTCCATTCCGAAAACCACCCAGAGAGCGTCACCATCGAGTCGAGGTCCTGGTAAAGCTCACTGCACGAGCGGTCGGACTTCGTCAAGATTTCCTCCTGCTCCTCAGCAGAAGCCGCCGCCACGCGATATTGCGTGTTAAGGTCATTGATATGGTCGCGATCTTCCGCCATCTGCGCTTCGAGAACACTGATTTGCTCGTTAAGGCGGTTGATGTGGCCCTGGTGGAAGTTAAACGTTTCCAGTTCCTTCTCCGCCTCAGAAGCCGCGCGGCGCGTATTGTCGATAAGCAGGCCAATCATGAGGCGGCGTGCATCGCGTGCCACAGAAGGCGAGCAATCGGCAAACGAATTATCGAGATAGGCATACGCATGCCACTGTTCCACGTCCGCCCTCTGTCGCGCCTCACGGCTTTGGAGGTTTGAACGCTCAGAAGCCAAGCGTCCTTCGCTGGCCGCCATCTCTTCCTTCAGCTGGCCCACCAGACGCTGCATTGCGTCGAGTTGTTCTTTAGCCTCGTTAAATTCCTTTTCGAGATTATTGAGCAATTCGCCAAGTTCGCGCTCCGTCTCCGTATGGTAAGGATGGTGCGTTGCCCCGCAAACGGGACAAGCCCTGCCCTCCTTGAGCTGTTTGCGCAACTTCACGATGTTTTCACTTTGGCTGAGCGTCAGCGCCACATTGAGGCGCTTATGGGTTTCCGCGAGCACGAGCAATTTGTTTTCGGCCGCCGCCAAATCCTTCTGTTTCTGTTTCTGCGCCGCCTCGATTCTGCTGATTTCCGCCCGCTTGTCGTCGATTTCCTCATAGCCCGAAGCAATACTTTCCCAGAGCGTCTGGGCATGCTCCAAGGCCAGCAGACGGTTGCGGTTGTCGGAGAAACGTTGCTGGAGTTTCGCGCTGTCGTGTCCCTGATTGTTTTGGCGGTGGATAAGCAGTTCGCCTTTGAGCGTGTCCATGTTCGCCTCGTTGTCGTGCTGCTTCTTCTGATAGCGCTCCGCAGAGAGCTTAATTGATGCCTGGCGCTGTTGCAGTTGGGCACATTTCTTGCGGCTTTGCTCATTGCTCCGCGTTTCGATATTGAGCGCAGAGAGTTTGTCTTTGACGAGGTCAAACTTGTCAAACATGAGGCGGTGTACAGAGAGCGCCTGCTGATGGAGCTTGAGGGCTTCAAACGCCTTCTCGCTTTCCTCCAAGTCGGCATTCTTCTGCCTGAGCGCCGAGGTGCGTTCCTCAAAGGCCGTCTTCTTCTCGACGAGTTGCACGTCGGCCCGCTTCAGTTCGCCTTCAGCGCCGCGTATCTCTCCGTTGAGCACATGGCCCCGACTGATGGCTGGGCGGCGCATAGAGAGGCGTCCTTCGGCCTCAGAAACGCGCTCCCGCGCCTGGTCGAGGGCTTCGCCAGCTTCCCTGAGCTGGCGGCGCTCCGAAAGGATGTCGTTCGACGTGCGCTCTTCGTCGCGCTTGATTTGCTCGATGTCGGCACGCCGCATCTTGATTTCCTGGAAAAGCGGTTGCACGTCGAGCACAGAATCATAGCGCTCCAGGCGCAACTCGTCGCCACGCAGCGACATATAGGCTTTGTTGGCACCTGCATATTGCTCTTCCAGACGGGCCACCAGCGAAGTGGCCTCATCGAAGTCGGCAAACCACTGCAATTGCTGCTGCACGAGCTGCTGGCGCTCCGTGAGCGTCTTGATGGTGGCAGAAGCCAAGGAATATTCCTCCTTCTTCGCGGCGAGTTCGTCGTCGCTGAGGTGGTTTTTCATGATTTCCTGCAAATTGCTCGTCAGGATTTCAACGCTTTGCTGGGCCTCGACCGTCTGCTCATGAATGGTGCGGGAGATTTGTCCGTAGATTTCAGTTCCCGTCAGTTTCTCCAGCAAGGCCGACTTCTCGCTGCGCCCGGCACGGAGGAAATTCGCAAAACTATTTTGCGCCAGCATAACGGTGCGCGTAAACTGCGTATAATCCAGTCCGATGATTTCTGGAATGCGGCGGTCGATTTCCGCCTCTGGAATGGTTTCCTTGTGGGGCGCGAGGCGTTGCAGGCTACGCACCACCTTGTCGTAGTTGTCCGTTCGTTTAAGTCGCAAAGTCCATTTCGCCTCGTAGCGTTCCCCCGCAGTGGTGGTAAACTCCACAGCGGCGAGGGCTTCGCGGCAGCCGCGACGGAGAATGCCCCGCACGTCGGTCGGCGAAATGGCCTGTGCGCGGTTGGGATTTTTCTTCACGTCGTCGCCCGTGATGCGCTCCGCATTTTCAAAGCGCGGCGCGTGGTTGTAGAGCGCCAGACAAACGGCATCGAGAATGGTGGATTTGCCCGCCCCCGTGTCGCCCGTGATGGCGAAGAGCCCAGCAGAGCGCAAAGGCTCCTGCGTGAAGTCGATGACCTGTTTCCCCTCAATTGAGGTGAGGTTGCATATCGTGATTTTCTCTATTTTCATTGTTCTCCCTCCTTGATTTCAGAAACGGCCTTTTCATAGGCCGCGTTGAAGCGTTGCTGAAGCGCTTCGGGCATGTCGGTGTTGTAGCGGCTCTCAAAAACCCGCTTGGCCATGTCGATGGGCTGAATGCTGCGCAGCGTCTCAACGGAGCCAATCTTTCCCGGCTCGGAAGCGGCAGGGGGCAGTTCGCGCACCATGCGGCAGAAATGAACCGCCTTGTCGGCCAACGCTTCTGTGGCCTCGTGGAGCAACGAAGGGTTGGGCTGATTTTCGAGCACACGCATTTCGAGATAGGGCCAGGTGGCGCCGTCGTCGTTTTTCTCGCGCTGCGGCAGAGCGGCAATGGCGTCGAAGAGAGCATCGGTGCTTACGGCACCGCGACTGGGGATGGAAAGCAGCGCACGCAACGGCGTATATTCCAGGCGGCTGACCTCCGTCTCGCCCGTTTCGCTGATGGTGACGAGGTTGACGCCGTGGCGGTAGCCCTTTTCAGAGAACGACATCGGAAGGGCACTGCCAGCATAATACATATCAGACTTCACACCGCCAACGCGCTGGGCTTTGTGGATGTGACCTAAGGCCGTGTAGAGCGCCCCACAGTCAACGCGGCCTGCCTCAACGCAGTCTTGCCCGCCAACAACAAGGCGTTCGCTGTGCTCATCCTGGCAGATTTCAGCCCCAGCGGCATAGAAATGGGCGGCGACAATGGCCGGCAGCGACTTGAAAGGCGTTTTGCGATAGCGCTTGCAGAGGTTGTCGAGAAACCATGCCAGCCCCTCCGTCGTTGAAAGCCCTGAGGGATAATCGCTGGTGCGCAGATAAGGCACGGCAAAGCAAGTGACAACGGCTTCCTGCTGCCCAAGCGGACTTAGAGGCAGGAGATAATGGTCGAAATCAACCTCTCCGGAGTCCTCCAGCCGGCGCACCATTCCGCGCACATAAACATTGTGCACCTTGAGCAGTTCGGCAGGCGCTTCGAGGCGTCCTGCCGAGTCGTGGTTGCCGGCAGTGGCCACCACCTGCAGTCCTTCAACAGCACTCGTTGCCTGAATGAGGAAATCGAAGAACTGCTTTTCGGCGCGTGCCGGTGGATTGGCGGTGTCGAAGATGTCGCCAGAAATGATGAGCGCGTCGGGACGCTGCTGCCTAACCACTTCCAGAAGCCAGTTGAGAAAATGGGCGTGCTCGTCAGCGCGGTCGTGTCCATGAAATGTGTTGCCGAGATGCCAGTCGGCGGTATGTATGAGTTTCATAATGTCGCGAACTTAGATGAAACGCAAAATTACGCTTTTTTTAGGGATGTGGAAAGGATAGTTTTCTAAAAAATTGGCAGAATTTCAGCGCAACGAACGGGCGCAACAGACGGGCGCGATGGGCGGACGCGACGAAGCAGTGAAGAATGATGCTGACGCAAGATGAACACGACATCACCGGAACAAAATCGGCAACGCCCTCCATCAGCAAACGCCGCGATGACGCCCCCAAAAATACCGCCAAAGAATTTGCTGCCGTTTGCCACCCATTTTCGTCCACTTAGGCAGGCTTTCCAACCGCTTGGACAATAAACGAAAAAAGCGGGGTTGCCCACCTCTTTTATAATATGTACTTTTGTATGTGGAATTTCTCAGACATACGAATTCGTTTCGTAGCTCACAGAATGACAATTCGCCCTTGGACACTCGCTTCAAACGACGAAGCTTACCGGCCAAGGGGCAAAAGAAGAAAGAACGTATGTCACAATCTCAGACTCCAGGCAATCATGGTGGCTTGGAGAATATAGAGATAAAACACTCCCACCTGGGTCGAAGATGATCCGGGTGGGAGCTTTTTTTGTGCGAAGAAAGGGGAGGCGAAGCGGGACGGCACAGCGCTGAGGCCCGATTGAAAGTTAAGCGGGTTACTTACACGTTATCGATTTGCGGCCGCGAGTCGTGCTGCTCGCGGCCGAAGGTAGCGCTGCTCGCGGGCGAAGGTAGCGCTACTCGCGGCCGGAAATCGATAACTTGGTATAGGCTGAGAGATTCCCGATGCGGACTTTGAAGGGACGGATTACACGCTTTTTGCGGCGGAAGATGGGGCGAAGCATTGTAGCTCACTTTGCTCGCAAAGTGAGGGCCACGAACACGTAGCGAACAT
>OHYO01001054.1_pt1 | contig 10006 bp, 8 predicted proteins | sample 1580291 | NCBI WGS metagenome assembly OHYO01 (sample SAMEA3882526, study PRJEB24775) | human gut metagenome | biome: human-associated habitat; feature: intestine environment; material: feces | place: Netherlands | collected 2009/2010
CCTTCGAATAAGCTCAAAAATAGCTCAAAAATGCAGGTACAAAATTGCGGAATTTATTCTTTCAACATTACTTACCAAAAAATATTTTCTAACTTTGTCCCCATTAACCCCACATCCCCCTCTATGACATCATATTCTCTCAAACGCGCACATTTCCACTGGCTTTTCGCTCTGGCGCTGCTGCTCATCCCTGCCGCCGCACCAGCCAAAAACCTCGACTCGCTGCTCAACGTGCTCGACAAATGCCTGCTGGAACGCGATATCTATGAAACCCCAAAAAACGAGAAAGCCCAACAGCTCAAGGAGCTGGCCACAAAGACGAAAGACAAGGCAAAAGCCTTGAACGCCTGGGTGGAACTGAGCTATCTGGAACAGACGCGACACAGCGATGAAGCCATCACAGCCTGCGAAAACGGCTACGCCTTGGCCCGCCAATTGGGCGACTTGCCAACAGCGGCCAGTCTGGTGCTGAGAAAAGCGCTCGTGCTCGGCATGAGCGGACTCCCGTGGGAGGCGAAAACGCTGCTGGAAACGGCCTACAGCGACCAAAAGTTGCGTCCTTACCTACGGGAGAGGAACTACTACCTCATGTATTACAACAACTTCGAGTTCTACAACGCATACAGTCTGCCGACATCGCTTCTCAACCGCAACGCCAACATCATGAAGCATCTGGAAGACTCCATCCGCAGCCAGCAGACGGATGCCGCGCAGCTCGCCATGACGTTCAACTACAGTTCGTATAAAGTGACCGACATGATTGCGGCGCTCAAACAGCGCCTCTACGAAGTGGGAGAAGAAGACAAAGGCGTGGTGGCCAACACCATCGCCAACAAATACCACCTCATCAACAATGTGCCACGTCGCGACTACTATTGGGCCAAGGCGGCAATCTACAACGTGCGCTGCGGACGCCGCGAAAACGAGGCACTCATCCGTCTGGCGGCACGCATGGCGGAAATCGGCGACTGGCGCCGCGCCACGCTCTACGCCCGCGAAGCCACCAAAGACGCCGCCGTCTTCAACTCACGCACCCGCATGCTGGAGCTCTATCCGACACTGGTCGACATCTCGCAACACAACGAGCAGGTGGCTGAAAAAAGGAGGAAATGGGCCTGCTGGGGCAACACGGTGGCCTGCATCATCATAGTCGTCCTCTCCTACCTCTGTATCCGCGCACGCCGCCGCCATCGCCGCCTGATGCAGCAAACCTCTGCCATGCGCAAGCAACTCAGCGACATGCGCACGGCAGTGGCCGACAAAAATGACAACGCGATGCACTTCCTCCAGCTCGCCCTCGAATCGGTGTTGAAATTCGAGCAAATCAAGCAACTGGTGCAAATCAAACTCGAATCGGGAGAAAACGAGCGCCTCAAAAAAATGATGAAAGACCCTGCCCTGCTCGACAATTTCAAGGAGAAGTGCCTACGCCGCTTCGACGTGGCCTTCCTTCGTCTCTATCCCTCCTTCATCAAAGAAGTCAACGCCCTCCTGCGCGAAGACGCACAGCTCGTGTTGTCTGAAACGGAATTTATGAACAACGACCTGCGCCTCCTGGCATTCCTGCGCATCGGCATCACAGACAGCGCACAAATCGCCGCCATCCTCGGCGTCTCGGTCAACACGGTGTATTGCTACCGCACGAAATTGCGCAACCGCGCCATCGACCGCAACAATTTTGAAAAACAGATAGCAGAGAAGGATGCGTGAGCAAAACGGGCAACAGGCCCTTGCCCCGCCCGCCAATCCATCCCCAACCAAGGACAAACGATGGGAGACAAATTCTTGACCAACAAGAAAATGTCTCCCATCGTTGTTTTCCACGCCGTGCACCGCGAAAACGTCCCAACACGTAGGGCGTTCAAAATTGAAATATTAAAGATTAGCGGTAGCGCCCTCGCAGCGGAGATTTGCACTGGCCCGCACAATCGTCTGTTGCGGCGCCAGCATTGTAGCTCACTTTGCTCGCAAAGTGAGGGCCACGAACACGTAGCGAACATGACCAACGCTTTGGGGCATAACTTTGTGGATTTTCAGCTCGTGCTTGGCCGCCACAATATTCGCCCCCTCACTTTGCGAGCAAAGTGAGCTACAGTGCTTCACCCCAGGGCTTCGTCGCACCTTATTATTTAGCAAAAAACGCAGGTTTTTTTGAGAATTTGAACACCCTACCCTTCAGGGGCGCTGTCGCCTCTCTACCAATCCTGATTTTCTGGATTATGAACATCCTACCTCGAAAGTCAAATTTCGGTCCTCGGAAGTCAGGCCTCAGCCCTCAGAAAAGCCTTACGTTGCATAAACAAAAAAAATCCCCACAATCCGATGTCGGACTATGGGGACTTTTGATGCTATGGTGTACATTTCATTCATTTCTCATGAGTGGAATGCCTGGCCATGCGGCTCTTTAGTAGCATGGCTGTGACAATGGTAAGCATTACTGGCGGCGTGGACCGCGGCCTTCGCCACCTTCGCGGTGCGGACGACGGGCAGGACGGGCAGGACGCTCTTCCCAACCTTCTGGCTTCTCGTCGAGAACGCGGTGTGAGAGACGGAACTTACCAGTCTTCTCGTCGATTTCGAGGAGCTTCACGGTGATGTTGTCGCCTTCCTTGATGCCGGCCTCTTCAACGCTTTCCAAGCGCTTCCAAGCGATTTCGCTGATGTGGAGCAAGCCTTCCTTGCCCGGCATAAACTCAACGAAGCAGCCATAAGGCATGATGCTGATGACCTTGGCGTCGTAAACCTCTCCCACTTCTGGGATGGCAACGATGGCGCGGATCTTGGCAACGGCAGCGTCGATGACAGCCTTGTTGGCACCGCATACCTGGATTTTGCCTACGCCGTCTTCTTCATCAATCGTGATGGTGGCGCCGGTTTCTTCCTGCATGCCCTGGATGATTTTTCCGCCCGGGCCGATAACGGCTCCAATGAATTCCTTAGGAATCTCGAAGGCTTCAATGCGTGGAACGTGTGGCTTGAAGTCAGCACGCGGTTCGGCAATCGTTTCTGTCAGTTTGCCGAGGATGTGCTCACGACCAGCCTTAGCCTGCATGAGGGCCTTCTCGAGGATTTCATAAGAAAGTCCGTCACACTTGATGTCCATCTGGGTGGCGGTCAAACCCTTGGCAGTACCAGTGGTCTTGAAGTCCATGTCGCCCAAGTGGTCCTCGTCGCCGAGGATATCAGAGAGGACAGCGTATTTGTCTTCACCTGGATTCTTGATCAAGCCCATAGCGATACCGCTCACAGGAGCCTTGAGGGGCACACCAGCGTCCATCAAAGCCAGAGTTCCGGCGCAGACAGTGGCCATTGAGCTGGAACCGTTTGATTCCAAAATGTCGCTCACGACACGCACTGTGTATGGGAAGTCGGCAGGAATCTGACCCTTGAGCGCACGCCATGCCAAGTGGCCGTGACCAATTTCGCGACGGCCAACACCGCGCTGAGCCTTGGCTTCACCGGTTGAGAATGGAGGGAAGTTATAGTGGAGGAGGAAGCGCATGTAGCTCTTGTCGAGCACATCGTCAACCATCTTCTCGTCGAGCTTAGTTCCGAGCGTACAGGTTGAAAGCGACTGGGTTTCACCACGGGTGAAGATGGCAGAACCGTGAGGTCCTGGCAGCGGGTCGATTTCGCACCAGATCGGGCGGATTTCTGTTGTCTTACGGCCATCGAGACGCTTGCCTTCGTCGAGGATGCAACGGCGCATGGCATCGCGCTCAACATCGTGGTAGTAGCGGTCGATGAGGTCGTTCTTTTCCTGAAGTTCATCAGCCGAGAGGTCGGCGTGGGCAGCAACGTAGTGTTCCTTGAAGTCTTCACGAATCTTCTCGAAAGCTTCTTCGCGCTGATGCTTGTCGTGGTCGCCTGCTTCAGCAATGGCATAAGCAGGAGCGTAACATTCGTCCTTCACCTGCTGGCGGAGTTCTTCGTCGTTTACTTCGTGGCAATATACGCGCTTCACGTCAGTGCCGAGTTCCTTGGCAAGTTCCTTCTGCAAACGGCACATCGGCTTGATGGCTTCGTGGGCCACCTTCAAAGCCTCGAGCAAAGCGCTTTCAGGCACTTCGTCCATTTCGCCTTCCACCATCATGATGTTTTCTTCGGTGGCACCGACCATGATGTCCATATCGGCGTTGGCGAGCTGTTCGAATGTCGGGTCAACGACATATTCGCCGTTGATGCGGGCTACGCGCACCTCAGAGATGGGAGCTTCGAAAGGAATGTCGGAGCAGGCCAGAGCAGCAGAAGCGGCGAAACCAGCGAGTGCGTCAGGCATGTCAACGCCATCGGCTGAGAAGAGCGTGATGTTGACATACACCTCTGCATGATAATCGCTCGGGAAAAGTGGACGCAAGGCACGGTCAACGAGACGAGACGTCAAGATCTCGTAGTCGGAAGCGCGGCCTTCACGCTTGGTGAAACCGCCGGGGAAACGGCCTGCGGCAGAATATTTTTCCTTGTAGTCACACTGGAGGGGCATGAAGTCAGTGCCGGGGACAGCGTCTTTGGCGCCACAGACTGTGGCAAGCAACATCGTGTTGTTCATGCGCAGCATGACAGCACCGTCGGCCTGTTTGGCCAACTTACCAGTCTCGATGCTGATGGTTCTTCCATCAGGCAACGCGACGGTCTTAGTAATCACGTTCATCGGTTGTTTTTCTTATATGATTTATTCTTATAAACTCTGTAAATCACGCAAATTTAACAATTTATTTTGGAGTGGCCTTTTTAAAATTACTTTTTATTGTTATTTAGTATTGGTAAAAATGCTAAAGGCGCATGCGGGGACTGCAGAAAAGACAGATCACACAAGCATTGGAATAACATTTCTCTCCTCATTATCAACAATATACAACACGTCAGGCTATCTTCTCCGCTCTCCCAACCCACTCTATTTTACCAGAAGGTATTTCAACGCTTTGCCGCCCTATGTCCTAGGGTGTTCAAAATCAAGAAAAGTATCTGTGCGGTTTTGAGCCAAATAACATGGCAGTTGCGCCGCTGCCCCTGAAAGGGGCTCATATTCCAGGATAGGGGCTTGCCCCTATCTCTCGCCGCAGCTCATCAATTCTCGCTTCTGCCCCTGTAAGGTAGGGTGTTCAAAATCGCTTCAAAATCCTACGCATTTTTTGCCTATAGTATTTATGCGTTTGACTACCAAGTTAGGAGAAAGGTTTTCAACCGTCCATTCCTTAATATGGCGGTGTCTTCCATCCTCCAGCCTTTCTTTGAATTCGAAGTTAATTCGTCTGTCCTTGTCGGATAAATGGAGACGAAGAGGCATCATGAGAATGATGGGGGTTACCCCTGCAAGTTTATCATCAGACATCCTGCTTTTTACCACTCCAAACAATGACTCTACCGGATCGGAACTTGCATTGTGCGGCTCTCCTTCATTAACGAAGGCCAGTTCGCGGTCTACATAATCCAATATGAATGAACCGACTTTGCGTTGTCGTTCATTTCCAGACATTAAACCTGTTCTCACGAGTTGCTTGCACCGAGAGATAACATCATGAGACCACCCGTTATTCTTAACGTCTTTCTCGATCTTAGTTATACAGTCCATCGTTTCAGATAGTTCGTCGACAAGAGAGGCGTTTTGTGGAATAAAGGCATATATGCTCTTTATGTCATCCTGGAGAGTATGATACACGTATTGCAAACGGTTAATCCAACCAATCCATATTGACATATTCATAAAACGTGCGACACTACGTTGTGAAGGCGGCTGCACATAAGCTACATCCTGCATGTTGTATTTCAATCTGGCCATCTGTACTTTAGAAGAAAGCTCTTGAAAATCAGCTTCATTCTTGTATGCCCTTTCAAGAAACACCCCAAGAGTATGGCTTATGTCCATATGATGGGAGTAGCCGGCTTCTCTTACTGCCTTGCGTATGGAAGAAGCATTGTCGCTGATTACATATTCTGGTTCGTGCCCGATTTTGTCTACTACCTTTTCCAACACATTTTTGATGGCCGCTGCGTTCCAGCCTTTTGCAATGGAAATATCCACAATGATTACGTCTTTTTCCGTAATTGCAGAACCGGCATTGTTGGCAGGGATGGCGAGTGTGAGCAGAAGCTTCTCACTGCCAATCATCATGCTTTCATCCACAATCAAAGCATATCGCTTGTCTTTGAGCAGGTTGCACGATTCCTTGTATACGCTAAGCCCCAGTTCCTGCGTCCAATAGCCAATTGTTGTATAGGCTGGGACTTTACCGAAAATGTTGCCCATAAACTCGTTCAAGATGTTGAATATCTCAACTATCTGGCGTGAGCCAACAGACAAACGCGCATAGAAAGCCACACTCAGTGCGACCATCAAACTGGAGTAATGATGTCGTCTAATAGATTCATCATTTGCTCGAAGGTTTTCTGGTCCAAGCCAGCATTCGGTTTCTCTTTTTTTTTAAGCGCCGAACGGTATTTAGCGTTCCTTGACTGGGCGGTAGACAACCTTCCCATGAGATTGCGCTTGTCTCTTTGGAGAGACACCTTCTCTTTCTTGAGTTTATCTACCTGCATTTTGAGCTTTTCTATTTCCTTATCTTGAGCTGATTTTTTCATAAATATCACATGTATTGTTTATGTAAATTTACTAAAAATCAGTGAGTTGTGCAAATTTTTCAAGAACTATTTTCCGATTTTAAGCATTAAATGCCAGCAACTTGACAAGCCCAAAATCTCGCAATTTTAACATCGGATTTTTTCTAGATTTTGAACACCCTACCTGTAAGGGGCTCATATCTCGAATCTTGTTGCGGGGCAAGCCCCGCCCACGATATGCGCCCCTTACAGGGGCAGCAGCGAGAATTGATGAGCTGCGGCGGGAGATAGGGGCAAGCCCCTATCCTAAATATGAGCCCCTTTCAGGGGCAGCGGTGCCGCAAACGACGTTACAATGCTGGTGCCGCAAGGTACGTCGCAAACGCCTTCCCGAATCGCCTCCCCCTTTTTTCAACCATCAAACGATATGACAAACAATTATGAGATAATGGCCCCTGTGGGCTCACGCGAGTCGCTGGCCGCCGCCTTAAAAGCTGGCGCCGACTCCATCTATTTCGGCATAGAAGCCCTCAATATGCGGGCACATTCTGCCAATCGTTTCACCATTGACGACCTGAGAGAAATCGCCGCCATGTGTGCTGAACACGGCGTCAAGAGTTATCTGACGGTCAACACCATCATCTACGACGAAGACATCGAACTCATGCACCGCATCTGCGATGCCGCCCACGATGCCGGCATCTCCGCTGTCATCGCTGCCGATGTCGCCGTCCTCGTCTATTGCCGCGAGATTGGTCAGGAAGTCCATCTCTCCACGCAGCTCAACATCTCCAACGTTGAGGCCCTGAAGTTCTATGCCCAGTTTGCCGACGTCGTTGTCCTCGCCCGCGAGCTCAACCTGCGGCAGGTGGCCCATATCCACCAGGCCATTGAGGAGCAGAACATCTGCGGCCCTTCGGGAGCCCCTGTGCGCATCGAGATGTTCTGCCACGGCGCCCTCTGCATGGCCGTCAGCGGTAAGTGCTATCTCTCGCTCGACAACCTCGGACGCTCCGCCAACCGTGGCGAGTGTATGCAGGTGTGCCGACGTAGCTACACCGTGCGCGACCGCGAGACGGGCGTGGAACTCGATGTCGACAACAAATATATCATGAGTCCGAAGGACCTCAAGACCATCGGATTCATCGACCGCATGATGAAAGCCGGCGTGCGTGTGTTCAAAATTGAAGGACGCGCACGCTCTGCAGAATACGTTTACACCGTTGTGCGCTGCTACAAGGAAGCCATCGAAGCCGTTGAGCGTGGCGAGTTCACCGAAGAAAAGGTGGAGGACTGGAACACGCGCCTGAAAACCGTTTTCAACCGCGGTTTCTGGGACGGCTACTACCTCGGACAGCGCCTCGGCGAATGGAGCGCCAAATACGGGTCGTCGGCCACAGAGAAAAAGGTGTATGTTGGCAAGGGAACGAAATATTTCTCACGTCTCGGCGTGGGCGAGTTCTATCTCGAAGCCGGAGAAATCCACCGTGGCGACAAGCTCGTCGTGATTGGTCCAACAACTGGCGTCATTTATCTGACGGCCGACGAGATTCACTATGACAACGGGCCCGTTGAGGTGGGCAAGAAAGGATGGGCCGTCTCGGTCGCCGTGCCAGAAAAAATACGCCCTTCCGACAAACTCTATAAACTGGTGGCAACAGACGATTTTTAATTCTTGATATGAACCTGTTATTTGACTACGGCGGCGTCTTGGTCGACCTCGACAAGCAACGCTGCATCCGCGCATTCGAAGCCCTCGGCTTCGACATCCGCCCTTATCTCGGCACCTATGCCCAAGCCGGTTTCTTCTCGGAACTGGAGCGCGGCGCCATCTCCGTTGAGGGCTTCTGCGACAAGATACGTGAGGCGGCAGGCAACGAAAGTCTCTCCGACACTGATATCTGCAACGCCTGGAAGGATTATCTCACGGGCGTGCCAGCGGAACGCCTGGAGATGCTGCTGAAAATCGCACGGCATTATCCCGTTTATCTCCTGAGCAACACCAACACCATTCACTGGAAGATGGCGGAGGAGGACTATTTCAACTTCCAGGGACACACCGTTGACGACTTCTTCCGCAAGAAGTTTCTCTCCTTCGAAATCGGGGCGGAGAAACCCTCGGAGGAAATCTACCAGGCCGTTATCGACGGCATCGGCTGCGAGCCTTCCGACATCCTCTTCTTCGACGATTCCGACGTCAACTGCGATGCCGCACGCAAGATGGGGCTGCAGGCCCGCGTGGCGCCTGCCAACAGTGCGTGGCTCTCGTTCTTCACCGCCGATGGCGAATATATTCCTGAAGCGGAGTGACGCATGGGAGCGGCATATATCTTAAACAACTGTGAGGCTTTCACCCCCACCGGTGCTGCCTCCCAGCGTGTGGCCACCATCGGTTTCTTTGATGGCGTCCATACCGGCCACCGCTATCTCCTCTCGCAGGTGGAGCGGCTGGCGCGTGAAAACAGCATGGCGGGCATGGCCGTCACCTTCGAGCGCCATCCGCGCCAGGTGTTGCAGACCGACTATTGTCCCGTGTTGCTCAACACGCCCGAAGAGAAATACCGCCATCTGGCGGAGAGCGGCATCGACGCCTGCGTGATGCTCGATTTCACGGTGCAGATGGCGCAGCTTTCGGCACGCGACTTCATGCGCCTTTTCCTCCGCGAACGCTATGGCGTGGAGAAACTCGTGATGGGCTATGACCACCGCTTCGGCCACGAGCGCCATCTTTCGTTGGCCGACTATCAGGCCATCGGGCGCGAAGTGGGCATCGAGGTGGTGCAGGCCGAAGCCTTCCAGACGGCGGACCTCACGGTGAGCTCTTCCGCCATACGCCGCCTCTTGCAGGGGGGCGACGTCGACCGTGCCAACCGCTGTCTGGGCTATGCCTACGAACTGGCGGGGACTGTGGTCGACGGCCACCACGTGGGGCGCGACTTGGGATACCCAACGGCCAACCTGCGGCCCGAAAACGTCTTGAAACTCGTGCCGGGACGTGGCGTTTATGCCGTTGAGGCCGTGTATGATGGGAAGACCTATCCCGCGATGCTCAACATCGGATTTCGCCCGACGCTCGACAACGGTGCGGAGAGCACCATCGAAGCGCATCTCTTCGGCTTCTCTGGCAATCTCTATGGCGAGACGCTGACCCTCCGTTTCCTCCATCGTGTGCGCGACGAACAGCGCTTCCCATCGCTCGATGCGCTGAAGCGACAGTTGGCGGAGGATGCGGCGACGGTTTGTCGGATGTTGGGGCGGGGGTGATAGCGAATTAATGAATTTCGTGGGGCGCGTGATTGGGGCGAAAAACAACGAAATATAATAATGGCCTCAGACGGCGTAACAACGAATTACACGAATTAACGAATTGCCGGGCCGCTTGGGCGTTGGGATTGCCCCTGAAAGGGGCTCATATTCCAGGATAGGGGCTTGCCCCTATCTCCCGCCG
>OHYO01001056.1_pt1 | contig 9993 bp, 8 predicted proteins | sample 1580291 | NCBI WGS metagenome assembly OHYO01 (sample SAMEA3882526, study PRJEB24775) | human gut metagenome | biome: human-associated habitat; feature: intestine environment; material: feces | place: Netherlands | collected 2009/2010
CAGCCGGTAGCTTTTACGATATAGTTATAGATTTTGCGGTAGGTAGCTGTGTTGTAATGCTGACCGTCTGCTGCATAATAACCAACCTTCTGCAGGTGGCTGAAACAGTCCAGGTAATAATCCGGGAAGTTCTTTCTTAATGCATCGTTAAAAGGTCTGATCGTGGCATTGCTTACATTATAAGCACCAACTCCAATCACGGGATTGATTGACATCAGATAGATGTTTGCATTTGGGTGACTGGCAATAAAGGAACGATAATAGGCGATATATTTTGCCTGCTGATAAAGGTAATCGTTCAGACCGAAACCAAACACTACCGTGGATTCCGGGTAGGATGCCAGATAAGATTCCAGCATAGGACCGGCAGTGGATCTAAGCCAGTCATATCCCATGGATACTTTTCCGATATAAATTGCATTTCCGATTCCACATTCACGCATGGAAGCAACACGGCAGTCTCCCAGAATGATCAGGCGGGATTTTGAAGTCCGTTTTACTTTTGTGACAGCACCGGTTGATGATACATAACGGCTTCCAATCCATTTTTTCTTAACCATGGCACCTGTTTTGGGATGGAAATAATAACGCTTGCCGCCGATTTTTTGCCAGCCATGTGATAACTGACCGGTGGTTTTTGAAAAGTAATAGGTTTTATTACTGATTGTGCGAAGCCCTTTCATAAGTTGGCCATTTCTGGATTTGGATTCAGAGAGGAAATATGTTTCTCCGTTATAAGTCTTCCATCCTGTTTCGGCATATCCCTGGGAATTAAAGCTGTAATATTTTCCGGCGATTTTCAGCCAGCAGGATTTGGGAGAGCGGCCATCTGTATACACATATTTGCTGCCGTTCTCGTCTCTCTGCCAGGTGCCTGCCTTTGCCTGTTTAACAGAAGGCAGGATGTTTGTGCCGGCTGATACTGTTACACTTGCACACATGATAAAGATGCAAAGGAACATAAATGCCAGCAGGCTTTTGGAGTGTAGCTTTTTTCTTTTCATTTTGATTCATCTCCTTTGAAATTTGACTGTGAATAGTTACAGAAACCTGATAAATTTAATTTATCACAAACAGAAATACAATACAACTATGAAGATGTTCTTGCATATTTTATTTGCTTCCCTTATAATGTAACGTATCATTGTTTTATCAAATTAAAGGGAAAGAGGATTAAAGAAATGAAAAAAATTTGGGACAAATGGACCAGGATTGCGTTGGTAAAGAGAATCCTGGTTGGCCTGATTCTGGGTGCGATTCTGGGAATTGCTGTACCGCAGGCAACAGGAATCGCAATTCTGGGTGATGTCTTTGTAAGTGCATTAAAGGCAATCGCACCTTTGCTGGTATTCTTCCTGGTTGTTAGTTCCCTGTGTAATGCAGGAAAATCTCATGGAGGAGTTATTAAGACAGTTATCATTCTCTATATGTTCAGTACAGTTCTGGCAGCAGTGATTGCAGTATTTGCGAGTATGGCATTTCCTGTAAAGATGACACTTGCAAATGCAGCAACAGATACAAGTGCACCACAGGGTATCGTTGAGGTATTAAATAACCTGCTTCTGAACGTAGTTGCCAACCCGGTATCTTCATTGGTAAATGCAAACTATGTAGGTATTCTGATGTGGGCAGTTCTTCTTGGACTTGCTTTCCGTGCAGCCGATAAGATGACAAAGAACGTTCTGGCTGATGTTGCAGATGGTATTTCCATGGTAGTAACCTGGATCATTAATCTTGCACCTTTTGGAATCTTTGGTCTGGTATTTAACACAGTATCCACAAACGGTCTGGATATTTTTACAACTTATGGAAAACTGCTGCTTCTCCTTGTAGGATGTATGCTGTTTATCTATTTTGTGACCAATCCGCTTCTGGTTTACTGGTGTATCCGCCAGAATCCATATCCGCTGATTTTCCACTGCCTGAAGAGAAGTGCGCTGACGGCTTTCTTTACAAGAAGTTCCGCAGCTAATATTCCGGTAAACATGAAAGTCTGTGAAGAGATGGGACTGGACAGAGATACTTATTCTGTAACCATTCCGCTTGGTGCAACTATTAATATGGATGGTGCGGCTATCACTATTACGGTTATGACAATGGCAACTGCATTTACTCTTGGTATTCATGTAGATATTCCGACAGCAATTATCCTGAGTCTTCTTGCAGCTCTGTCAGCATGTGGCGCTTCCGGTGTAGCAGGCGGATCACTTCTTCTGATCCCGATGGCATGCTCCCTGTTTGGAATTTCGGATGACATCTCCATGCAGGTTGTTGCAGTAGGATTTATCATTGGCGTAGTTCAGGACTCTGTAGAAACAGCTTTGAACTCTTCTTCAGATCTTCTGTTATCTGCTTCCGCAGAATTCAGACAGTGGAGACTGGAAGGGAAAGAGATTAAATTTAAATAAGATTGCAATGAGCGAAACGGTCGTCCGGTATGGACGGCCGTTCTTTCATATAAGGCAGAACTATAAAAATGATTGCTACATATTCGGGAATTTCTGTGCATACACTGTAAAAACAGCGTCTTCGGAGGCTTATCCGTGAAAGATTATATCGAGGAGCGGGCAGTGGAAATTGCAAATTATATTATTGATACAAAGGCAACGGTGCGTCAGGCGGCGAAGAAATTCGGGATTAGTAAGAGCACTGTACATAAGGACTGCACTGACCGTCTCAGTCAGCTCAATCCGGGACTGGCATGTGAAGTGAGACAGGTTCTGGATGTGAACAAGCAGGAGCGGCATATCAGAGGTGGGCTCGCTACCAGAGAGAAATATTTACATCAGCATTAACAAAAATGGCTGCTGTCGGATATGACAGTAGCTTTTTTGATACATTTTCTGTATAATAAATCCAGATATTTCAGGATATTTTGTATATACATAAGGAGGACAAGAAGATGGCATTAATGGAAGTGAACTTCTTTTCAAAAGCACTGATGCGTCCGGTAACGATGAATGTAATCCTGCCGGCAGATAAGGTGTTTTTTGAAGAGGAAACAGAAGAAGAGAACAAACCGTTTAAGACTTTGTATCTGCTTCACGGAGTAATGGGAAATTACACAGACTGGGTAACAGGAACATGTATTAAGCGATGGGCAGAAGAAAAGAATCTGGCAGTAGTTATGCCTTCCGGAGCAAATATGTTCTATATGGATCATCCGAATGCAAATGAAAACTACAGTGAATTTATCGGAAAAGAACTTGTAAAGATCACACGAAGAATGTTTCCGTTATCCCACAAAAAAGAAGATACATTTATCGCCGGGTTATCTATGGGAGGATACGGTGCAATCCGAAATGGTCTGAAATACCATGATACATTCGGATATATCGCAGGCCTTTCGTCAGCCATGATACTTGAAAAAATGGGGACAGCAGATGACAGTTCTCCTATGTTCTTTGAGAAAAAAAGTTTTCTGGAGAGTGTATTTGGAGATCTGTCCCGGATTAAAGACTGTGAGATCAATCCGGAATGGATTGCCGAAAATATGAAAAAAGATGGAATCCCATTCCCGCATATGTACCTTGCCTGTGGACTGGATGATCCGCTTCTTCCTCCGAACCGTAAGTTCAGAGATACCATGCAGAAACTGGGTGTGGATGTAACTTACGAGGAAGGTCCGGGAGCACATGAGTGGGATTTCTGGAACCGTTATATTAAGAAAGTACTGGACTGGCTGCCACTTGATAAGGACAGTAAAGAAGGGCTGAACAGCGGGAATGTAGGATTGTAAAAGAGAGAGTCGCAACAGATGGATATGAAATCTGTTGTGGCTCTTTTTATTTCTGTTGCAGGAAATTACTCCGTAATGTTTCTGTAACAGAATAAAGTTATATGGGCAGGACTCCTTCTTAATACAAAATTATCATAGCAATTTTGCAGAAAATATATTGAATATCAGACAGAAGTTGTGTATAATGAAAAAACAAAATAAAGTATATTATTTTAGAAAAAGGTAAAATAAAAACCTGAAATCATAAACTGTGGAGGTAAAAATGACTAAGCTTGTAATCAATCCATCAAAGAGACAGAGCAAAATCAACAAAGAGATTTATGGACATTTCTCAGAGCATCTGGGAAGATGTATCTACGAAGGAATCTATGTAGGTGAGGATTCCCCGATTCCGAACAAGAACGGAATGCGTACAGACGTAGTAGAAGCACTGAAGCATATCAGGATTCCGGTACTTCGCTGGCCGGGTGGATGTTTCGCAGATGAATACCACTGGAAAGACGGTATCGGACCAAAGGAAACACGTAAAAAAATGATCAACACACACTGGGGCGGTGTGGTAGAGGATAACAGCTTTGGTACACACGAATTTTTTGAACTCTGTGAGCAGCTTGGCTGCGAAGCTTATGTTAATGGTAACCTGGGAAGCGGAACAGTTCAGGAAATGTCTGAATGGGTAGAATATATCACATTCGAGGGTGTTTCTCCGATGGCTGACCTCCGTAAGAAAAACGGACATGAGAAACCATGGAAACTGGATTTCTTTGGAGTTGGAAATGAAAACTGGGGATGCGGCGGAAATATGAATCCTGACTTCTATGCAAATGAATACCGCCGTTATCAGACCTATGTCCGCAATTATCATCCGGATCACCCAATCCACAAAGTCTGCTGTGGTGCCAATGTAGATGATTATGAGTGGACATCCGAAGTATTAAAGACTACACATAATCATTGCCTGAAAGAACTTCACGGAAATATGGATGGTCTTTCTCTTCATTATTATGTACATCCGGAAGGATGGGAGATCAAGGGAAGTGCTACAGATTTTGATGATAAGGTATGGTATAAGAGTCTGAATAAAGCGCTCTTTATGGAAACTTTGATCGAGCGTCACGGACATATCATGGACGAATATGATCCAGAGAAAAAAATCGGCATGATCGTTGATGAATGGGGCGCATGGTACACAGTAGAACCAGGAACAAACCCGGGATTCCTGTATCAGCAGAACACAATGAGAGATGCCCTGATCGCAGGTATCACTTTGAATATCTTTAACAAACACAGCGACAGAGTAAAGATGGCGAACCTTGCACAGATCGTAAATGTGCTTCAGTCTGTGATTCTTACTGACGGTGCTGATATGATTCTGACACCAACTTATCATGTATTTGATATGTATAAATATCATCAGGATGCAATGCTTGTAGACAGTTCTGTTGAAACAGAAACTATTGGTGTGGAAGACGAATGGCAGGTACCAAACCTGACAGAATCCGTATCTGTAGCAGAAGATGGAGCTGTACATATCACACTGACAAACCTGTCTCTGGATAAAGATTATGAAATCAGAACTATCCTTACAGATTACCAGGTAAATGAAGTTAAAGGTGAGATTGTACACGGTGAAATGCACGAAATGAACACCTTCGAAACACCGAATCAGGTTCGTGTAAAAGAATTTAACGAAGTGGAAAAAACAGCAGAGGGAATTAAATTTACAATTCCTAAATGCAGTGTTCTCCATCTGGAAGTAAGATAATTACAGTATTTTTAAACAGATAAAATGAAAGATTAATAAACTTTACAAATTCACAGAAAATGCCGCTTCTGACAAAACAGACAGGTATTTTCTGTGAACATTTATAATGGAAACAAAAAGGAGACTAAGGTATGAACGGGAAGCTGCGTGTGTGCAGGAAATGTCTGCCCGGACAGAAGAATGAAGAAGCTTTTTATGAGGATCTGTCACGCTATATTCAGCGTATGGATGAAGAGCTGAAAGTAGATCAGCAGACCTATGAGAAAAGGCTTGGCATATGCAGCTCCTGTGAACGGTTAATGAGTGGGATGTGCAGGCTCTGCGGATGCTTTGTGGAACTGCGGGCTGTACAGAAGGTGCGAAAATGTCCGGATCTGCCGGCAAAATGGGAGGCGCAGAAATGAAAGAAGGTTTAAAGAGCAGTTTGCTGAATAAGGTAAAAGTAACGGATAAATTCTGGCAGGGATATCAGGAACTGGTAATAGATACAGTAATTCCTTATCAGGAGAAAATATTAAATGATGAGATCCCGGGAGTGGAGAAGAGTCATGCACTGGCAAACTTCCGTATTGCAGCAGGACTGGAAGAGGGTGAATTTTACGGAATGGTTTTCCAGGACAGTGATGTTGCCAAATGGCTGGAAGGTGTAGCGTATGCACTGGAAGTCCGATCGGATGCTGAACTGGAAGAACGTGCAGATAAGGTTATTGAAATCATTGAAAAAGCGCAGCAAGATGACGGTTATCTGAATACTTTTTTCACGATCAAAGAGCCGGAACACCGCTGGCAGAACTTACAGGAATGCCATGAATTATACTGTGCCGGACATATGATGGAAGCAGCGGCGGCTTATTATGAGGTGACTGGAAAAGACCGTCTGCTTCATGTAATGGAGCGCATGGCAGAACATATCGGGAAACGTTTTGGAACAGAAGAAGGTAAAGAACCGGGCATTCCGGGACATCAGGAAATCGAGCTGGGACTTCTGCGTCTCTATGAAGTAACCGGAAAAGAAAATTACAAAGACCTTGCCAGATATTTCATTGAACAGCGTGGAAAAGATCCGGATTACTTTGTCAAAGAGAGGAAAAAAAGAGGCTGGGTTCACTTTGATATGGATGTGCATAACAGAGAATATAACCAGGCACATGCTACTGTCTATGAGCAGAAAGAAGCAGTAGGACACAGTGTCCGTGCAGTTTACATGTATACTGCCATGGCAGAACTGGCTTCTCTTTACAAAGATGAAAAACTCTATCAGGCATGCTGTGATCTCTGGGAGAACATGACTCAGAAGAGAATGTATATCACCGGAGGAATCGGCAGTACCGTAGACGGCGAGGCATTTACCATTGATTATGATCTGCCGAATGACACCGTTTATGCGGAAACCTGTGCATCCATCGGGCTGGTATTTTTTGCAAGAAAGATGCTTGATAATGTGATGGATGGACGCTATGCAGATGTGATGGAACGAGCACTTTATAATGGGATCATCAGCGGAATGCAGCTTGACGGAAAGAGATTTTTCTATGTAAATCCACTGGAAACAGAACCTGGAGTCAGCGGAAAATTATATGGATATAAGCATGTTCTGCCGGAGCGTCCGGGCTGGTATACATGTGCATGTTGTCCTCCCAATGTAGTGCGTCTGCTGATGTCTCTTGGCAAATATCTGTGGAGTGAGACTGAAGAGGGAGTTTATTCTCATATCCCGGCAGGCACAGAAGCACACTTTGATAAGATGGATGTAACCGTAGAAAGCAACTATCCGTGGGATGGCAGAGTGACCTATCATATAACCGGAAAAACAGAGAAAGAAACCATTCTGGGAATCCATATTCCATCCTGGGTACGTCCGGGTTCTGTTCAGGTACGTATAAATGGAAAAATGAAGGATATCACAGCAGATGTGGAAAAAGGATATCTGATCCTTAAGAGAGTGTGGGAAAATGATGAAGTAGAACTTGTTTTTCCGATGAAGATCCGCAAGATTTATGCAAACCTTAAAGTAAGGGAAGATGCCGGCTGTGTAGCATTTATGCGCGGGCCGATCGTTTATTGTTTCGAGGGTGTGGACAATCCGGGCCTGCTTCAGTCTTACCACATCTTTGAAGATGCAAAGATGGAAGAGGAAGTCTGCAAAGAAGGCCTGCTGGAAGGCTGCGTCCTGCTTAAGATCAAAGCACGTAAGCTGGAAACAGTGGGAGATTCTCTGTACAGTGATATTGCACCGGTGAGAACGCTGACAACACTGACAGCAGTGCCGTATTACACATGGGGCAACCGCGGAGAAAATCAGATGAGAGTCTGGATGCGCGGAGAATAACCGGAGAATCAGATGAAATATAAAACAAAAGCAAGGAACTATGTGGCAAAACACATCGGTTCCTTGCTTTTTGCTGTTTTCAGATATTCTGTAAAATTATACATTTGGAGTATAATGCACTTTCACATTAATATCCTGATTATAGTTTCCGAAATCTTTTCCGAAGAGTGTCAGACCGCCAATATTCTGAGATGGTTCATCCACCTGGAAACGGAATACCATATCATCCTGAGAGGTAAAAGTGAGCTGCTGTGTATTCACATCAGAGATCTTTAATCCATCGATAAAAGTACCGTGACGGTCAATGACAAGCATCTTCAGAAGACCATACTGATTCCAGTTCGGGAACCACCAGTCGGGAGTGAACATACCGTGGACATCACCGAAATCTCCGGGGCTTGTCCAGGTTCCGACCTTTGTATTATTCAGGAAAAAGGAAATATCAGAAGGCCAGTCACTGTTGACTCCGGGAGCTTCTGAACTGATTTCAAAGGAGAGTGTCAGCCGGTCGATCTTCTGTCCCGGAGGCAGCATATTTGGAATGCGGTAATCAATAAATCCCCGTCCAAACCATAAAATCTTTGCATCTACATGGCTCGGATGAGCAAAATAACGAGGATCATCTACCTCACCGATGAGATTATCGGTAGTAGACAGCCCACAGGTTGGATAGACAGAATAATTAAAGTAGTTGCCGATCGGAATGTCAATAGAGTAACTGTCCTCAGCCGGGCTGTCATTGTTAGAGGCAATATCAACCAGGATTTTGTCAACATTAATGCGACAGACCTTCTGGTTTCCGTGGCCGGAATGCTCTGGAAGAATTGCGAGAATTCCGGATTCTTCGAGTTTCTTTACATGGCTGGTCAGGGCACCGTTGGTAATCCCCAGACTGGAAGCCAGTTCATTCATATTCATTTCCTGATGCTCAAGGAGAGTCTGGATCAGCCGTATGCGGATGTCAGAACCAAGAGCTTTGAAGACAGGGACCGCCTGCTCCAGACTTTTAATATATAACATAACGGATTTCCCTTTCTGTTAAAAATGATTTTGTAACGTTTACGGTAAATTATAACGAATCTGCAAAAAATGTGCAACGAAAAGAAAAAAATATAGTTGATATTTTCTGAAAAATGCAGTACAATTTTAAATATATAAAAATAATTTATATAGACCTAAAATAAAAAGCGGACAGGGGGACGTACAATGAGTGAAGAACTTAAGTATAATGAGCCATGGATTCTGCAGAGAGCAGATCCATATGTTTACCGCCACACAGATGGAAACTATTATTTTACAGCATGGAATCTGCGAAGTCTGCAGATCTGAGAAACTGGATCGGTTTTTCTTCCGGTGCCAACGCAAAACAGAAATTCTGGTATCTCACACTGCCGCTTCTGAAACCGACAACCATCTATGTTGTTACAATTTCCGTATATGCCGGTCTGTCCATGTTCCTTGAGAGTTTCATGTTGTGGAATGGTAACTCCTCACCGAAGAACATTGGTCTTACTATCGTAGGATATCTGTATAAACGTGGTATTGAGAAAAATGATATGGGTTATGCGTGTGCTGTAGGTATGGTGCTTCTGGTGATTGCCCTGGCTATCAATGTTGTCCAGCTTGTGGCAACAGGAACATTCAAGAAGGAGGAAAAGTGATATGGCAAAAACAGCAGCTCAGCCAAAGACAATGGAATCAAATCATAAAGTTGCGTCTGTATTATCCACAGGGCTTTTCGCTATCCTCTGTGTGCTGATCGCATTCCCGCTTCTTGCAGGTTTCTTCGCTTCCTTCCAGGAAGGTCGTGAAGTAGTTATGAAGGGTATGTCCCTGAATCTTGATTTTTCCAAGATGCATCTGGACAACTATAAATACCTGTTTTCCGGAAATGAGGATTCCCGAAAATATTTCATGTGGTATAAAAACAGTCTGATCCTGACACTGATTACAGTAGTTCTGACACTGCTGGTATGCTACTTCATCGCATACGGTCTGACCATGTACAAATTTAAACTTCAGGGATTTTTATTCTTCCTGGTAATCGCAACTATGTGTGTTCCTTTTGAAATCCTGATGCTTCCTCTGTATAACGAAGTTACATCTCTTGGAATCATCAATACAAGAGCCGGTGTTATTCTCCCCGGACTATGTGGTGCA
>OHYO01001069.1_pt1 | contig 9851 bp, 6 predicted proteins | sample 1580291 | NCBI WGS metagenome assembly OHYO01 (sample SAMEA3882526, study PRJEB24775) | human gut metagenome | biome: human-associated habitat; feature: intestine environment; material: feces | place: Netherlands | collected 2009/2010
CTCCCCTTTGGAAACCCTTCTTGGGAGAAGGAGACGGGCCTCGCCTCTGGAAACCCCTCTTGGGGATGGGGAGCGGCAGCGGAAAGAGGAGCAGAGGGTGTCCTATTTGCACCCTGAGGTTTGATGCAACTATCAGCACGGCGTACAAGGCCGGACAAGCTCTGCACCCCGCCCGTGATTTAGTACGCAATTCTTCACCTGCACAGCAGTTCTCACAGAATCCGTTTCCCCCAAACTTGCACCTGTGTGCAAGTTTGGAACAAACACTTTTTCTTTTCCACCGTGCACGGCGCATTTTCTTTTTGGCGTTTCAAAAAGAAAATGGGGGGTGCATTCCGGCAGGCAAAGCCTGCATCCCTGCGGCGGTTCGCCGCATCCCCTGTGGAGCACAGTCCCTGCGGAAGCAGAAAAGATGGGGATTCAATTCTGCATGGTATCGCCATGCTTTCCCGTGCCGCAAGGCGGCACACCCTTATACGATCTGGTATCATAAAACAGAAACATTTGCTGAAAGATAAAGAAAGAGGTATTTTTATGGCGGAACTGACCCCCATGATGAAGCAGTATCTGGAAATCAAGAAGGACAATCCGGATTCCATTTTGTTTTTCCGTCTGGGGGACTTCTATGAAATGTTCGCCGACGATGCAAAGCTTGCCTCCAAAGAACTGGATCTGACCCTGACCTCCCGGGATCACGGCAAGAACGCCAAGCCGGAGGAAGAGCGGGTGCCCATGTGCGGCATCCCCTATCACGCCAGCGAGTCCTACATCGCCCGGCTGATTGCCAAGGGCTACAAGGTGGCCATCTGCGAGCAGATGGAGGACCCCGCCACCGCCAAGGGGCTGGTGAAGCGGGATATTATCCGGGTGGTGACCCCCGGCACTGTCATCGATGCCGCATGTCTGGATGATAAGTCCGGCAACTACCTCTGCGGCATTTATCTGGACAGTCAGGGAGGCGGCGCGGCCTTCTGCGACCTCTCCACCGGTGAGACTCACCTCACCGCCTTCTCAGGTAAAGATACCCTGACCCACATCATCAATGAGCTGGGCCGGTTCAGCCCCGCCGAGGCCATTCTCAGCGACGGGGCATTCAGCGAGAAGGCGCTGACAGACGTCCTTACCGACAAATTCCACTGCCGCTATGAAAACGGTGGTGAGCGCCGGTTCCGGCTGGCGGAGGCGGAGAAAAATATCCGCGCCCAATTTGGTGAGGAAGCCTTTTCCAGGCTGCCCGCCGGGGAACCTGCCGCCGCCATGGCTCTGGGCGGTTTGCTGAACTACCTCTACGAGACCCAGAAAACCGACCTCTCCCACATCCGGGAACTGGATTATTACCGTCAGGGCCGGTTCATGGAGCTGGATCTGGCCGCCCGCCGGAATCTGGAGTTGACAGAGACCCTTCGGAGCAAGGAGAAGAAGGGCAGCCTCCTCTGGGTGCTGGACAAAACCAAGACCCCCATGGGCGGTCGAATGCTGCGAAGCTGGTTAGAACGCCCCCTCCTGTCCGTGACGGATATTGACCGCCGCAGCAGCGCCGTGGCTGCGCTGGTGGATGACACCATCCGCAGGGAGGAACTCATCGCCGGAATGACCGGCCTTGGAGACATGGAACGGCTCATTGGCCGCATCGTCTATGGCACCGCCGGTGGCCGGGACCTGACCTCCCTCCGCGCCGCCATGGAAAAGCTGCCCAACCTGAAGGAACAGCTTTCCGGCTTTTCCGACCGCCGCCTGACGGAGCTGACGGCAGAACTGGACACCCTGGACGATATCGGCGGCGACATTGCCGCCGCCATCTGTGACGAGCCGCCCTTTTCTGTCCGGGAAGGCAGCATCATCCGGGATGGCTTCAACGAAGAAGTGGACCGCCTGCGGCACATTCTGAAAAGCGGCAAGGGTGTTATGGCGGAGATGGAGGCCAAGGAGAAGGAAAAAACCGGCATCCGCACCCTGAAAATCGGCTATAACAAGGTGTTCGGCTACTATATTGAGGTCTCCAACGCCTTTAAGGAGCAGGTGCCGGAAACCTACATCCGCAAACAGACCTTGGTAAACGGCGAGCGGTTCATCACACAGGAACTGAAGGATCTGGAGCACGAGATCCTGACGGCCTCCGAGCGGGTGGTGGCGCTGGAGTATGAGCTGTTCTCCGCCCTGCGCCAGCAGATCGCGGACAACGCCGGACGCATCCAGAAAACCGCCGCCGCGGTAGCAGAGTGCGACGCGCTGTGCTCCTTTGCCTCCGTAGCAGTCCACAACAATTTCTGCCGTCCGGAGGTGGACGAGTCCGGGGTCATTGAGATCCGGGAGGGCCGTCATCCGGTGGTGGAAAAGGTTCTGAAGGACAGCCTGTTCGTCCCCAATGACACCTTTATGGGTGAAAAGGAAGAACGGGTGGCCATCATCACCGGCCCCAACATGGCCGGTAAATCCACTTATATGCGGCAGGTGGCGCTGATCGTCCTCATGGCCCAGATGGGCAGCTTCGTCCCCGCCAAATACGCCCATATCGGCGTGGTGGATCGGATCTTCACCCGCATCGGCGCCAGCGACGATCTCTCCGCCGGGCAGTCCACCTTCATGGTGGAGATGACGGAGGTCTCCGATATTCTCCATCAGGCCACCAAAAATTCTCTCCTGATCCTGGATGAGATCGGCCGGGGCACCTCCACCTTTGACGGCATGGCCATCGCCCGAGCTGTTCTGGAATACTGCGCTGACAAAAAGACGCTGGGGGCCAAAACTTTGTTTGCCACCCATTATCACGAGCTGACAGAAATGGAAAACACCCTCCCCGGCACGGTGAACTACAACATCGCCGTCAAGCGCCGGGGGGAGGATATCATCTTCCTGCGGAAGATCATCCCCGGCGGCGCCGACCGCAGCTACGGCATCGAAGTCGCCAAGCTGGCGGGTCTGCCGGAGAAGGTGGTCCAGCGGGCCAAGGTCATCCTGAAGGAACTGGAGGACGAAAACGGCGTACAGTACGTGGCCGCTCGGAAGGAAAGCGATCAGGTCTCGCTGGACGCCATGAGCGAGGGCGAGGTACTGGACGCCATCCGCCGCTGCCAGCCGGACACCCTGACGCCCATTGAGGCCATGGGGCTGTTGTATGAATTGAAGCAGAAATTGAACAAATAGCTGTGCGATTCTTCTCAATGGGCTTTGCCCATTGGAATGTCCCCCACATTTCCCTTACTCCCGCAAGGGGCGGTTCCCACCGCAAGGACGTGGGGCGCATTCTTTTCTGGAAAAGAACCCGCCCCACACCCCGGAAGAAAAGCACCAGGGCGTTTCGACTTCGCCCTGGACCCCCAACGACACAAAGGGCGAGGGCTGCGGCCCTCTCCCTTTGGAAACCCTCTCCCGGGGACGGGGGACGGAGGTGAGGCCCCCGCCTTTGGGAACCCCTCCCGGAGTTGGACGGGGGAGCGGCAGCGGAAAGAAGGGCAGGGGGCGTCCTGTTTGGAACATTGGTGTGCGGCGGACTTTCTGGTGCGGGGACACAGTTCCGGGCGGAATAGGTATAGCGCAGCCGGTAGGAGACTTCTGGATTTGGTCGGCAGTTTGTGACGGCCAGCCCCCCGTTTTGGATGATTTGACACCTTCGTGTCAAATCACCCCTCAGCGTTTTTTCTTTTGTACCGTGTCCGGCACGTTTTCTTTTTGGCAAGACAAAAAGAAAATGTGGGGGACATTCTGCACGGCAAAGCCGTGCCTTCCCGTGCCGCATAGCGGCACCGTGGTTCATCCCTGCGGCGATTCGCCGCACATTCTGGGTCCTCCCTTTCAGGGAGAACCATTCAAAGGAGCCTTGCAATGGCCAAACGTAAATCCGCCTCCTATATGACCCCCGGTGAGCAGATCGCCGGAACTGTTTTCTTTGTGATCTATCTGGTGGTGCTGCCCTTTGCCACAGCGCCCCTGTTCCGATTGGCGGAGCGGCTGCTGGATGCCAGCATTTCGCCCTCGCTGCAAAATGCCATCTATTATTACACATTGTTTGCCGTTACGCTCATTATTTTCCACAGCTTTCTGGGCCGCACCACCCGGAACTTCGCGGACAATTTGGGCAACGCCTGCAAGTCGATCTTAGTGGGTCTCATCGCTCTGTACGGCCTCAATGAGTTAGTCTACCGGCTGACCCGGATGCTGGTGAACAACCACACCAACCTGAATGACACCACTATCTCCGCCCAGATCCATGACGCCCCCAGAGTAACGCTGCTGATTGTAATTTTCCTGGCTCCCTTCGTGGAGGAAGTGCTGTTTCGCGGGCTGGTATTCGGCAATCTGAAAAGCAAAAGCCGGACGGTGGCCTATGTGGTGAGTTGTCTGCTGTTCGCTCTGCTCCATGTGTGGCAGTTTGCCGTAGTGCGGCAGGACATCACCTATTTCCTGCTGATGGTGCAGTATCTGGTGCCGGGTCTGGTGCTGGCCTGGGCCTATGACCACACCGGGACCCTGTGGAGCTCCATTCTGCTCCACGCCGCCGCCAATGCCCTTCATGTGTTGGCAGGTATGTGATACCCTATATAGAATCGAGCGTGGAGTTCTGTGAGTTTTTTTGACGTGTTTTCTGAAATGCTGGTCATTCTCTTCTGCATGGCCGCAGGTTTTCTCGCCCACAAGCTGGGATATCTGAGCAAGCAAACGGATCAGAATCTTTGCCGTTTGCTCCTGGGTATCATTGTGCCTTGCCTGATTTTAGGCTCCGTCTCCGCTGGAGATACCCTGCCCAGTACCGAGGAAATTCTTTCCGTTTTAAAGGTAGCAATCGTTTATTATGGGCTGGGTTTCTGTGCCGCTACCTTTGTGCCCCACCTGTTGGGTGGAACAGTCAAGCAGCAGTGTGTCTGGCGCTATTCGTTGATTTTTTCAAATATGGCCTTTATCGGCTATCCGGTATCGGTCGCTCTCTTTGGTCAGGAGGCACTGTTCTATGCCGTGATCCTGGTCCTGCCCTTTAACCTGCTGTCCTATTCTCTGGGTCCCTTGATGCTGGCTGGACAGGCAAAGTTTCGTTGGCAGCAGTTGCTATCGCCATGTATCGTTGCCTCGGTGATTGCCTTGATGGTGGCCCTGTTCCACATCAATATGCCAGCCTTACTTGGGGAGTGTCTGAACTTTACAGGCAGCCTGACAACCCCCTTATCCCTCTTATTGGTCGGTTCTCTGCTGGCAGATTTGCCTTTTGGGCGGGCATTTACTTCACCCCGGCTGTGGGCTCTGGCTGCCTTCCGACTTCTGATCCTTCCCATTATGCTGTGGCTGCTCCTGAAGTGGACCGGTATCGGCACACCTCTGGTGGCTAATATCGCCGTGATCCTCATGGCCATGCCCACCGCCCTCAACGGCAGTATGCTGGCCATGGAATACGGCGGTGACACCGAATGTATGGCCCAGAGCATTTTCCTGACCACCCTGATGTCTATTATCACCATTCCCGTTTTGGCAGCATTGCTGTAAGGAGAGATCGTATGCCTCACATTCAACAATTATCGTCTCATGTAGCCGACCTGATCGCCGCCGGCGAGGTGGTGGAGCGCCCCGCCTCCGTTGTAAAGGAGCTGGTGGAAAACGCCATCGACGCCGGAGCCTCCGCCATCGTGGTGGAGATCCAGCGGGGCGGCATGGGCCTGATCCGGGTGACGGACAACGGCTGCGGCATTGCGCCGGAGGAGCTGCCCACCGCCTTTTTGCGCCACGCCACCAGCAAGCTCCGGACAGCGGAGGATCTGGCCAAAATCGGGACGCTGGGCTTCCGGGGCGAAGCCCTGGCGGCCATTTCCGCTGTCAGCCGGGTGGATGTGCTGACCCGACGGCCGGAGGATGCCGTAGGTGCCGCCATCCATGGCGAGGGCGGACACATGGAGCCTGTCCGGGAGGAGGGCGCCCCGGAGGGCACCACCATCCGGGTGTCGGATCTCTTTTACAACACCCCTGCCCGGTTGAAATTCATGAAGAAGGACAGTGCCGAGACCGCCGCCGTGGCGGGGCTGATGCAGCATCTGGCGCTGAGTCACCCGGACGTTTCCTTCAAGTTCATCAAGGACGGGCAGGAATCCCTCCACACCCCCGGAGACGGCAAGCTGGAATCCGCCGTGTACGCCGCCTTGGGCCGGGAATTCGCCAAAACGCTGGTGCCGGTACAGGGTCGGGGCGGGGACATCGAGGTGCGGGGCTTTGTGACCGCTCCCGTCAATGGCCGCGGCTCCCGCTCCATGCAGGTATTTTTCGTCAATGGCCGGTTCATCAAGTCCCAGCTGCTGACGGCGGCGCTGGAGGAGGGCTACCGCAACCAGATCATGAAGGGTAAGTTCCCCGGCTGCGTCCTGTCCGTCACCCTGCCGGTGACGGCGGTGGACGTGAACGTCCATCCCGCCAAGACCCAAGTGAAATTTGCCAAGGAGCATGACGTATTTGATGCTGTGTTCCACACGGTCATGGACGCGTTGGATGCTCGCGGTGGGGCTGTGACGAAGCCGGCTCCCCCGCCGGTCCGAGAGACCCAAAATCCCCGGCAGGACTTTTTTCAATCCATGAACGCCAAGGCGTACCGGGAACAGGGGACGAAACCCGCCGTTGCACCTACCATTGTAAAATCCCCCGCTCCGGCCCAGCCACCCAAGGCGGCCCAACCCGCTTTCCGCCCGCAGCCGGTGTCACCGGCTGCGCCTGTCAAGCCCTCCTGGAACACGGAATGGCGCTCCACTGCCAAGGTAGCGGACAGCGTCCAGCCCATCTGGCCGCCTCGGGATACTGTCAAGGCAGCGCCTGCCAGCGCCCTGGGAAAGGCCCCCGCCTCCGTGACCGCCAAGCCTGCGGAGCCTGTGGTTCCTGTGCCGGAAAAGACGGTGGAACCCGCCCCGGCCCCTAAGCCCTTTGTCCCGGCCATTCCCGCCGTCCCGGCCCAGCAGACTGCCATGGAACTGCCGGGGCAGGAAACGGTGCTGCCGGAGGCAGCCCCGTGGCGCATTGCCGGAGAAGTCCTGAACACTTACATTATCTGCGAGGATGACGCGGAGACCCTCTGGCTTATCGACAAGCACGCCGCCCATGAGCGGATGAACTTTGACCGGCTGATGACCTCCAAGGAGCCGCCCATGCGGCAGACCCTTTTGCAGCCCATCGCCGTGGAACCCGGCAAGGAGGACGCCGCCCTGCTGCTGGACAATCTGGAGCTGCTGGAACAGTTCGGCTTCGGCTGTGAGGATTTTGGTGACGGCGCAATTCTGGTGCGGGAGGTCCCGGCGGATTTGGACGCGGCGGACACCGCCGCCACGCTGGAGGAATTTGCACAGAATCTCCGCACAGGCCGGAATCTGGACGAAAAGCGGGAGGCGCTGCTGCACACCATGGCCTGCAAGGCCGCCATCAAGGGCGGCTGGACCAGCGACCCCGCCGAGTTGAAGATCTTGGTGGAAAAGGTGCAGAGCGGGGAGGTCCGGTACTGCCCCCACGGACGGCCCGTAGTGGTGAAGGTCACGAAATACGAGCTTGAAAAGCTTTTCAAGCGGGCCTGAGAAGGGAAATTTCAAACAGCCAAAAGCCACCGCCGTCGCGGCGGTGGCTTTTCAACGAAAGGATGCAACAAGCATGGATATGATTCAAACGCTGGCGCAGGAGCTGAATAAGGACCCCCGGCATGTGGAAAACGTGGTCCGGCTGCTGGACGAGGGCAACACGATCCCCTTCATTGCCCGCTACCGCAAGGAGCTTCACGGTGCCATGGATGACACTTCCCTCCGGACGCTGGAGGAACGGCTCCAATACCTCCGCGGGTTGGAGGAACGCCGGGATACGGTGAAAAAGTCCATCGAGGAGCAGGGCAAGCTGACGGAGGAATTGGCCGCCGCCATCGACAGCGCCCAGACCTTGGCAGAGGTGGAGGATCTCTACCGCCCCTACAAGCAAAAGCGCCGCACCCGCGCCACCGTGGCCCGGGAAAAGGGCCTGGAACCGCTGGCCGCGCTGTTATTTGCTCAGGAGCGGGACTGTCCCCGTCCGGAGGATGCGGCGGCGGGCTTCATCGATTCGGAAAAGGGCGTGGAGACGGCGGCGGACGCTCTGCAAGGAGCAAATGACATCATCGCCGAGTGGATCAGCGACGATGCAGTCATCCGCAAGTCCCTGCGGGAGCTGTTGGAGCGGCGGGGTACTCTGCGTTCCCTCGCCGCCACGGAGGAGGACAGCGTTTACCGCCTGTACTACGATTTTGAGCAGTCCCTCAGCAGATTGCAGGGTCATCAGATCCTCGCCATCAACCGGGGTGAAAAAGAAGAAAAGCTGAAGGTCACTGTCCTGCTGGACCGGGATCTGGCGCTGCCGCTGCTGCGGCGCGCGGTGGTAAAGCCCGGCTCCGCCGCTATGGAGTTTGTGAAGGCCGCCGCCGAGGACGCCTATGACCGGCTCATTTTCCCCTCTCTGGAACGGGAAATGCGGACGGCACTGACGGAAAAGGCCAGCGAGGGCGCCATCGGCCAGTTTGCCCTGAACCTGAAGCCCCTGCTGATGCAGCCACCGGTGAAGGGCAAGGTCACCATGGGTCTGGACCCCGGCTACCGCATGGGCTGTAAAGTTGCGGTGGTGGACGGCACCGGCAAGGTGCTGGATACCGCCGTGGTCTATCCCACCTACGGCGAGCGGCAGAAAAAGGAAGCCATCGCCGCCCTGGCCAAGCTGATCCGCAAACACGGCGTGGAGCACATCGCCATCGGCAACGGCACCGCCAGCCGGGAAACGGAGCAGATGGCGGTGGAGCTGATCCGGCAGGTGAATGAGGCCGGCGCCCACGTCAGCTATATGATCGTAAGCGAGGCGGGGGCCTCCGTCTATTCCGCCAGCAAGCTGGCCGCCGAGGAATTCCCCCAGTATGACGTAAATCTCCGCTCCGCCGTGTCCATCGCCCGGCGGTTACAGGACCCGCTGGCGGAGCTGGTGAAGATCGATCCCAAGTCCATCGGCGTGGGGCAGTATCAGCACGATTGTCCCCAGAAGCGGCTGGATGACGCTCTGAACGGCGTGGTGGAGGACTGCGTCAACGCCGTAGGCGTGGATGTCAACACCGCATCCCCCTCCCTTTTGCAGCGGGTGGCGGGTCTGAACGGCACCACGGCGAAAAACATGGTGGTCTACCGGGAGGAAAACGGCGCGTTCACCTCCCGCACCCAGATCAAAAAGGTTCCCAAGCTGGGGTCCAAGGCCTTCCAGCAGTGCGCGGGCTTTTTGCGGGTGCCGGAAAGCAAAAGCGTATTGGACAACACCGCCGTCCACCCGGAATCCTATGACGCGGCCAAGGCCCTGCTGGAGCTGACAGGCCACACCTTAGCGGATGTGAAGAATGGAGCCATTTCCGACCTTCCCGCCCGCCTCGGCGCTTACGGAGAGGAAAAGGCGGCGGAGGAGATCGGCGTGGGCGTTCCCACCCTGCGGGACATCGTATCCGAGCTGCTGAAACCGGGGCGTGACGTCCGCGACGAGCTGCCTAAGCCCATCCTCCGCACGGACGTGCTGGAAATGAAGGACTTGAAGCCCGGCATGATCCTCACCGGCACGGTGCGGAACGTCATCGACTTCGGCGTGTTCGTGGACATCGGCGTCCATCAGGACGGTCTGGTGCACATCTCGCAGGTGTGTGACAAATTCATCCGGCACCCCTCCGAGGCTGTGTCCGTGGGGGATGTTGTGAAAGTGGTCGTTCTGGAGGTGGACGGGAAGAAAAAGCGCATCAGCCTTTCCATGAAGCAGGCAAAATAAATTTTTTCCATGTAAAATTCAAATCATCAAGGGAGCCGGCGGCCTTTGGCCGTCGGCTCCAGCGTGTCGAAAAAGTCTTTTCTCCCCGC
>OHYO01001073.1_pt1 | contig 9819 bp, 9 predicted proteins | sample 1580291 | NCBI WGS metagenome assembly OHYO01 (sample SAMEA3882526, study PRJEB24775) | human gut metagenome | biome: human-associated habitat; feature: intestine environment; material: feces | place: Netherlands | collected 2009/2010
ACACATACTTCGAGTACCCATCAGACTTCACTATCCAATCCTTTCAAACGTGAAACAACCAAGCGAAGGCAACTGCCTCCACGTGCCGCCGAAATCAACGGAAGGGTCGATGCCAGTCGTGTTCTGGACCACATAGCCGATTGGGAACACGACCCTCCCGGAAGCGCCGTCGCCGACATGCGCGCTGATCACACCGTCAACGGAGACTATCGTGCTGCCGTCCACCCTTACGCCACCAAGCACATCCGTGGACGCCTCCGGCAGCGTGTAGGCGTTCGCGCCACGTTCGACCGAAGCGAGCTTCGACCGCTCGCCATCGGTCATCATGCCCGACTTGGCACTATCGACCACGGTCTTGGCCGCATCGGCGACGTTCCTCGCATCCTCGGCGGTCTGATTCGCCTTGCCGATCTGCGCCGCGAAACCGGAAGCCGTCCTGTTCGCCGACTCGGCGACCTGCCTGACGGAATCCAAATCCTCGGAAGCGACCTCCGCGTTGATCGTGCCGCCTGAAATCGACAGGCCACGGCCAGCCGTCAAAGACACGCCACCACCGGTCGAACCACCGGAAGACGAAGAGGAAGAACCGGAATAGTTCGCATTCGCCGACTGCACCGGCAGTCCGACCTCGAAAGTCGAAGTCAAAATCCCGGAATCGATTTTCACGATCCGCTTCGTCACCACGGCGGTGACGTTGACGCCGGAAGCCTGATCCGTCGCGACGATCTTGTCATCCACGCGCAGACCGTCTCCGACCTCATCGGACAACGTCACCTCGACCGATCCTCCGGTCTGCAATTCCTGCAGATGCTTCTTCGTCTCGGATTGCAGCGTGCCCAAATCCGCGTTGGAATAGTCGTATGTGGCGCATACTTCATCGGCTCCAACGAGCGTCTGCGTCTGACTCACCACGCCGGTCGCGTCGGCGAAATAATTGATCACCAGACGGTTCTTGAGTTCCTGCGAGCCAAGGCCGATGAGATGATTCACCGCGCGACGGTTGGTCTCGGCCTTGAAATCCACCAAGTCGGAATCGACCGTATTGGTGATGATGCCGACCGGCGTGATGCCAAGCAGGATGTGATTATCCTTGGCTTGGAAGTCGAGGCGTCTGCCGCAGGATGCGAGCAGATTGCGGAAGCCTGTGTAGGCGTCCACGTAGCGTGGATTCTGGAACATCCAATTCGACAAAGTGGAGGCATCGGAGGAATCGACGGTGAACACCGAATCCAAGCCGATGCGCTTCAAGAGGCTTTTGAGGATGTCAGGCAGCTTGCCGGAGACGGTCAGGTAATCTTGATTCACGTCCGGCTGCAATATCTTCGCCGCCAACATGCCAGTCCACGATTGACCTATCCAGGTTGTCGTAGACGTTCCTCCGACGACGGACACGCGACGATCGACTATTCGGCCTCCAACATCACTTCCGTCAATCCAGAAATACCAGCCACGTTCGATTCCCGGCGCATCCGGATCGTCGACGGTCAGCTCGAAATCGTTTTCGTCCGTGCCGCAAGCCCAATCCAACGTCACCCGCGATACGCTCGCATGTGGCGTCAGCTTGCCATCGGCGAGGATAACGTCAGCCATGGCACACCTCCAGAAACGTCATACAGGGTCAAATCGATGCCATAATTGCCGGAAACCGTCAACAGCGAATCTCCTGCCGGTATCGGCTCGAAAACATATGAGCCGCTTCCACTGCCGTTGCCGCGAACGCCCTTGTCGAAAACATCCGAAACGTCGCCGTTTTCGGCTGTCAGCGTTATCGTCTTCCGTAATCCGGTGGCCGACAGTGATATATGACCGCCTTCCGGCACTGCCGCATCAACCGCGTAAGTGTTGCCGCCAATCTGGAAAGACGGGTTGACGCAAGGACCGAAAATGACCGCAGCGAACTCAGCGGCCTTGCCGGTCGGATTATGCACCGGCAAGGCGATTTTCGACAGAGCCAAATCGGTCGGCAAGTCCAGTGGAAGGTCAATCTGCGAACCGGTGCCTGCCGTCATCGGAAAGAAATGCTGCACCGGCAGCGCGCGACGCCAGACGCCATCGCAAAGGACAATCGTGTAATCGACTTGCGCGTATTCCGGCCATGGCACGAGACCGAGCGAAGAACCGACGACATAAGCTTGTTGCGTCCATTCGCCATCGACCGTCAACGTGCCAGGCCGGACTGCCTGCACGTCAGCATCGAAGGCTGTCTGAGCGGCATCCAATATGGCTGGCGTTTTGGTGCGGACGGTCATTTTCGCCGTCGAAGCGTTTCTGCTCACCGATTTGATGCCGCGGGTGGCCAGCGTGTACGTCCATGCGTATCCGCGCATTTCCTGCAGGTCAGCCACCCACAGATCATCGGCGTTGAGGTCGATGACCGTGCCGTCACGCGACGTGTATTCAAGCTCGCGCATATTTGCGGATCAACCTCCCCAAGTCACGGTCGCTGACCGTCGAATCATCGGACGCGGCGCTGATGATCGCGCCAAGATCGTTGTGCAGGCTGGTTATCGCCGCCACTACGGAAGCGGTATCAACCTGTATGCTGACCTGATTGCCTGTCATCTGATTGGCCGTGGCAAACACTTCGCGTGGAATCTTCCGCTCGTTCAGCAAGCGCATGTTATCGACGCCGTAATAAGCCGTGGCCGCGGCATTGTGCGTGTACTCGCCCGCTGCGAGACGCGCGTTGAGCAGGTACACGCTGTCGCTCAAACCATTGCCAGGCGCCCATGCCGGATCCACGTAGCCGGAGAACATGCCACCTCCGGCGAACTGCTGGAAGGTGCCGTCGGTGAACATTCCACCGGTATAGCCACCCTCCTTCTTCGTTTTCTCCACGACGGTGAAGCTCTTGTCCGCGATCTTGAAGTTGTTGATGGAGCGGAGCACCGGAGTCGCCTGGTCGTTGACCGAGGCGGTGCTCTTCTTGTCGTTCAGCTTCTTGCGGTTGACGGCGTCTACCTTCGGTCCGGCCTTGTCGGTCGAATTGAGGGTGTTCTTCTTGTTGTTGAGCCTCTTCGCGTTCGCGGCGTTCGCCTTCGGCGTTGCCCTGTCGGTGGAGTCCAAGGTGCTGCGCTTGTTTGACAGTTTCTTCGCGTTGGCCTTGTCTACCTTCGGCGAGGCGTTGTCCTTCGCGTCGAGTCTGGCTGTAGACTTCTTGCCGTTGAACTTGTTGACGTTCGCGGAGGCGGTCTTGGCTTTCTTGGACGCCTTGTCGGTCGCATCCAGTGTGGCCTTGACGTGGGTCTTGTTGAAGGCCTGCATCATCTTCTGCGCCTTCTTGGCGCTGGCCGTGGCCTTCTTGGGGTCTGCGTCCAGCGTGGCCTTCGCGTCGATCTCGTGGAACTTGCCGAGGCTCGTCTTGGCGTCCTTGGTCTTCTTCTTGGCCTTGGAGTCGTCCACGTCGAGCTTCGCCTTGTTGTTGTCGGCGGTCTTCTTGATGTTGTCGATGGACGCCTTGATGCTGTCGGAACTCAGTCCCCAGCGGTCCGCCAAGGCGTTGGCGGCCTGTCCGCTCATGCCCGAAGCTTCTGCCTGCCGGATGATCGCGTCACGCGCATCCTGCAGCACGCCGTTCGCACGTTCGATCTCACCGCTACTGAAACCGGTGCTCTCGCCCTGCTTGAGAATCTTCTCCGCAGCGTTCTGAGCGCTGCTGGCAATGTCCTCCAAAGCCTGCCTGGTCTTGGTGCCCTTCTCGGAAAAACGGTCGAGCAGATTCCCGCTCTGGTCGAACACCACGCCGTTGTCCTTGCAGGTGTCTGACAGTTCGCCGATCTTCTGGTTCAGCTGGTCGACAGCCTCGTCTGCGGTCAGATTACCTGACTCCAAACCAAACAGAGACTTCACGAGGTCGTCGATTTCCTCGGACGCGTCCGAAGCGGAAGAGCCAAGCTCCTTGTTCGCATTGGCGGCATCCTTTGCAGCCGAAGCGGACTTGCCATCCGCATCCACGGCGTTCTTGGTTGCGGCGGTCTTCTGCTTGGTCTGCTCCTTGGCTTCCTGATATGCCTTGGCCTCGTCCTTGATGCTGTCGCGCATCTTCTGGGCCACGGCCATCTGCGAATGGCCCTGTTTGCCGTATTCCTTCAGCGCGGCGTTGACCTTATCGGTCGCGGCCTTGTTGCCCATGGCGGAGCTGGTCATGTCGGTCAGGCTGATTTTCGCCTCGCCCATCCAGTGCGTCATGTCCGCGCCGGCGAAATTCATCTTCTGATAGGCGGAGGCTATTGTTTCGCTGATGCTGCTGCCGGATTCCAGAGCCGACTGCAATTGCTCCGTGGCTTCCTTGGCCTTCTGCTGGCGGCTAATGAAGGCGCTCAGTGCGGCCCCGGCCACGGTCAGGGCGATGCCCCACGGGCCGCCAAGCAGGCTCATGACACTGCTGCCAACCGTCTTGAAACCAGCCGTCTTCAACTGCGCTTTGGAAGCGGACGTGCCGAACGCCTCCATCTGCTCGGAAGCGCTCATGGACGATGCGCGGAACATCTGGAATGCGGTCTGCGCGGATGCGAGCGCCGTCTTGACGCGTTGAACCGGGTCGATGGCCAGGCCGATGTTGTTAGCCATGGTGCTGGTGCTGCCGTTGAGATTGCCGGCGGCCTTGTGCACGGCTCCGAACACGCCGGCCAATGATGCCATGACCACGATGGTCTGCTGCGCTCCGGACGGCAATCCCGCGAACGCGTCAACCAGCGTATCCAAGCCCTGCACCATCTTGCGCAAAGGCCCCTGAGCGCCCTCGCCAACGGAAATCATCAGGGACTCCATCGAACCGCCAAGATTCTCCAGATCGCCCTTGAGATTATTGTTCTTCGCGGCGGCCTGCTCGGCGGCGTAGCCGCTTTCGGACACGGCCTTAGTCCACTTGTTGACACCGGATTCGCCGGCCTCGTAAAGATAGTTCGCGGCCTTGATGGCATAGCTGCCGAAGATGGTCGCGTTCGCCTGGTTGCGCTGCTCGTCGGTCAGGTTCTTCTCAGCCTTCTGCAATTGCCCGGCGAACTTCGCCATGCCGACGAAATGGCCTTGAGCGTCGTAGGCGCTGATGCCGAGTTCCTTCATCGTATTGGCGGCTTCGGTGGACGGCGCGGCCAGCTTCATCAGCATGCTGTTCAACTGGGTGCCGGCCTCGGCGCCGATGGTGCCGTTCTGCGCGAACAGGGCAAGAACGCCGGTGGTCTCCTGCACGTTCATGCCGAAAGAGTTGGCCTGGGCGCCGCAATTGTTCAAAGCCTCGCCGAAATCGGACACGTTGCCGACGGCCTTGCCCGCGCCGGCCGCGAGCGTGTCGGCGACCTGCGACGCCTGCGAGCCCTTCAGATGGAACATGGAGAGCGCGTTGGCCATGTATTCGGCGGCATCGCCTACCGCCATGCCGTCCGAGGCGGCCAGATTCAACGCTCCGGTCAATCCGCCTGTGAGGATGTCCGTGACGCTCATGCCGGCCTTGCCGAGGTCGTTGATCGCGTCGGCTGAATCGCTGGCGCTGTACACGGTGCTCGCACCGGCTTCGATGGCGGCGGCACGCAGCTGGTCCATTTGTGCGCTGGTCGCGCCGGTGTTCGCCTGGACGGTGCTCATCTGCTGGTCGAAGTCTGCGGCCATCTTCACCGCAGCCACGCCGAACGCGGCCACGGCCAGTCCTGCGGCGGTCATACCACTGGCGATGAGCGCGGACTTGCGGCCGGTGTTCTCCATGCCCGAAGCGACTGTTCTCGCAGTGCTTCCGGCGCTGGTCATCGCCGCCTCATAGGAGGCTGTGTCCGCCATCAATCGGATGACGATGTTCTTGTTCTCCGCCAAAGCATCCTCCAAAAATCAGGTCAAATGCGCCACCAAGGCGTTCGCGGCCGGATTGTCCCTGCCGTTGGCCTCCGTCCACTGTTTCATGGCCTGCTGCATGTGCGCAGTGGCCCAGCAGACGCTGGTTTCGGCATGCAATGTAAGTTCGGCCTTCGGGTCTTGGCAGATCGTGCGAGGCAAACCGCACATGGGGCATAATGACCGTTCGTATTCCGCCAACGAACGCATCCAATTGCGTTCCGTCTCATCCCATTCGACCTCATCGCCCTCACTCGGACGCCAGCCCATGAAACGCTTATAAGAGATGCCAAGCTGGCGGCAGATCTTAAGATCCTCGACTAGTTGCGGAGAACCTGCGAGGCGAGGTCGAATGCCGATTTTGGGTCCGCTGCGGTGCCGTTCAGTTCGGCGATGGCCTGCCAGATCGGCGTGAACTGGCCATCGGTGAGTTCATCGAACAGATCGCGCCACGCCTGTTTGGTCTTGTCCTCGTCGGCCACCGGCTTGCCGCCGATGGTCGCGGAATCAAGCATGAGCGGCAATGCCGCAGCGGCGGTGCCGAACATGTCGTTCGTGCCGTTCTCATTGCGGTGCGCGGCCAATACCTGCGCCCACTTGCTCACCGGCAATGCCCGCAACATGAGCTTCAACGTCTCCGCATCGGCCTGTTCGCGTAGCTCTTCGATGCGCCGCGCGGTGGCCTTCGCCTGCCGGTTCGTCCCAGCCTCCGTGACTTGTTCGCGCGTGGTCTCCTCGGCCAGCGCATCACCCAATCTGGCGATGTCCTCGGCGGTCTGCTGGTTGAGGATGACATCGACCTCGCGCGTGCGCCTGGTGACTTTAAGCATTGTTGTTCCTTCGCTCTAATATTCATGTTCCTTTGCCGGAAAAGAGGGTCCCGCACCGGCGAAAGGGACGAAAGTCCGATGCGGGAAGAATCAATCAGGCGACCTTCACGTTCTCCGCCCAGCCAGGAGCGCGAACGGAGAAATTGACCTTACTGCGCAGCACGCTGTTCGCGGCGATCGCCACCTTGGCACTCATGCCGATACGGACCGAGTAGACGTTCACCACGTCTCCGGCTGTGAAGGTGTTGTCGGTCGGCTTGCCGTAGCGGCGCACGAAGTAGCCTTCCGCACCCTCGGTCAACGTCTCCATCGCCATGTTCTGCGCGGAATGCGAAGTGTTGGTGTTGTCGATGACCTCGATGCTCGGGCCACTGATCTTCTTGCGTCCGGGATTCTCATAATCCTGCGCGCTGTTCTCACGCTGGTCGGAGATGGAATCCTGCGACGGCGAGCACGACCAGCCGCCCAGGGTGACGTAGTTACTCAGGTCGGTGCCGGCGCCGATCTCCGCAGCGGTCGGCTTCTGGATGTTTTTGATGGACGGCACCCAGATCGTGTTGACCAGACCGTCCGCCGGTGTGGAAGGGACTTCGGTTCCAAGAGTCAAAACCATGACTCCTCCTTAAATATTTGATGGTCACATGCGTGACCAGTTGAATTTGAAAGTCAGAAGACGGCACTGGTAAAGCAGCGCCGTGTCCTCTGCGGTAAGTCCGGCCGCATAAGCGCCGGAATCGGAGAACAACGTCAGACAGCCGGTGTCGAAACCCTGCGCGACGAACCTTTTGCCAGCAAGTCCTGGAATCATAAGGTCATCGGCCAGCACGTTGACGGAATCGGCCGTAGTGCTCACGATGCGCACCAGCAAAGTGCCGATGCCGCAATGCACATGCTGCGTTTCGCCGACGATATGACCGTTAGTCGTGACCGTCTCAATCACCCACGGCGGCTTGTCGGTCGGCTTCGGAGCGGTCTGCCGGTACACGGCCCAGCCCGTCGCTGGCTTCGGGATATGGTCGAGGATCGTGTCGGTCAACGTCATGATCGACGTCATTCAGACCACCTCCACGGCGGCACGCGCCACGTATTCCGCAAGCTTCGGCAATTCTTCCTCACCATGCTCGTAGAACCGATGCGTTCCACCGCCCCTCGCGGTGCCGAAGAACGCGATGTTCGCGAGCGAACCAGTGCCGCCCTTCGTCGGGCCTATCTCGGCGGTGATGCGTCCAGCGGATTCCTGCAGCGTGTAGTTGATCGGGATACGCCTGAATGCGGCATTGCCGGAACCGTTCAGGTCATCGCGAATCGAGTTCTTGACGTTCTGCGCGCCCTTCTTCACCGAAGCGGAGATCAAAGCGCGGCGAGCTACGCCCTTGGCGAGCAACGCGTCTCCGAAGGCCATCAGCTCGGATGCGTCGAACAGTCCACTCATGAGTCCTCCTTCGCGTTCCAGCGGCAGGCTGTGGCGTGCGTCTTCTCCGATTGCGGGGAGACGAGACGGAGCCGTCTGCCTTTGAGCAGCGGGTTAGCGGATTCGGTGATCTCCGCGACGTCACCGGCGCGAAGGCCATCGGTATCGAACGGGAAATGCATGTACAGCGACCAGACGAGGCTGACGGCGCCCATGTTCTGGGCGGCGCTTCCCTCGGTCTGTTCGCTGGCGAGACCGCCGGACGTCTGCACTTTGCATCGGCCTTCGTACACTTTCTCCGTGCCGGTGTCCGGCAGTCCCGTGTCCGGATCCGTCACGGATTCGCCTGGGCGCGTGACGATGCACCGGTCGGTCATCAGGCATTCCGCGTTGGCTCTGGCCTTTGCGAGAAAGGATGCGCTGATTCTCATCGGAACACTCCAATCGAACTGACGTTCGCACCGAAGCGATTGCGCAGGCTGCGCTTGGTCGCTTCCGGCAGTTTGGTCACGTCGATTTGGGCGGCATCGCCTTGCGCGTATCCGACCTGTGCGTCGTCGACACGTTCGTAGCTGACGCCGACGTGGGCGCCGGGGCCTCCGTCCTCGAGCTGGTGGAGTCCGGCTGCGACGTACGAGCAGACCAGTCTGACGATATCGGCGGGTATCGGATTCCAGCCACCCGTGAAGGTGACTGTCACGACCGACGGGATGCGTCCGAAGGGGCTCCACGGCTCTTCGCGGTAGAGTGCGGATCCGAGGAGCCGCCAGTCGTCGACGGTCTTGCCGTCGATGAGCACCTTGGAAACGCTTCTGACGGCCCTGCATGGCAGGTCGAGTTTCCTGGACTGTTCTCCGGGGATGTCGACGGTCCATTCGCCGAGGGTGATCGGACAGCCGGCGGCCGAGCGGACGGCTTCGGAGACCGAGTCGAGCAGACTGGTTGCCGTCTGCTCATCGGTCACTTCGATGCCGTTATGTTTCAGGTCGTCCAAGGTGGCCAGTGCGGTCATTTCAGCCTCCGATCATCGGACTCGACTACTTGCCGCTCTTCTTGCCTGCAGCAGCATCCTCTTCACCGTCGCTGTCTGCGGTGGTACCGCTCACGACAGGGGTCTGCGCATCCTGCAGGGAACTACCGGTGGTGGTGGAGAGGTTCAGTGTGATCTTGGTCAGGCACTCGGGGCGGATGACCTTGGCGCCGTACAGGTCGAGGCCGCGCACCATATCGGCGAAGTCGGTCTGCATGCGCATAGCCTCGACGTTGCTGACCTGCTGTGCGAAGGTGACGGCAGCGTTGGTGCCGGCGAGAATGGACTGCGTGTCCGGGCTGGCGGACTTGTGCGGCACATTGTTGGACTTCACGACAGTGAAGCCGCGCACCTGGCCGACCACGCCGTTGAGCAGCGTATTATGGCCCGCTTCTGTGCCTTCGATGAAGCGGGAGTCCTGCAGCAGGAGCGCGTAGAAGTCTGGGCTGACGACGAGCCAGCGTCCCTCGTCAGGCACGTTCTGCACATCAAGCTTCCGTCCGGCTTCCACGACGGCGAGATACGCGTCGGCGGGGGTGCCGACGTCCACGGTCTTCGCCGGCGTGCTGACGGCAGTGTCCATGAGATTAGAGATGTAGTTCTCCACGTTCTTCATCATGTTGTCGGCGGCGGAATTGGTGAACTTTCCAGTCATGTCCGCCTTGGCCTGAGCCTTGTCGAGGTCGTTGACCTTGAAAGCGAAATAGTCGGACTGATTGATTTCA
>OHYO01001081.1_pt1 | contig 9774 bp, 9 predicted proteins | sample 1580291 | NCBI WGS metagenome assembly OHYO01 (sample SAMEA3882526, study PRJEB24775) | human gut metagenome | biome: human-associated habitat; feature: intestine environment; material: feces | place: Netherlands | collected 2009/2010
TTGGATATCCAAGCACAATCCGTTCTGCCTGGTAATGCACAACAAGTTCCTCAATCCTTGCTAAAGTACGGCGCAGCTTTTTAGGTGACTCTCTTCTGATGATCTCGACTCCCTGTGCTGTCAGCCCCAATTCATCACTGACTGCAACACCTACTGTCTTAGAGCCAAAATCCAAACCGATGATTCTCATAAAATATCTGCCCTACTTCCACGAATTATTTTTGATATATGCACGCAGGATTTCCTCCACTAACTCATCACGTTCCACCTTCATGATCAGGCTTCTTGCATTCCGATGGCTGGTGATGTAGGTAGGATCTCCTGACATAATATAACCCACGATCTGATTCACAGGATTATATCCTTTCTCAGATAATGCATGATAAACAACATCGATGACATCGCTCACCTTCATCTGTGGTTCCTTTTCTACTTTGAAGTACTGGGTATTCTTTAAATCCTGCATTTTTTCACGTCCTTATTTGCTCTTTCGTTCGCACAACTGATATTCCCATTTTAATATATCCGGGATTAAAATTCAACTATAAGCTGTCATAAGATATACATTTTCATTCAATGCCCCTTCGATCCTGCCGCGAACCATGCAGTTTGAAAGGTCTTTTTCTGAGCGGACTGCTACTTTTACATACTCTTTTGTAAATCCGACATAATAGTCCACACCGTCAATCTGTACCGGTTCCTCTAATAATGCCTCATCTTCTTTTCCGATATGGGCATCCCGGAATTCCTTAGACATTTTCTTCTCTAAGGCAAGCAGTTCATTGCTCCGCTTCGTCTTAATCTGTTCATCGATCTGATCGCTCATTTTTGCTGCCTTGGTGCCTTGACGTTTGGAATATTTAAAAATATGCATTTCATAAAAATGTATTTTTTCTAAATACTGCTTTGTTACTGCAAATTCCTCTTCTGTTTCTCCCGGAAATCCTACGATCACATCCGTTGTAATTGCCGGCTCTCTGAAATATTTACGCAGATATCCACAGCTTTTTGCGTATTCTTCGGTTGTATATTTACGGTTCATCCGCTCTAATGTTGCATCACATCCGCTTTGTAACGACAGATGAAAATGCGGACAGATTTTTTCTAATTCCGATAACCGCTTTGTGAACTCCTCTGTTACGATCTTTGGTTCTAAAGAACCTAAACGGATCCTCTGGATCCCTTCAATCTCATGCACCTGTTCTATTAAATGCAGCAGATCGTCCTCAATGTCTATGCCGTAGGAGCTTAGATGGATGCCGGTCAGCACTACTTCCTGATAGCCGTTTTCTGCCAGTCTTTGGATCTCGCCTAACACATCCGCAGGTTTTCGGCTCCTTACCCTTCCTCTGGCATATGGAATAATACAATAAGTACAAAACTGGTTACAGCCATCCTGTACCTTAATAAATGCTCTGGTATGCTCTGCCGTTCTGCTTAAAGAAAGCTCCTCATAGCCCTCTTTTTGACCGTTGATATCGATCATGGCTCTTGCCTTTTCGTGTTTTTCAAAAAATTCTTCAAGTCTTTCGGCAAGTTCATGTTTTTTGTTATTACCTATGACAATGTCTATGGTTTCATCCTCTTCCTGCCGCCCGCCTGCCGTCTGCACATAACAACCGGCGGCAACGATGACGGCATCCGGATTCTGCTTCCTTGCACGATGTATCATCTGTCTGGATTTACGGTCCGCCATATTGGTCACGGAACAGGTGTTGATGACATACACATCTGCCTGCTCCTGAAACGGAACAATTTCATATCCTGCTTTTTCAAGTATCTGCTGCATTGCCTCTGTCTCGTAAGCATTGACTTTACAGCCCAAATTATGCAGTGCTGCTCTTCTCATACTTTTTCCTTTATTTTTCCTTTACTCTGGTTGACTTTTCTAATTAAAAAGATTACACTTAAACAAACATCTATAGTAACTATGGGAGGTCTACTTATATGAAAACAGTACAAATTTCTTTAAACTCCATTGATAAGGTAAAATCATTTGTAAACGCTATCACACAGTTTGAGTTCGACTTTGATTTGGTTTCCGGCAGATACGTTATTGATGCAAAATCCATCATGGGTATCTTTTCACTGGATTTATCTAAACCGATCGAATTAGTCATCCATGCCGAAGATCATTTAGATGAGATCATGGACATTTTAAAACCTTACATTGTAGACTAATTTTTAAATTATGGTTTTTATCCCGCCTGAAAAACAGGCGGGATTTTTTTATTCTACTCTGATGACCTCTGCTGTCTCAATTGCTGTTTTCATCAGCTCATCAATGACATCATTCAGTTTCTGCTCTGAGTGTTTGATGACATTCAGATTCGGTTTTGTTACCGGATGCTTAGCTACGAATATCGTACAGCAGTCCTCAAACGGAAGGATCGATGTCTCGTAGGTGTCAATTTTTTCAGAAATCTCAATGATCTCCTGTTTATCAAAACCGATCAGCGGACGATAAACCGGTAGCGTACATACTTCGTTGGTTGCCACTAATGACTGCATGGTCTGGCTTGCCACCTGACCGATACTCTCTCCGGTGATCAGTCCTAAACATTTATTCTCTTTTGCAAAATGTTCTGCGATTTTCATCATGTAACGGCGCATGATAATGGTCAGCTCATCATGCGGACATTTTTCATAGATTGCAAGCTGGATATCCGTAAAGTTGACAATGTGCAGATTGATCGGACCGGAATATTTTGCAACTAATTTTGCGAGGTCTACTACTTTTTGTTTTGCACGTTCACTGGTGTATGGCGGTGCATGAAAATATGTTGCATCAATGCTGACACCACGCTTTGCGATCATGTATCCGGCAACCGGACTGTCAATTCCTCCGGAAAGCAGCAACATTGCCTTGCCGTTTGTACCAACCGGCATTCCTCCCGGTCCCGGTATCTCACTCGAATAAATATTGATCTGATTTCGGATCTCCACATGGACCATTACATCCGGGTCATGGACATCCACACTCATATTCGGACACGCGTCTAAAATCCTGCCGCCTAACTCTGCATTGATCTCCATGGAAGTCATCGGATAATTCTTTCTGGCTCGTCTCGCATCTACTTTAAAGGTCAGACTCTTATCACCATAGACCTCTTTCACATGCGCAACAACCATTTGGGCTAAGGCGTCAAATCCTTCATCCTGTGCCATGATCACCGGGCAGATCCCCACGATTCCAAACACATGCTGTAAGGCTTCTACCGTTTCCTCATAGTCAAATTCTGACTCTGCCTCTACATAGATCCTGCCCTGCTCTTTGCGGACGTTGAACTCACCGTCTACCTCGCGCAGTGCATGGCAGATCTGAGATACCAGTGCATCTTCAAATAAATGTCGGTTCTTTCCTTTGATCGCAATTTCTGCATATTTGATTAAAAATGATTGATACATTGTATTTCCTCTCTATTGTCTGTGATTTTTTCTAATGGCTGCGATATTTCCGTAAAAACGGAAGCAGTTCCCGCAATGCATCCAAGGCGTACTCTACCTCTTCGATCGTTGTATGCACGGAAAAACTGAAACGCAGTGTCGCTGTCAACATTGCCTTTGGCACACCGATGGCTTTTAAGGTTGCACTGACTGCCGGTTTGTTAGATGAGCAGGCAGACCCCGCGGATACATAAATGCCACGGTCTTCTAAGGCATGTAAAAGTGCCTCACTCTTATCGATCTCCTCAAAGCTGACACTGACAATGTGCGGTGCCGAATCCTCTCCCACACAGCCATTGATATGTGTTCCCTCTATGGTGGCGATCCCTTTTAAAAATGCTTCCTTGACTTCCCTAAGGTGTGCATAATTCGCATCATAATTCCGGTAGATCTCCTCACATGCAACACCAAGTCCTGCAATTGCCGGAACATTCTCTGTGCCGGAGCGCATCCCTTTTTGCTGGCCGCCACCAAACAGGATCGGTTTTACTTTTGTCTTATCTTTGATATATAAAAATCCGCTTCCCTTTGGTCCGTGCAGTTTATGTCCACTGACAGAAAGCATGTCCACACTCATTTTTTTCGGATAGATCCGCAATTTTCCGTAGGACTGGATCGCATCCACATGAAACAGGGTATTCGGATTTTTTTTCTTGATCAATGCTCCTGCCTCGGCAACCGGCTCAATTGCTCCCATCTCGTTGTTGATCTGCATCATCGACACTAAAATGGTATCTTCCCGTATTGCAGCCTCTAATTCTTCTAAGGAGATCTGTCCATTCTCATCCACTGGAAGAATGGTTACCTCAAATCCCTGTTCTTCTAAAAAACTGACCACCGCTGCAACCGATGCATGTTCAATTGCCGTTGTGATAATATGTTTTCCGGCACGTTGGTTTGCCATGGCACTTCCGATGATCGCTAAATTATTCGATTCTGTACCTCCGGAAGTAAAAACGATCTCTTTTTCCGTTACTTTCAGTGTCTTTGCTATTTTCTCTCTTGCTTCTTTGATATAATCCTCTGCTTTTTTTCCCATCAGATGTAAGGAGGATGGATTTCCGTAATCTTCCATCATGACCTGTAACATGATGTCGCGGACACTTTCCGAACATCTTGTCGTTGCAGAATTATCTAAATATGCTTCCATTCTACTCTTCTTCTTTCATTTCTATTTCCAGCATCAGCATGCTCATCACGGTAATTGCGGCTGTATCGGTGCGAAGGATCCGTTTTCCTAAGGACAATACTTCCATCTCTTCCCTGACCATCTCAATCTCTTCCTCGGAAAAACCGCCTTCCGGCCCGATCATCACACTGATATCCATTCCCGGCTCTATTTTTTTCAGTACTTCCCTTGTACCTTTCATGCCACGCTCATTCTCATATGGCACAAGACAAAGCTGACAGTTCTTTGCATACTCTACTGCCTTATCATAGCTCATAACCGGATGGATCTCCGGGATCCTGCTCCGCTTTGCCTGTTTTGCGGCACTCTTTGCAATCGCCTGCCAGCGCTCTCTTTTTTTCTCCTTTTTCTTATCGTCTAAACGTACCACGCAGTACTTCATCTCTACCGGAATGATCTCATAGACTCCAAGTTCCACTGCCTTTTGGATCACATACTCCATGCGTTCCCCTTTCGGCACCGCCTGAAATAGAAAAATACGGTTTGGAAGTTCCGTATTCCCGGCTTCTTTTGGGAGGATCTTTGCAAGTACTTCTTCGGAAGTTACTTTTTCTATCGTACAAAAGAAGTCTCCACCAACACCGTCACTGATACGGACTTCTTCGCCCTCTTTCATGCGGAGCACATTTTTGATATGCTTTACATCCTCTCCGGTAATCGTTATATATTCTGTTCCGATCTGTTCTCTGTCTACAAAAAACTGATGCATGTCCTCTCTCCTTCTGCTACTGTTTATCGCAGACACCTTAACATTTTTTTGCTGTAATGTTGACCCACTCGCCCTGATAGTTCGTCTCTAATATCTCAAATCCTGCTTTTTCCAAAGCCTCTTTTACTTCCTGCTCTTTAAAGTCAATAATGCCCGATGTGATAAAAATACCATCTTTTTTCAGACGTGCCGGAATGACCGGTGCCATCGGGATAATGACATCCGCTAAAATATTTGCCACTACGATATCGTAACAATCGCTTCCAACGGTCTGCTGTAACTGCGTATCATCGATCAGATTTCCCACATAGAACTCTGTTTTTGCATGTTCTAAATGATTGACCTTTAAATTCTCGTTCGCAGACATGATACAGTCTTTATCAATGTCGGTTCCTACTACCTCTCCTGCTCCGAGTTTTAATGCAACAATGGAAAGAATCCCGCTTCCACAGCCAACATCTAAGACTTTTGCCGAATCCTTCATATATTTACGGAGCTGACGGATACAAAGCTGTGTTGTCTCATGTTTTCCGGTTCCAAAAGAGACTCCCGGATCGATCTCGATCAAGATTCTTCCTTTATCCTCTTCTTTTAATTCTTCCCAGGTCGGTTTGATCAAAATATCATCAATGGTAAAGGCTTTAAAAAATTCTTTCCAGTTGTTCTGCCAGTCAATGTCCTCGGTCTCACTCTGTATGATGCTGCCCTCTCCAATGTCGACAAACTGACGCCATTCTTCGATCCCTGCTTTGACCTGCTCTAAAATCTCTTCATAATCATTCTCGGCATCTATATAAAAACTCACTTTACTGGTACCGTCATCCTGTGGCAGTTCCGGCAAAAAATCAATAAACATTGCCGACTGGTCTTCCTTTGAAAGTGGGACGTTATCTTCAATTTCGATCCCTTCCACACCGATCTCATCTAACATGGCACTCAGATAATCTTCTGCTTCTGTTGTTGTTTTAATTGTAAACTTATTCCACTTCATCTGTGCATATCCTCTTCTATCTATATAATTCTATTTATAAGATTAGGGTGTCAAACGGTGGCTCACAACTTAGTGGCTGGCAACTTGAAACCGCCTTTTGACACCCTAATCTTTATAAAAACAATTGTTTCATTTTCTCATATTCTTTATTGATTTCCTGAACGGTTCTGGTATCGCCCGCCACATTGTCCGGGTGATATATTTTGATCAGATCCTTATAACGCTTTTTTAACATCAGCTCATTTACTACTCCCCGAAAAAACAGCTCCGGTTTCATGGTCAGCGTGCTTTCGCTTTCATATGCCTTCCTCTCTTTTTTCTGTTCACGTTTCTGCTCTTCCCATGCATGATACTGCTTTTCGCGCTTGAACTGTTCTTTTTCATCCGCTAACTTACGGTATTCTTCTTTCAGAATATCTAACTTCATATTCAAAAGACTTTTTTCCTGTTCTAACAGTTTTTCTTCCCGCTCTAGTTCTTTCCTCTTCCGTTCTAACTTTGCGGTTTCCTGAAAGCACCATTGCTGAAAATGCTCGGCATTGCTATTCTGAGCTTTTCCCATGCTATCCGCTCCTTTGTATCTTCGCCTGACCCGCCGCTTTGCATACTTTGTGCATTTTTGCTATTCCACCTAATTTTATACTATCTAAAATAAAATAGCAAGTGCCAAGGTGTGACTCCTAGGAATCCTGCCCTTGGCACTGACTGCATGTTTTGTATGGAATTTTTTATGTGATCTTAAATATCTTTAAATATCATCTAAGGTTTCTTTGATTTTTCCCATAAATCCTTTTTTCTTTGATTTTTCCGGTTTTTCTTTATTTCCGGCTGCCCCATTCTGGCTGTTTAAGGAGTTGCCACTGACCTCATCAAATTTACGCAATGCCTCTTTTGCCTCACTGCTTAAGCCTGTCGGCACCTGTACCACTAAGGTAACATAGTGGTCACCACGGACATTCTTATTTCGAAGTGACGGCACACCTTTTCCTTTTAACCGGATTCTTGTGTCTGTCTGTGTTCCCGGTTTCACATCGTATAAGACATCCCCATCTATGGTACTGATACGGACTTCTCCACCAAGTGCTGCCTGTGCAAAAGAGATTGGTGCTGTAGAATAAAGGTTGGTATCCTGTCTCTGGAAGATCGGATGACCGCTGATCATAACTTCTACTAACAGGTCGCCTCTTGGACCGCCATTGATGCCCGGCTCGCCTTTATCACGGATGCGCACGCTCTGACCATTGTCAATTCCTGCCGGGATCATAACACTAATCTTCTTTCTCTTTGCAATATAGCCTGTTCCATGACAGTCTTTACATTTTTCTTTGATGATCTGTCCTGTTCCACCACATTCCGGACAGGTCTGTACATTCTGTACCATACCAAAGAGTGACTGCTGGGTGTACATAACTTTTCCTTTTCCACCACATTTTGGACAGGTGTCTTTGCTTGTTCCCGGTTTCGCACCGGAACCGCCACAGGTGGTACACTCATCTTTTAATGTGATCTCGATCTGTTTCTCACAGCCGAAAACTGCTTCCTCAAATGTAATACGCACTCTTGCGCGTAAATTTGCTCCTCGTCTTGGTCCATTGTCCGGTCCTCTCCTGGAAGTCCCTCCTCCGAAGAAGTCACCAAATATATCACCAAATATATCGCCAAAATCCATGCCTGAGAAATCAAATCCACCGGCTCCGCCTGCACCACCTTCGAAGGCTGCATGACCAAACTGGTCATACTGTTTTCTCTTTTCAGGATCACTAAGTACTGCATATGCCTCGGACGCCTCTTTGAACTTCTTTTCAGCCTCTTGATCCCCCGGATTCATGTCAGGATGATATTTTTTTGCCAATGCACGATATGCTTTTTTGATTGCTGCATCATCGGCATTTTTTTCGACGCCGAGGACTTCATAATAATCTCTTTTCTGTTCTGCCATAATCTGTTCCTTCTTTTATCGTGTATAAGGGCTGACGGCAGATGCCGCCAACCCTTTTCCTCTAAAGCCTGCCTCACTGTCTGCTACAGTATTTTTGCCTGCTTTTATACCTCTTTATAATCTGCGTCTACTACATCATCATCTGCATTGCTTCCTGCATTTGCACTGCCCATATCAGGACCTGCCGCTCCCATGTCCGGACCTGCACCCTGTGCCTGCTGAGCCTGCTCATACATCTTAGCAAATACTTTCTGTGCACTCTCTGTCAGTTTCTCTTTTGCTGCTTTCATCTCTGCAACCTGATCATCTGTCATATCTTCTGCATTCTGATGTGCTTCTACCATTGCTTTTAATGCATTTAAGTCTGCTTCTACTGCTGACTTATCTGCTGCATCAAGGGATGAACCTACTTCCTCTAATGCTTTTTCTGTCTGGAATACGAAAGCATCTGCATCATTTCTGGTATCAATTGCCTCTTTTCTCTTCTTATCCTGTGCCTCGAATTCAGCTGCCTCTTTGACTGCCTTTTCGATATCATCATCAGACATATTAGAACCTGCTGTGATTGTGATATGCTGCTCTTTGCCTGTTCCAAGATCCTTGGCAGATACATTTACAATACCGTTTGCATCGATATCGAATGTAACCTCGATCTGCGGTACACCACGACGTGCTGGCGGGATACCATCCAGACGGAACTGGCCAAGGGACTTGTTATCTCTTGCAAACTGTCTCTCACCCTGTACAACGTTGATGTCTACAGCGGTCTGGTTGTCTGCTGCTGTGGAGAAGATCTGGCTCTTCTTGGTCGGGATAGTCGTATTTCTCTCGATCAGTCTTGTTGCAATACCACCCATGGTCTCGATGGACAGTGACAGCGGTGTTACATCCAGAAGTAAAATCTCACCCGCACCGGCATCGCCTGCAAGCTTACCACCCTGAATGGAAGCACCGATGGCTACACACTCATCCGGGTTTAATGATTTGCTCGGCTCTTTGCCTGTGAGCTGTCTTACCTTATCCTGTACAGCCGGGATACGTGTCGATCCACCTACTAACAATACCTGACCCAGATCAGCGTTGGTCAGTCCGGCATCTCTCATTGCATTCTGAACCGGGATTGCGGTCTTCTCTACCAGATCATGTGTCAGTTCGTCGAATTTAGCTCTTGTAAGGTTCATATCGAAATGCTTCGGTCCCTCAGCAGTTGCTGTGATGAACGGAAGGTTGATGTTTGTTGTTGTTGCGGAAGAAAGTTCTTTTTTAGCTTTCTCAGCTGCTTCTTTTAATCTCTGAAGTGCCATCTTATCTGCAGATAAGTCAACACCTTCCTGTTTCTTAAATTCAGCGATCATGTAGTCTGTAATCTTCTGGTCGAAGTCATCTCCACCAAGTCTGTTGTTACCGGCTGTAGATAATACTTCGATAACTCCGTCACCGATCTCGATAACAGATACGTCGAATGTACCACCACCAAGGTCATATACCATGATCTTCTG
>OHYO01001085.1_pt1 | contig 9723 bp, 9 predicted proteins | sample 1580291 | NCBI WGS metagenome assembly OHYO01 (sample SAMEA3882526, study PRJEB24775) | human gut metagenome | biome: human-associated habitat; feature: intestine environment; material: feces | place: Netherlands | collected 2009/2010
TATTTCTTGCTATTTCATTTTTATCTGGTCATGATCCAGCTATTAATCCAACATACTGCGGATCGCCACCGGTGTACGGTAATTCCATGTAGATGTCTTAATACCGCTTCTGCGGCTGGCTGCATGTACGATACGGCCATTTCCAATGTAGATCGCTACATGGTTTACTTTTCCGTTGCTTCCTGCATAGAAGATCAGATCTCCCGGTTTCATAGTAGCGGAGGTGACTTTCTTACCCATCTGTGCCTGGGAGCCGGAATAATGTGGAAGGGATACACCAAATTTCTCCATAACCCTCATAGTAAATCCGGAGCAGTCAACACCATTGGTCAGACTGGTTCCGCCCCATACATAGCGGTTTCCTACAAACTGAAGAGCGTAGTTTACAAGCTGTGAACGGCGGGACTGCTTGGTACTGGAGCCGGAGCCGTCAGATGAAGCACCGGAACTGCTATCCTTGGCCGGTGTAAATTTAATGGCTTCATTTAAAGCATAACGTACTTCTACGTTATTGTCGCGGGTTGAAATATATGCTTTTTCATCTCCGTCCTGGCTGCCATCCTCTGTATCCACAGAACCTAAGTCGATCTGTACCCAGCCATCCTGCTGGTCTACTACCGGGTAACGCTCATCTTTGACGATCTGTGTCCAGATCTTGGAGTCAGTATTAGGTTCCACACGGACGTTTAATACATCCGTTGTGATAATAGCCATCTGGGTAGCATTTTGCATTGCCAGATCTTTTGCTTCCTGTCCTGTTGCGATCAGTTCCGGATCTGCTGCAATATAACCGGTTACTGTGCCGGACTTGATCTTATACCAGCCATCTAAAGTCTCTAAGATCTCGCCTGCGGCATTCTTTGGCATCTTACCTACCATGCTGCTGTCTGCAGAAGGAGTCTCTCTGACATTTAATGTCTCCTCCACATTTGCGATCCCTAAATTCGTATATCCGTAAATCGTAGCAGGTGCTTCTTTTGTTACCTCCACATCATTCTCTGATACGCTTGCCTCTTCTTTCTGCTCTGCCGGCTTGTCCTTAATTGCCTCTGTAAATAATGCTCCGGCTCCTGCAACGGTCTGCACTTTATGGTTTTCCTTCGCCTGTGCTGTTAAGCCTGTCAGATTACTTCCTGTAAAAATAATGGTTCCTGCCATTGCGATTGCAAAAAACCGATTTATATTCTGATTCATAAAAACCTCCTGATAAAAGAAAAACAGTAGAATATGTAATACTCTACTGTTACGTTGTTTTTAAATTATAACAACATTTTTTTACACTGTCAACACATTTGCGTAATATTTGCGTAACATTTGTCATTTTTATAAATCAAAATAGATCCTTGCGATCTTAATATCCTGCTGTAACTGCGCTTTTAATTCATCTATGGATGCAAATTTTACCTCTGCACGGATGCGGTGTAAAAATTCCACTTCTACCGCCATATCATAAACATCGTCAGAAAAATCCAGCACATGTGTCTCGACACCGATCGGATTATCTCCCTCGATCGTCGGTTTACATCCGACATTGGTGATTCCACAGTATTCCTCTCCTCCGATCAGAATCCTTGTGATATAGACTCCAAATGGCGGCAGCAGTTTGTCAGCCTCAGGCACCAGATTCACGGTTGGAAATCCGATCGTTCTTCCGATCTCATTTCCATGCTCTACGATGCCTTGCACAAAAAATGAATAACCTAACAGTTCATTTGCCTTTTCGATATTGCCTTCTTTGATATATTCACGGATATAGGTGCTGCTGATATCCCTTCCGTCACTCTGGATCTTTTCGATCACCTGTACCTCATAACCGAATTTGTCAGCATACTCTAAAAGAAGCTGGTAATCTCCCATCCGGTTATGTCCAAAGTGAAAATCTGTACCGACCACCATGTATTTTACATGCAGTTTTTCTACCATCATACGGATAAAATCCACTGCATCCATGTTGCGGATTTCCTCTGTAAAAGGACATTCCACCACATAGTCGATCCCGATATTTTCAAAGATATGCATCTTTTCCTCATTGGTCGTCAGCACGTCTCCACGGTCGTCTTCCACCTTTTTTCTCGGAGGAATATCAAAGGTAAATACCACGGCTTTCAGATCGTCTGCTTTTTTCTCTAATACGGTATCTAAAAGCAGACGGTGTCCTCTGTGTATCCCATCGAATTTTCCAAATGTGATGACCGTAGATTCTTCTATATTAAAATCCGTTGTTCCTCTTAAATAAATCATTTTACTCTCTCACTTACTGTTCCAAAAAAATTTTCACAGGCTTGTAATTTTCCTGTCTTTTATCATAACGGTAGATTCCGATAAACCGTCCTTCTTCATCATAGATGCGGACCGACTCCGTTTCATCCGATGTCGGCGATGTTACAAAAAATTCTTTTGCAATACGGTTGCCGTTATAAAGTATTTTGCCGTATTTTTTTTGTACCGTTACCGCTTCTAATGCACGAAATACATAGTCCGTCGGATAAAGGATCTGTTCTAATTCTCCTGCATCCCGTTTTTTTTCAATCTCTCCTAACGTCAATGCCTGTTCTATGGAAAAATCTGCCACTCTTGTCCGTTTTAACGACTCCATACAGCCACCACAGCCCAGTTTCAGACCGATATCATGGCAAAGGGTGCGGATATATGTTCCTTTCGAGCAATGCACCCGCATGGTCACACGCGGCAGTTCTATGTTCTCGATCTCAATCTCATAAATCTGAACCGGTCTGGGTTTACGCTCTACCTCGATCCCATTTCTTGCAAGGTCGCAGAGTTTTTTTCCGTTGACCTTTAATGCAGAATACATCGGTGGTATCTGTTCGTATGCTCCGACAAATTCCATAATGGCTTTTTTAACTTCTTCTTCGCTGCAGGTTACCGCCGACTGCTCTAACACGGTTCCTGTGGTGTCCTGCGTATCGGTGGTCTGTCCAAGCAGCAGGACTGCCTCATAGACCTTGTCCTTATCGGTTAAAAGGTCGCAGACTTTTGTGGCTTTTCCAAGACATACCGGCAGCACCCCTTCTGCCTGTGGGTCTAAGGTTCCGGTATGTCCGATTTTTTTCTGTCCTGCGATTCCACGCAGTTTTGCCACTACATCGTGGGAAGTATAGCCTTTTTCTTTGTATACATTTAAAATACCGTTTAGCATCTTCTCACCCTTTATGTCTCTGAAACGTCAGAAGGCAGTTGTTTTTTCATCTCTTCTAAGATTTTTTCTATGATCTCGTCTGCATTTCCTTCCATAGAAACTCCCGCTGCGCGGATATGACCGCCGCCGCCATACTCCATGGCAACTCTCGCCACATCCATGCCTCCGTTAGAACGCATGCTGACTTTATAACCGTCCTCTGTCTCATACAGGAAAACAGCCGCCTCTACGTCTTTGGTCACACGAAGCTGACTAACGATCCCGTCTAAATGCTTTGGCAATACCTCAAATTCTTCCATCTGCTCTTTGGTCACTACGGAAGTAATGACCGCACCGCCAAGCTCTAATTTAGACTGTACCAGCGCCTGACCTAAGATCCGATTCTGTTCATAGGTCTTTGTATAAAAGGTCTTATCTACGATCTCGGTAAAGTCGATCCCAATATCCATCAGCTTTCCGGCAATGTTCATGGTCTTTGCCGAAGTTGATGAATACTGAAATACTCCGGTATCATGGATGATCCCCACATAGATACATTCTGCAATCTCTTTTGAAATCTTTTTCTCGTCTAAAAGTTCAAACACCAGCTCCGAAGCAGAACTTGCATGCGGAAAGATGTAATTCTCATCGGCAAAACTCTGATTGCTGATATGATGGTCTATACAGATCGTCTTTTTTGCTGCGTTAAAATACTGTGCAGCCTCTCCTAATCGTCCGGTATCTCCGCAATCCTGTGCAATGAACAGATCATATGGTTCATGCTCTGCACACTCATGGATGATCTCTTCGGAACGCTTTAAGAATTTAAAAATGTTCGGAATCGGTTCTAAATATAAATCCACCTGAATCTGCGGATAATTGTCTTTGATATAATTATAGGTTGCAAGGCAGGAGCCTACGCAGTCGCCGTCCGGACGGACGTGTCCTGCGATCGCTGCTGTCTGTACTCCCTGTAACTGTGAATCCAAGTCTTTCATGCTTTTTCCCCCGGTCTCGCTATATCTCTACTCCTGTATATCCTTTGTTACATCATCTATCAGTTTTGACATATTGACACCATATTCAATGGACTGGTCTAAAATAAACTGTACCTGTGGTGTGTTACGCAAATTGATATTCTTTGCCAGCGTTCTTCGGATATAGCCTTCCGCACTCTTTAAGCCTGCGATCGTATCTTTCTGGGACTGTTCATCCCCTAAAACAGAAATATATGCTTTACAGGTCTTTAAGTCCGGTGCTACTTCTACTGCAACCACACTGGTCATCGGATTGATCCGCGGGTCTTTGATCTCCCCACGGATGATATTGGAAAGTTCTCTTAGAACTTCCTCATTAATCCTTGTATTCTTAATACTGTTTTTTCGCATTCTGCCTCTATTCCCTTCGTTCTATCTCGGCACTTCTACCATAATATATGCTTCAATCTGATCTAATTCCTGGATATCATTGAAGTCTTCAAATACCAGACCACATTCATAGCCTGCTTTTACTTCTTTTACATCATCTTTAAAACGTTTTAAGGATGCAAGATTTCCTTCAAAGATCTGCTTTCCTTCTCTGGAAATACGTACCATACAGCCACGCTGGAAAGAACCGTCTAAGACATAGGAACCTGCAATATTTCCAACGCCGGATGCTTTAAAGATCTGACGTACTTCTGCATGACCGATGACTTTTTCTTCAAAGATCGGGTCTAACATTCCCTTCATGGCAGCTTCTACATCCTCGATGGCATTGTAGATGATCTTGTACAAACGCACATCTACACCCTCACGGTCTGCAATCGCTTTTGCAGTGGTATCCGGGCGTACGTTAAATCCGATAATGATGGCATTGGATGCAGATGCTAACGTAACGTCGGATTCGTTGATCGCACCAACACCGCCATGGATGACTTTGACTACAACCTCTTCGTTTGAGAGTTTTACAAGACTCTGTTTTACTGCTTCTACAGAACCCTGAACATCTGCTTTGACGATGATATCTAACTCTTTGACATTTCCGGACTGGATCTGGGAGAACAGATCGTCTAAGGACATCTTGGATTTTGTCTCTTCGATCAGGCGGTTCTTGCCTTCTGAAATAAAGGTTTCTGCAAAGCTTCTTGCCTCTTTTTCTGTCTCCGTGGATACAAATACTTCTCCTGCTCCCGGTACGCTGGATAATCCTAAAATCTCTACCGGTGTAGATGGTCCTGCCTCTTTTACATTGCGTCCCTTGTCATCGATCATGGCACGGACACGTCCGTAACTGCTTCCGCAGGCAATCGGCTGACCGACTTTTAAGGTTCCCTTCTGTACTAAAACAGTTGCTACCGCACCACGGCCTTTATCCAGTCTTGCCTCGATGACGATACCACGCGCCTGACGTTTTGGATTTGCCTTTAACTCACAGATCTCTGCTGTTAACAGGATCATCTCTAAGAGCTGGTCAATACCTTCCCGTGTATGTGCGGATACCGGAACGAAGATGGTGCTTCCCCCCCAGTCTTCCGGAATTAATTCATATTCTGCAAGCTCCTGTTTTACTTTTTCAATATTGGCATTCGGCTTATCAATCTTGTTAACTGCAACAATGATCTCGATGCCTGCTGCTTTTGCATGGTTGATCGCCTCTACCGTCTGTGGCATGACTCCATCGTCTGCTGCTACAACTAAGATCGCAATATCTGTGGAATTTGCTCCACGCATACGCATTGCCGTAAATGCCTCGTGTCCCGGTGTGTCTAAGAAAGTAATCTTTTCTCCGTTGATCTCTACCATATAGGCACCGATGTGCTGGGTAATACCACCAGCCTCACGGTCTGTTACATGAGTATCACGGATCGCATCCAACAGAGAAGTCTTACCGTGGTCAACATGGCCCATAACGCAGACTACCGGTGGACGTTTTACCATCGTGCTTTCGTCTTCTTCTTCCTCTCTTAAGAGTTCTTCGATCACATCGACTTTTACTTCATGTTCTGCTAAACAGTTGAACTCTAAAGCGATCTCTTCTGCAGTATCGTAATCCACATCCTGGTTTACGGTTACCATCGTTCCTTTTAAGAACAGTTTCTTTACGATTTCTGACGGCTGAACCTTCATCTTATCTGCTAATTCACGGATTGTCAGTGAATCCGGCAGTGTGATGGTACGGATAGTCTCTTCTTTTTTCTCCTGTGGCTGCTGTGGCTGTTTTTTCTTCTTACCGCCATTCTTCTCTAAATTGATATAACGCTCCTGCTTCTTGTTGCCGAAGTTATCTTTATTCTGACCCTTATTCTTCTTATCATTTCTACGGGTATCTCTGCGGTCTTTTCCGTTATTTTCTTCTACCGGTGTCGCATTCTTGTTGAATTTGTTGATCTCCTGATCTAATCTCGGACGAGATTCTTTCTGGCGATTCTGACCGACTCTGTTGTTACCTCTATTGTTTTGGTTATAATTGGCATTCGGTTTATGATTCGTACGGCCGTTCTGATTCTGGCGATTATTTTCCTCATTTCTAGGTCTCCTCTCACCCTGTCTGTCTGCCTGCTGTGCGCGGATCGGACGATCTCCCTGTGGACGTACCGGTCTTTCTCCCTGCGGGCGTTCCCCCTGTGGACGCATCGGACGGTCTCCCTGCGGTCTTGCCGGTCTGGCTCCACCCTGTGGTCTTGCACCTCTGTTTCCGTTCTGATTGTTATGCTGTCCGTTATTTCTGCGGTTATTCGGCTGTTTACTGTTCTGTGGATTGTATACTGCCGTAATACTGGATTTTTTCTTCGGACGTTCCTGATGTGCGTCTTCTTCCTTTTCTGCTGCCTTTGGTGCAGCTTTTTCCTCTTTTACCGGTTCGCTCTTTGCAAACTTTTTCTTAACAACCCGGATCACATCGTCCTCAATAGAACTCATGTGACTCTTCACCTCTATATTCTGCTCTGATAAGTACTGTAATATTTCCTTAGACTGTATATTTAATTCCTTTGCAAGTTCATGCACTTTGACTTTTGCCATTCCATTTCCTCCATTATTCAATTTTCTCACCGCTTAGTATCTTACTCTCTAACGCTTTTGCAAATCCGCTATCGGTAACCGCAAGGGAAGCCCGATACTGTTTTCCGATACATCTTCCTAAATCCTCTTTTACCGCATATTCATAATATGGCACTTCGTAAAATGCACACATGTTGCGGAATAATTTCTTCGTATTATCGGAAGCATCCTTTGCCACGATGACTAAACCGGCTTTTCCTTCCTTGACCGCTTTTTCTGTTGAAAATTCCCCACTCTCTATCTTCCGTCCTCTCGCAGCTAACCCAAGCATCTGCAAGACTTTATCATTTTTCAATCGCTTCCATCTCCTCTTCGAGCTGTTCATAGATTTCTTTGGGAATCGCAGTCTTTAATGAGCGCTCCAGTCCTTTGGACTTCTCTGCCTTTTTCAGACATTCACTGTCCGCACAAAGATATGCGCCTCTTCCATTCTTCTTTCCTGTCGCATCTAAGATAATTTCATTCTCGGATGTCTTGATGACGCGAATCATTTCCCGCTTATTTTTCATTTCACCGCATCCTACACACTGACGCATCGGGACTTTTTTACTCGTCATAGTCGTTCACTTCATCCTCATCTATTTCCTGATAGTTATCTAATTCTTCCTCTGTATCCGGTTCAATGTACTCGCCATTCTCATCGTAGTACTCTTCCCCATCTTCGTAATATTCATCCTCATAATCATTCTCGTAATCGATGAAGTCACCGGCTTCTCTTGCCTGCGTCTCACTCTTTATATCGATCTTGAATCCGGTCAGTCTTGCAGCAAGTCTTGCATTCTGTCCCTCTTTTCCGATTGCTAAGGATAACTGATAATCCGGTACAACAACCTTTGCTGTCTTTTCTTCATCATCTGCAATAACAGAGATAACTTTTGCAGGGCTTAATGCATTCTGGATTAAAATTGCGGAGTTCTCACACCAGTTGATAATATCGATCTTCTCGCCTCGCAGCTCATTTACGATCGCATTGACACGCGCACCGTTCATTCCGACGCAAGCGCCTACCGGATCAACATCCGGGTCATTGGAATATACGGCAATCTTCGTTCTGCTTCCTGCCTCTCTTGCAATACTCTTGATCTCAACGATACCGTCTCTTACTTCTGTTACCTCTGATTCAAAGAGACGTTTTACTAATTCCGGATGTGTTCTAGACACTAAGATTTTTGGTCCTTTTGAAGTAGATTTTACTTCTAAAATATAGAGTTTGATACGTTCGGTAGGTTTGAACACCTCACCTTTGATCTGTTCACCCTCTGTTAAGATTGCATCTACTTTTCCAAGATTGATGCTTACATTCTTACCGATATAACGCTGAACAACACCGGTTACTACATCGCGCTCTTTGCTGTAATATTCATCGAACAGTACCTTTCTCTCTTCCTCACGGATCTTCTGCAAGATGACGTTCTTTGCATTCTGTGTTGCGATACGTCCGAATTCTTTGGATTTTACTTCGATGTTTACGGTATCTCCAAGATCATATCTTGAGTCGATCATTTTTGCATTTGCAAGGCTGATCTCAAGACAGGGATCTTCGACCTCTTCGACTACGGTTTTTTCCTGATACACATGAAACTCGCAGGTCTCCGGATCAATGTTTACTTTAATGTTATCTGATTTTCCAAAATGATTCTTACAAGCGGTAACTAAAGAGTTCTCTATAGCCTCAAGTAAGGTATCCTTACTGATATTTTTTTCCTCTTCTAATACATTTAACGCTTCTAACAATTCATTGTTCATTATGATATTCCTCCCATTTAATTTGTTATTGTACGCTAAAAATCAAATGCCAAACGGATCAATGCGATATCCGTTTTTGCAAAAGTCAATTTTTCGTCTTCTTCTGTCTGAATTGTTACGGTATCATCGTCATAACCGGTTAAAACTCCGTAAAATTCTTTGCTGCCGTTCATGGAACGATAGGTACGGATCTCTAATTCTTTTCCCATACTGCGAATATAATCTTTTTCCTTTTTGAGCGGTCTGCCAAGTCCCGGTGAACTCACTTCAAACACATAGGAATCTTCAATATAATCTTCCCTGTCTAAAATCTCATTCATCTCTCTTGCTACAATTTCGCAGTCATCCACCGTAATGCCGCCTTCTTTATCAATATAGGCTCTTAAATACCATGCACTTCCCTCTTTGACATACTCCACGTCTACGAGTTCAAAATTGTTCCTTTCGAGAATCGGGGTAATCCAGTGTTCCGTCTGTGTCTCATACATCTGTCTTTTTGACATATTCCCACCTTCTTTCATTTCCATTCTGGCTGTCATTGCTGTTCTTTCGGACATGACCCTAACATAAAATCAAGAGCGGACAACTGTCCGCTCTCAACCTAGTTAACTCTACATATCGTATATATGATAACACTTGCCACATAGAAATGCAAGTGTTTCCAATAAAAAATGCTCAAAACCGATTAATTCATGGCTTTGCGCATCTTCAAGGGTTGGGCTATTCATTAATGAATAAACAGTTCGTAGGGGAATCGAACCCCTGTTTTCGCCGTGAGAGGGCGACGTCTTAACCGCTTGA
>OHYO01001093.1_pt1 | contig 9661 bp, 5 predicted proteins | sample 1580291 | NCBI WGS metagenome assembly OHYO01 (sample SAMEA3882526, study PRJEB24775) | human gut metagenome | biome: human-associated habitat; feature: intestine environment; material: feces | place: Netherlands | collected 2009/2010
CTCCGGCTCCAGGCGCTTCATTTCATTGGCGCCCTCATCCCATCCGTTAAAGGAACCGATGACCCATACACGCGCGGCATTTGGCGCCCACAGATCAAAGCAGACTCCCCGGATGCCGTATTCATCTGTGGGATGCGCCCCCAGCTTCCGGTAAATCTCATAGTGTGTCGCCTGCCCGAATAAGTACCGATCCAGCTCTGAAAAATTTGCCATACCCATCTACCCCTTTATCTTGATTTTAAAATCCAAAATCTTTTTCATGAAGGATGACATAATCGTCATCGTCATATCTTCTGGAAGTGATAATACTGAACGCCTTCTTAAGTCCTCCCCGTTCTGCATGGGCGATTGCCTCGTCCACAATATCCTTGACCTCTGTAAGGGTTGTCGCCTGATCCAGCTTTTGAATATTGCTGATGCTGTTGTAAAGTGCCAGAACTCCCATCTCATCGATGGTGTATCCCAGTTCGTTGGCATAGGATCTCGCAAACGCCACCAGTTCGTCGCTCGTAAAGATCGGGATATTGATTTTCTCCGAAAACCGTGCTGCAAATCCCGCATCCCGGCTGAGTGCCTTCTCGATTCCTCTTCTGGTGTCCTCCATAATCACAAACAGTCCGCTGTTGTCACTGTCAAGCAGCGTGCCAAGCTTGACTGCCGTCTCTCTTGAGATGGCTCCCGCCTTTTCGATAATCAGACATCCGCCCGCCACTTTTTTCAGGAGCGCCGCCACATCTTTCTGATTCAGCACGGAAGCTTCGATCTTGCCGATTTTTCCGTTCGGCTTGCCCACTTCCTTCTGGAGCGCCTTAATCATGCTGGTCGCGAGCACCGTCTTGCCGCTTCCCTGTCCGCCCTGAATAATCATATTCCCGGTGGAAGCCGTTTTACCGGACGAAAGTCTTGCCGCTGCTCCCGTAAGCGCCTGGCACAGCTGCTGTTCCATTCCCTTAATCGGCACAAAATATGTAAAAATCTCCCGCTGCTCTTTGGAAAGCCGGGTAATTGCCTGATGTCCTTCCTCCTCCGGCTCCTCGATCTTCGGAAGCACGTCGTCTGCCGCTTTCGCTTTTGAAGCTCCGCTCTTCGGGTGTCCCCCGCCTGCCAGCTTTCCGCCGGACTTCTCCGCCTTCGGAAGTTCCTCGTCCTCCGGCTGTATCTTCTGCTCTTCCATCAATGCCTGGATGTCGGCTCCCAGTGCTGCCGTATCCGGCTCTTCCATCTCGGCAGCATCGTCTGTATCCTCCGGTTCTTCCGCCGCCTGTGGCTGCGCCGTGTCTTTTGCCACCGCTTCCTCTGCCAGAAGCGCCTGGACATCGGCCCCCAGGGTAAACGTATCCGGGTCTGTCTCTTCGGTATAGCTGCCCGGAATCTCCGGTTCCGCGGTTCCGCCATAGCTTCCTGCTGCATCTGCCTGTTCCGCCTCACTTACCACCGCATCTGTCTGCGGTTCATATACCGCCCCTGTCTGCGGCTCATATACCGCCTCTGCCTCCGGTGCGTATACCGGCTCTGTCTCTGCTCCGTATACCGCATCTGTCTGCGGTTCATATGCAGCCTCCGCCGCAAGCTGCTCCGCATCTGGTTCTATCTCATACGGGCTCTGTGTCAGCTCTGTGATGCCGTTCCCCCAGAAATCTGCCTCCTCCGGCTGCAACGCTTCCTGCGGCTCCGCCACACCTGCTGCCTCCGCCGCACTTGCCGCCGCAAGCTGTTCATCCATTCTCGCATTCTCGGAGGATAAGCGGTCGATCTCCTGCTGTAAGATCTGGTTCATGTTCGCCACCATCTCAGCCGCCTTATCGTCAGCAATCGGCTGACCGCCCAGATACTCTTCATCCAGCAGATCCTTCGGTGTCAGTCCTGAGTCAAGCTTCGGAATCACATCCACCAGACGCTCCATGATATCGCCTGCCTCCTGCAGTGCACGCGCCTTCGCGGATTCCAGCTTGCGCTGCTTCGCCTCCTCAAGCGCCGTCTCTGCCGCACGCTTGGTCTTCTCCCAGTCTGCAAGCACCTCATCAATACTCATCTGTCCTGTCACCTGCGGCTCTGTAGCCCCCTTATCCGGAACATACATGCTGATCTGTCCGTCATAATCCTCTGCAAGAAGCTCTTTAAAATTGCTCTTGAGCGAGTTGTCAATCTCTGCATCCGTCTCGATATGGGGCATCTCGATCGTATCCTGCGGCAGCGGTTCCTCCTTGGGAATCTGAAGATACGGAATCTCCTCCACGAGCTTCTTGATCGTATCCATGCTGTCCTCGACCTTTTCCTTGTCGGTCGCTTCCATGATCTGCACCATATTCTTGCGAAGTTCATCCTGCAGATTCTGTGTATTAAAACGCTCCGGTGAAAGCTTTACCTTCGGTATCTGCACCGGTTCGCTCACAATCTCGCCGGACTCAAGGTCGTCCTCCGGCCGCACTTCCACAACGCCCTCTTTTTTGAGGCGGAACTGCCGGTACTTTTCCTCCTGCTGTCTGGTCAGCGGCTGATAGAGCATCTTAAGCTCCAGCGCCCGCTCCACATAAGGTCCGTCTCCGAACCAGAGAATCAGCTCATCGCAGGCGTCGATGCATTTTTCGCTCATTCCCGCCTTATGGTAAAGGCATGCCAGCTCAAATGCCCACTCCTCGGAATATTCCTGCTCTTTTAATTCTTCCAGTATTCCGATCAGCGTCTGCAGATCGGCGCCCTCCGCCTTACTGATCTCGTAGCGCAGAACGTATTTGAGATTGTCGTGCGGGGCGATCTCCACGAATTCCTGATAGTAGTCTCTCGCTTCCTCGCAGTTCCCCATCTTGATGGCAACCTCCGCAAGCCGGTAGATAATCATTCGTCCGATCGGAGATCTGTCATACGCCATGAGCAGAATGTCCCTGCTCTCCTCATATCTTCCCACATTCTCGTAGATTTCTCCCGCCTTAATCAGTGCGTTGACGTTTTTTATTTTATGCCAGTTGATCGTGTCCGCAATCTCCGCAGCGGCTTTGTAATTATTCTCTGCGGTAAAGGCCTTCATCTGATCCAGCTTTAATTTATATTCGTATTTATCCAATTTGTGCCACCTCAAACTGTGCGATTTTCACTCTTTTTATTACCTTTTAGTTTATCATACGCACTAATAGATGTCAAAAATATTCGTCCGAAAAGGCGGTCACGCAGTGGTGTGCTGCCTGTCTTTTTTTATTGGAATTATCCTACTTTTTCCAGACATGAAAATACCCCCATATAGGACTTTTATATTTCATTGTCCTATATGAGGGCAGCATATTATTTTTCAGGTGATTCTTCGATTTTTTCCCCGGTGCCTTTCTCCGTTTTTTCCTCATAGACAAGCTCGTTTGTCCTCTTGTCAATGCGCATCAGATGAATGTAGCTTCCCGTATCGTCCACCAGACCCCGCTTTCGCAGAAAATAAGATACCAGCTTCTGTGCCACATAGTAGATTACTGCCATGAGCGGCACACCGAGCAGCATGCCCGGGAATCCCCACAGCCCGCCAAATACCAGAATGGCAAATACCACCCAGAAGGAACTAAGCCCAGTAGAATCGCCGAGGATCTTCGGTCCGATAATATTGCCGTCGATCTGCTGGAGAATAAAGATGAAAATGAGAAAGTACACTCCCTGCAGCGGATTCTGCAATACAACGATAAGGAATGACGGAATTGCTCCGATAAACGGTCCGAAAAACGGAATAATGTTGGTCACGCCGATGATCACTGCAAGCAGGATCGTATCCGGCATTCTCATAATAGTGAGCACCACATAGGCAAGAATACCGATAATCGCTGAATCCAGAAGTTTTCCGGAAATAAATCCGCCAAAGATTTCGTTGCTCTTGCGCACCGTCTCAACGATCACGTTCGCACGTACCGGCTTGAACATGGCGTAAATGATTTTCTTCGCCTGTCCTGCAAACGTCTCCTGGCTCGCCAGCACATAAATGGACACAATGATGCCGACCACCAGATTCAGCAGAAACTTTAACGTATAGATCACACCGCTTGCGATCGACGTCAGATAAACCTGAACCTGCGCCAGCAGATCATTTTCAAGGAACTTCTGTACGGCATCGCTTGCTTTTTGCAGCACATCGTTTATAACACCTACAATCTCCGAATCTCCCTTGAAGAATTCATCCGACCAGTCCATGATATTCTTGACCTCGCTCGGAAGCCCCGTGGCGATCCCCTGTATACTCTGTATGATAGAAGGAACAATCGCCGCGATAAGCAGTACAACGATTCCCCCTAAGAACACCCACGCCCCCGCGATCGCAACGCCGCGCGACATTTTTTTTGCTTTTGTTTTGCTCTTCATCCGCGGTTCCAACAGCTTCATCAGATGACGTTCCAGAAACTTCATTACCGGATTGAGCAGATATGCAAGCACCAGCCCCATAATAATCGGCTGAAGAATTGTGGTCAGCTTTTTCCAGAAATCCGCAAACCCGTTGTAACGATATATCATAAAGAAAAACAGTATACCGCAGCAAAACGTAATAAACACTACCAACGCGATTACTACATATTGCTTTAAATTCCATCCGCCATTTCTGTCGCCGGAAGTATTGTCTGTCTGTCGTCTCTCACTGTCCATAGTAAACCTCCTTGCTGTTCCTCTGTTGTCTGCCGCTTCTGCTCTCGCAGTGCACGTCCGGTCAGCTTTTCACGCCTACGGCAAAAGGTCCGAAAACCTACGGTTTTCCGGACCCGCTGACGCGTTCACATGCATCGGATCCGGCTGCCGCTGCAAGCATCTGCATCCGTTTCGATGCATGCTCACTTTTGCCTATGCGTACATTATACCCCATGCAGGGAGGTTTTCCAATCGCTATTCTTTATTTGCCGCTAATTTAATGTTAATTTTTCAATGACTGCCTTCAGCTGGTCTGCCGACGCAAGAAGTGCATTTTTCTCCTTCTCATTGAGCGGAATCTCAAGCACCTTCTCGATTCCGTTCTTGCCGACCACCGACGGGATGCTGAGTGCCAGACCGGACAGACCGTACTCTCCCTGCAGTTCCACCGACACCGGAAGCACGGCATGCTCATCCTTCACAATGCTCTCTGCAATTCTCGCAACCGCCATGGCAATGCCGTAGTAGGTCGCACCCTTGCGCTCTATGATCTCATAGGCGCTGTCGCGCACCTCCTCATACAGGCGCTCCATGGATGCCTCGTGGTTGAAATGTCCCCGCAGTTCGCAGAAATGATTCAGATCGATTCCGGACACATTCGCCCCGCTCCATACCGGAAGTTCGCTGTCGCCATGCTCACCGATGATAACAGCATGAACGCTGCGGCTGTCCACATCCAGATGTCTGCCAACCTGATATTTGAGTCTCGCCGTATCCAAAACCGTACCGGAGCCAAAGACTCTCTCCACCGGATAACCGGATATCTGCTGTGCCGCATAGGTCAGCACATCCACTGGATTGGCAACTATCATTAAAATTCCCTCAAAAGCCGTCGCCGTGATCTGCGGAACGATCGATTTTAATATACCGACATTCTTCTCGATCAGGTCCAGACGCGTCTCTCCCGGTTTCTGATTCGCTCCCGCGGTAATAATGATCAGACCGCAGTCTGCCACTTCCTTATAGTCCCCGGCATAGATGTCCATCGACGCCGTGTAGGGAAGACCGTGGCTTAAATCCATCGCCTCCCCCTCCGCTTTTGCGTGATTGGCATCTATGAGCACCATCTCTGAAAACAGTCCTTTCTGCATGAGGGCAAACGCGATGGACGCCCCCACAAAACCACATCCGATTACTGCAACTTTTCTTGGATTCATCATCATTCATTTCTCCTTTCTATTTCACACACGCGGTCGTTTTCCTCTATGTTCTATTGTTACACAACCCCGTGTTTTCTATTTCTTCCAAATCCTACCATAGCACCAGGAATTTGTCTGTTGTATTTACAACAGAATATACTTTTTTGTTAGTTGTAACAAACTCTGTTGTAAAAACACAGGCAGTGCAATCCCTGACACTGCCTGTTCTCTCTGATCCTATTGCCACCAAACGGGCTTATCCGCGATAATAATTGATCAGACAACCTTTTAAGATAATCTCTCTCTCGTCGTCCGTCATCGCACCCAGTCCCAGCTTAAATTCCTTTAACTCAGAACCCTTCACCACGTATGCGGTAATCTCGCTCTGCTTTTCTTCCACTGCCTTGCGGATGTCCGGCAAAAACAGATAATCCAGATTCTGGAACGGAAGCGCTCCCTCCGGAATGACAAACGGAAGCATACCCCAGTTGATAAGGTTCGAGCGGTAACGCTTTGTCGCGTACTCATTGGCGATGTTTGCCCAGCCGCCAAGCACCTTCTGACAGGACGCTGCCTGCTCACGCGCAGAACCGTCGCCCGGCTTCACCGCGAAAATCGTACTTCCGAAGCCAAGTGTTCCCGGCTTCATCTCTTCGCCAAACGTTTTCTCCGGAAAAGCTGCACGGATCGCATCCATTACCGGGCGCAGTTCTTCGACTGCCTCAACCGGACATGTGCCCTCCTCGACTGCTTTCTGTGCCTTCTGGATCTCCTTTGCACGTCCCACGTACTGCGGGTCTTTTCTGGAAAGTGCAAACTCTGCCAGTCCGAGCGGGTTCGAGCGGAAAGAAGAGGTCTCGCCGGAAGGAATCAGCTCATCTGTCGTCGTTACCGGATCATGAATCTCCGATACTACTTTTAATACCATATTCTCCGGAAGCGCACTCATCGCCGGCCAGTCCTTGATGTTCGGTCCGAACTGGATCTCCACGGACGGATCTGCCACGCCCTTGCTGTCGAAGACACGGTTTGCATAGATCGCACTGTCAAAATGATACTTCGGCTTGGAAAAATCTACATCCACGTCCGTAGCTGCCGTCAAATATCCCTTGTTTGCCGCCGTCGCAGCGATAGAACGCGCGTCCATAAGCGCCACGGAAGCGACCTGTCCCTTCTGCACCTTGGAACCCTCGCGGTTCGGGAAGTTTCTCGTGGAGTGGCGGATGGAAAATGCATTGTTCGCCGGCGTGTCTCCTGCGCCAAAACACGGTCCGCAGAATGCCGTCTTCACAATCGCGCCCGTCTCCATGAGCGTGGCAACGGCTCCGTTCTTCACCAGTTCCATATAAATCGGCGTACTTGCCGGATAAACGCTGAGCGTAAACTCATCCGGTCCGATCGACGCACCCTTTAAGATGTCCGCCGCATCACAGATATTCTCAAAACCGCCGCCCGCGCAGCCTGCAATAATACCCTGATCCACATACAGTCTGCCGTTTCTGACCTTGCTCTTTAAGTCGAGCTTGACCGCACCGTCAAAGCTTACCTCTGCCCGCTTCTCGCAGTCATCCAGAATATCCATCAGGTTTGCGTTCAGCTCCTCGATCGTGTAGGTGTTGCTCGGATGGAACGGCATCGCAATCATCGGTTTGATCTCATCCAGATTGATTTCGATCATTCCGTCATAGTAAGCAACTGCTGCCGGATTCAGTTCCTTGTAATCTCCTGCTCTGCCGTGAATCTCATAGAACTCCTTCACCGCATCGTCCGTTCTCCAGATAGAGGAAAGGCAGGTCGTCTCGGTTGTCATGACGTCCACACCGATACGATAGTCCACACTCATGTTGGAAACACCCGGTCCGACGAACTCCATGACCTTATTTTTCACATAACCGCGGTCAAATACTTCGCCGATGATCGCCAGTGCAATATCCTGCGGTCCGACGCCCTTGCGCGGTGTACCCGTCAGATAAACGCCGACTACGCCCGGCATATCAATATCGTATGTCTTGGAGAGAAGCTGCTTTACCAGCTCCGGACCGCCCTCGCCGACTGCCATGGTACCGAGCGCTCCGTATCTCGTGTGGGAATCCGATCCGAGGATCATCTTGCCGCCTGCCGCCAGCATCTCTCTGGCAAACTGGTGAATGACTGCCTGATGAGGCGGCACATAGATTCCGCCATAGCGCTTTGCACAGGTCAGCCCAAACATGTGGTCATCCTCGTTGATGGTGCCGCCTACGGCGCAAAGGCTGTTGTGGCAGTTGGTCAGCACATAAGGGATCGGGAATTTCTCAAGCCCGGATGCTCTTGCTGTCTGGATGATCCCAACGTAAGTGATGTCATGGGAAGTCAGTTTGTCAAACTTGATCTGCAAATTCTGCATATTGCCGGATGTGTTATGGCTCTCTAAGATACCATATGCCATCGTCTGCTTGGCTGCTTCTTCCTTTGTGACTTCTTGTCCCGTCTTTTGTCTGATCTCATCCTGTGCCTGTGGACCATCTGCGACCAACTCTGTTCCATGGAGCAGATATACTCCCTGTTCATATAACTTCATGTGTTTCCTCCTCAATTTTTATTTTCTGCCAAAGAGAGAGAAAATACCTTTTCCCTCCTCCGGCTTTTTCTCTTCTTCCTGGTCGGATTCCTTCCATGCAAAATATTCTTTGTCCAGATCCTCGGAAAGTGCGGCTGCCTCTTTCTCGGTCAACTCGCCCTGGGTCGGAACCCCCGTGGTCTCTTCCTCATCCTCCAACGGGATGCCATTTTGTATGAAATAATCCTTGTTGATGCGGATCTCCGGCTGCACATTGGCATAGGACGGGGTATCCTTTGGCGCGAAATCGCCTTTTTCTCCCTTTTCCCGCTCTAAGCGCAAACGGTGATTTTCCTCCTCGATCAGATGTAAATACTTTTGCGTGTCGATCAGATCTCCCAACTGCGACTTGAGTTCTGATTGGTTGGACTTGATGGTCTGCTTTTCGCTTGCCATCTTATCCTTGGCGTCTTCGTAGATCTTGGCGATCGCATCTCCCGCATCCTCAATGATCTGCTGAATGTCGTTTAAGGCATTGTCCGTATACATGATCGATGCCGCATAGATATCCTCCGCCTTGCGGGAAGCCGCAAAAATAATGTCGTCTCCCTGCTTTTGCATCTCACGGTTTGCCTTATCCTTTTTGGTCTGGGACAATTCATGTTCGTCGATCATGTCATACATGCAGGCATTTAATTCCTTGAGCAGATCCATCATCTCGTTCTTGTTCACGATCACGTCGCGTTTACTGCCGTTGTATGGCTCTGCCTTGGAAAAAAGTACATGAATATCCCGTAGCACTTTCTCTGTGCGATCTGCTGCACTCATATTTCACACCTCATCCGTTCGTCTTTTGGCATTTTACATATAAATATGAAAATACTCTTTAAAATATAGCATACAAGCCAGAGTCTGACAACGCTTGACGGTCAGGGAAATCTTAAATTTTGTTAATAAAAGGACATCATTTCTAAAGAAGATATAAAAAATACAAAATGTAAGCAAGCAGCATGACGATGCCGGCTTTCTTTCGCAATTCTTTTGTCCGTGCCACACATACAAATAACAAAATGCCGACCGCCGCGGCGATCAGGGTATCCACAACAAAGCCGGAAGCAAAGGTAACCGGCGTGATCAGGGCTGTGGTACCTACGATAAAGAGGATGTTAAAAATGTTGCTCCCCACGATATTTCCAATGGCGATATCCGCATTATGTTTTCGTGCCGCGGACACACTCGTCACCAGTTCCGGCAGGCTGGTGCCCAACGCCACAATGGTCAGCCCGATAAAACGCTGACTGATGCCAAGCGCCTTTGCAAGATTACTCGCTCCCTC
>OHYO01001098.1_pt1 | contig 9643 bp, 5 predicted proteins | sample 1580291 | NCBI WGS metagenome assembly OHYO01 (sample SAMEA3882526, study PRJEB24775) | human gut metagenome | biome: human-associated habitat; feature: intestine environment; material: feces | place: Netherlands | collected 2009/2010
ATTCCTTTGCCTTTGCTTTATCGACCGTTTTCTTCAGTTCGTCATATCTGCCAAATTCATTGAGATTGTTTTCATTAAGCTTCAAACTCATAATGTTTCTAAGCAGGTTCTCATCTAACCCAAGAGCAGATGAAACTCTGTGAATTTGGTCGTTTCTCGCTTTTGACAAATACTCGTTAATATAATCTCTCAGTGATTTACCTTCTGAAACCTTAACATCTCCTCTTTGAATATCGTGCAGGAAAATGTTTGCATATTTCTGTTCTTCCTGAGAAAGCGTTGCAAATGTCTTGTGCAGCTCTGTTTCGGCTTGTTCAATAGCTTCCTGAGTTGTTCCCTCAACACTCAACAACTTAATATACTTATCAAATCTTGAGTTCATATAGTCAGAGTCGATTAAGCCCGTATCAATCTCTGTAATATATCCCGCAAGGTCATAAGGAACATCATCGCCTCCGATACCACCACCGCCACCGGTCAACTCTTTATATCTGAGAACTAAAATAAGATAAGTATTCTCATCTATGGCTACATCAACGACTTCGCCGGTTTCTTCATCTACATATGCAGGAATATCCCATTTGAAGCCTTGAATTTTAGCTGCTTCCAAATAGCTATTAAATTCATTGAAATCCTTTGCAAACTTCCTACACACCAAAGTGTCATTAGGCAGCTTTTCAAAGTTTTCAATTCCCGCATTGGTAAACAACTCGGTGATACTTTCAAAAAGTTCGTTCATCTGCTTCAAGTTTTCAACGAGATGTTGAACGAACAATCCGAGTGGTCTGTCGCCTGAATACAATTTTACGGCAGCGTTAATATTATGCTCCATAGTGTGAGGTTTGCGGTAATAGCGAATTGTTCCGAACGGTTTATCCGGGCCGAACAAGCGATTAGTTCGAGAAAACGCCTGAATGATATTCTCGTACTGAAGCACCTTGTCCATATACAAAGTGTTAATCCACTTAGAGTCAAAGCCCGTAAGCATTTGGTCAACGACGATAAGTAAATCAATTTGTTTTGCCGGTTCGGTCGCTACTCGTTCATACGGCTTTTTGTGGGCAAGTCTTGCGGCTATGTCCTTTTTCATTTTTGCAAATGTCGGAATAGCAAAATCCTGACCGTATTTTTCGTTGTAATCGGAAATGATTTCAACAAGTCCGTCCTCTTTGAATTGAACACCGCCGTTATTATCAATACTTGGGTCAAACAAAGCCGTTACTTTCAGTTGCGGATTTAACTCTTTGAACAATCGATAATAATTGATAGCCTCCGGAATACTGCTTGTAGCAAATATTGCGTGGAATTTACTGTTATGGCTCAATGTTACCCAGTTTTCGAGTATATCCTTTACTACTGTCGTAGTGTGTTCCGTTGTTGTATATTGAACATTTGGGATATAATCTTCGATGCCCTTTATATAGTCGCCCTTGGCGTCAAAGTGTCCAACCATTCCAACTTGGTTTACGTCCATATACTTATAAAAGATTTTGCTCTTAACAGGGTCAGAAATTGCTTCTTCCTCTGTTTGTGCCTTTGCCTTTTCCAAGGCAACTACTTTTCGCACATCTTTATCTTTGAAAGTCAAAACCTTGTATGGGTCAAAACCGAGAACATTTTTGTCTCTGATTCCGTCCGCAATGCTGTATCTGTGTAACTCATTACCAAATACAGTGCTTGTAGTATTCTTTTTCTTTTGGTTTTCGTCTTGGATAGGCGTACCGGTAAAGCCAAAGAACATTGCCTTTGGAAATGTGTTTTTAATTGTCAGCAACATATCCCCAAAAGTAGAGCGATGAGCTTCATCTACTATGAACACAATACGCTTTTCGCTGATAAGTTCAATGTCACGAGCGTTCAATCCACCGGCTTCGTCTTTGATATTACTCATTTTCTGAATGGAAGTAACGATAAGTGTGTCTGCCGGATTGCTGCTTTTGAGTTTTGTTATCAACACATTTGTGTTTTCGGTTGCTTGTACGGATTCATTTTCATCGGCAAAGCCACGATACTCTTTCAGTGACTGAGTGCCGAGTTCAATTCTATCCATAAGGAAAATTACTTTGTCGGCGTCTTTTGAGCTTGCGATTAACTGAGCTGACTTAAAACTTGTCATTGTTTTGCCGGAACCGGTTGTGTGCCAAATATATCCGCCGAGCTGATTGTTACCTTCCCATTTTGCTTTTGCAACTTTATCAGAAATAGCACTTGCCGCAAAATACTGATAGCTACGCATTACTTTAAGTACGCCGTCTGAGTCATCAGCAACCGTATAAAAGCCGATAAGCTGATGTGCCATAGGAATAGATAGAAGAGTAGATGCCACCTTGTTCCATTCGTTAATCGGCTCGTTATTAAAATCTGCCCAATGGAAATAATAATCCGGATTAAACTTGCCGTCCGGACCCGGATTTGCAAAATAAACAGCTTCGTTTGGTTCCATTGCAACAAAAATCTGAACCAAAGAAAACAGTCCACTGAATATTCCCTCGTGAGAATACTTTTCTATTTGATTGCAAGCCTGACTAACCGGAATACCGCTCTTTTTGAGTTCAATATGGATAACAGGCATACCGTTAATGAGCAGCATTAAATCTCCACGGCGGTCATTAAGTAATTTCGATTTTGTTGGGAATTTAGGCTGCTGCACAATTTGGTATCTGCTTTGACCGGCGGCAATTTCACGGCGGTCATAAATTTTAAGGCTGACTTCTTTACCAAAATGTAATTTATCATCAGGGTTATCCCTTACGATAGAAACACTTTTTCCGTTAATAAAGCCATTCAACTTTAACGGTGTTCTGAGAGCTTCGATTTGCTCTAAAATCTGCTGCATTTCGCTATCGGTTAGAGGATAATCGTTCAGTCTGTCAATATCTCTGTTGTTTTCAAAGAGTATATTTGCCCAATTTCGCAGCAAATCTTGTTCAGAGTAATTTTTAAGGACTTCTTTTTCCCACCCTTTTTCGGATAGTATTTTTATCAAAGCCGCTTCAAAATCCGACTCTTTATTAAAAATCATTTCGAGTTCCTCCTAACTTCTAAAATTTGCTTTTACATCTCAGACAAACATCTTTTCAAGGCACGCTTTTTTGAGATTTTTCAACTTTTCTAACTCACGCTGATGAAGGGTGATAAGGTTGTCAAGGGTTTCTAAATACTGTCCTAAAACTCGTTGCTCCTTTATAGTTGGGATTGTTACGACAGTGTTTCCAACAAGCTCTTTATTAAGGTTATTTACTGTGCTACCTGCCGCAAGTGACTTATACTGAATTATCATTTGAGGAGTACCGAGCAAATGGCACAAAAATGTCAAATCAAAAACTTTATAGGTATTTCTAATTAGTAGCCAGCCGTCGTGAATACACCCATCTATGCCCATAATATAAGGCTTTCCGAAGCTCATAGAGTTAGATAAGATTAAATCTCCCGGATGAACTTCTCTCGTTTTTGATAGTCCTTCCGGTTTGATTTTTTCTGCGGTTTTTGTTATATAATTGCCCTGTGCGGGAGCATCGCCAATCTTCACCCAATTTAATCCATCAGGCGAGTCGGTAATGAAATCATCAATAGGTCTTGGCGAACCACCTCGCTCTATTTGCACTAAATCTGAAAACTTACGCTGTTCCCAAGTAATAGCTAATGGTGATTGAAAACGGCAGCCGTCAATTTGACATTTACACTGATGAAGGGTGATAAGGTTGTCGAGTTGAGCAAGATACTTGCCAATTCGTATTTGCTCAGCCTTGTTTGGCAACAGTAAGTCTATGCCCATTAGTGTTTCAGCATTGAGTTTTGCACGACCCCCGCCGACCAAAAGTGACTCAATATCCGCTTGACTAATGGCATAGGCAAGGAATTGATTGTCTGCACAATCATACTTTCCTTGTAGAACGTGAGCGTGATTATTGACCCAAATTCTCCCTTTTACGCACTTTACAGGATAATTTTTAAGGTCATTCGCTCCATCTTCTGCGACAAGGATAAACTCACCATCGTGAGTATATCCATCTACATAGTCTTGAATTCCGTTCGCTCCGTAATAAGGAGTTGTGCCTGCAACTCGCAAACTTGCCGCCACCGGGATACGCAAATTATCATATCTGTCCGTTACTTCTCTAACCTTACGCTGTTCCCAAGAATGAACATAAACCGGTAATAACAGAGTTATATGCGTTTTTAACCGAAAGTATGAAAAAACGCACTTTAGTTCGAATATTTGTGGTTTTATTGAAAAAATCAAATTTCTATGGTACAATATATATACTTACACTTTAACTAAGAAAGAGGTGCAATGAAATGGCTGTTAGTTATAAAAAATTGTGGCACATTCTTGTTGACAGAGATATGAAGAAAAAAGACTTAGAAGCTCTTGCTGGTTTAAGTCATTACACAATGAGCAAAATGAGCAGAGATGAAAATGTGACGACCGAAGTGCTTGGAAAAGTATGTGCTGCACTTGATTGCAATGTAGAAGATATTATAGATTTTCTTCCTGATGAAGAAAACTGAGTCCGTTTTATGGGACACTAATTATTTTATACTTAAAAATAGTGCCATTGTCAGATAAAATATAAATAGCTACAACAAATAATACGGAGGTTTATTATGAATAAACAGCAGTTAGCTGCAAAGATTTGGGAGTCTGCAAACAAAATGCGTTCCAAAATCGAAGCAAATGAATACAAAGACTATATCTTAGGATTTATTTTCTATAAATTCCTTTCGGAGAAAGAAGTTAAATATCTGAAAGCTAATGATTGGACTGACGAGTATCTTCCCGAATTAACAGAAGAAGATACTGATACGGTTGAAAGCATTCAGAAGAACTTGGGATATTTTATTTCTTACGACAATCTCTTTTCAACTTGGCTTGCAAAAGGCAGCGATTTCAGTGTTCAAGATGTTCGTGACGCTCTTTCAGCGTTTAGCCGTTTAATAAACCCAACCCACAAGAAAGTGTTTGAGGGCGTTTTTGATACTCTGCAAACTGGTCTTTCAAAATTAGGTGATAGTGCTGCTTCGCAGTCAAAGTCTATTAGCGAACTCATTCAGCTTATAAAAGATATTCCTATGGATGGTAAGCAGGGCTATGATGTTCTTGGATTTATTTATGAATATTTGATTGAAAAGTTTGCGGCGAATGCAGGTAAAAAAGCCGGCGAGTTCTACACTCCGCACGAAGTATCATTGCTTATGTCTGAAATAGTTGCAAATCACTTGAAAAACAGAGAGAAAATTGAAATATTCGACCCTACAAGCGGTTCTGGTTCCTTGTTAATCAACATCGGTAAGAGTGCTTCAAAGTTCATTGAGGGCGAAAACAAAGTTAAATACTACGCTCAGGAATTAAAGCAGAATACATATAACCTTACTCGTATGAACTTGGTAATGCGTGGTATTGAAGCAGATAACATAGTAACAAGAAACGGCGATACTTTGGAGGACGACTGGCCGTATTTCGATGAAAACGACCCGACAGGAACATACAATCCACTCTATGTTGACGCCGTAGTTTCCAATCCTCCATATTCACAGGCTTGGAATCCAGCTGATAAGGATACTGACCCTCGTTATGCCGGTTATGGTCTTGCACCAAAGGGTAAGGCAGACTATGCCTTTTTGCTTCACGACCTTTATCATATTAAGCCTGATGGCATTATGACTATTGTTCTTCCTCACGGTGTTTTGTTCCGTGGCGGCGAAGAAGGCGAAATTCGCAAGAACTTAATTGAAAAAAATAAGATTGATACAATCATAGGATTGCCTGCAAATATTTTTTACGGCACAGGTATTCCGACAATAATTATGGTGTTGAAGCAAAAGAGAACCAATACAGATGTTCTTATAGTAGATGCTTCAAAAGGATATATCAAAGAGGGCAAAAACAATAAGCTGAGAGCTTCAGATATTAAGAAGATTGTAGATGTTGTTACACGGAGAGAAAGCGTGGACAAGTATTCACGAGTTGTCAGCCGTGACGAAATCAGAGAGAACGATTATAACCTTAATATTCCGAGATATGTGGATTCCTCAGAGGCGGCAGAATCTTGGGATATTTTTGCGTCTATGTTCGGCGGTCTACCGGCATCTGAAATTGATGAACTCAAAGAATATTGGACAGCTTTCCCGGCACTTCGCTCTGATTTGTTTGAAAATACATCTTCCGAATATTGCAAATTCGTAGTTAAAGATATAAAAAAGGCAATTAAAGAACACAGTGATATAACAAGTTTTGAAAACGAGTTCAAGTCCGTTTTTGCTGATTTTGATACATATTTGTATGATGAGCTGATTACAAAGATGGAAAGTCTCAGTATCTCTAAAACAGAGGAGCTTTTATCAAAAAATATCTTTGCACGAATGGCTGCCATCCCGTTAGTTGACAGATATGAAGCATACCAGCTTCTTGATGATGACTGGACTAAGATTGCCGTAGATTTGGAAATTATTCAAACAGAGGGCTTTGGAGCAACTAAAATTGTTGACGCTAATATGGTGGTCAAGAAAAAAGGAAATGTTGAGCAGGAAGTACAAGAAGGATGGAAAGGTCGCATTATACCATTTGACCTTATTCAAAGCACTATACTTGCCGATGACAAGCAAGCATTAAGTGAAAAAGAAAATCGACTTTCAGAAATTGCTTCCGAATACGAAGAAATACTTGACACACTTTCCGAGGAAGAAAAAGAGGCTGATTTTGTAAACGAAGATAGCTGGGTCTTTGCAGAAATCAAAAAAGCTATGAAATCCGACGGTGTTGAACCTGAAACAAAGGAAAAACTTAAATCTGTTTCGGAATTGAATACAGAAGAAAAAGCATTGAAAACTGCCATTAAGCGTGATAATGCCTTGCTTGAAGAAAAAACGAAAGATACGATTGAACACTTGTCCGATGAACAAGTTCTTGAACTTCTTAAAGATAAGTGGATAAAGCCGCTTATTGATAATCTTATGCAGTTGCCGGATAGCATTATATCTGATTTGGTTTCAAAGCTTGAAGCACTTGCAAAGAAATATGAAACTACTTTCGCAGATGTCGAAAATCAAATAGAAGAAACAGAAAAATCACTTTCTTCTATGATTGATGACCTTGAAGGTAGTGAATTTGATATGCTCGGTCTTGCTGAACTCAAAAAATTGCTTGGAGGTAGTGCAAAATGACAAAAATAACAGACATTCCGGCAATTCGCTTCAAAGGGTTTAGTGACACTTGGGAACAGCGTAAGCTGGGGGAAATCGGTTCAGTCTCTATGTGCCGAAGGATTTTCAAAGAGCAAACATCGGAAAATGGAGAAATACCATTTTATAAAATAGGTACATTCGGTGGAGAGGCAGATGCTTTTATATCGAGAGAGCTTTTTGAAGAATATAAAGCAAAATACCAGTATCCTAAAAAAGGAGATATATTGATTTCTGCATCAGGCAGCATTGGTAGAACTGTTGTGTTTACGGGAAAAAATGAGTATTTTCAAGACTCCAATATAGTTTGGTTAAATCACGATAAACATTTGGACAACTCGTTTTTGAAATGCTTTTATTCTATTGTGAAATGGGCAGGAATAGAAGGCAGCACAATAAAAAGACTATATAATGATAACATTTTGAATACAGCTATCACCTTGCCGTCAGTTGAAGAACAGCAGAAAATAGGTGCATATTTTGAAAACCTCGACAACCTTATCACCCTTCATCAGCGTAAGTATAAAAAATTGACCAATGTCAAAAAATCTATGCTGGAAAAAATGTTTCCACAAAATGGCTCCAATGCACCCGAAATTCGTTTTAAGGGATTTACTGAAGCTTGGGAACAGCGTAAGTTTGGTGAAGTGTTTGATTGCACTGTCCCGAATAACACACTTTCCCGTGCCGAACTGAGTTATGATGAAGGAACTGTCCTGAATGTTCATTATGGTGATGTGCTGATAAAGTATGGCTCTGTGCTGGATGTTCAAAAGGATGATATTCCTCGCATCCCGCATAGATGCCGAGAGGATTTCAATGGGGCTTTATTGCAGGATGGTGATGTTATTATCGCTGATACCGCAGAAGATGAAACGACCGGAAAAGCCTGTGAAATAGGTAATTTGCAAGGGAGTGCCATAGTATCGGGGTTACATACAATGGTGTGCCGCCCTCGGAACAGAATGGCATTGGGGTACCTCGGTTACTACCTCAATTCCAACGCTTACCACTATCAGCTTCTTCCTCTAATGCAGGGCATAAAAGTGCTCTCTTTAAGTCGCAGCAACATTCAAAAAACAAGCGTGAGTTACCCTTCAGCAATGAAAGAACAGCAACTCATTGCAAGCTACTTCAGCCAGCTTGACCACCTTATCACCCTTCATCAGCGTAAGCCGGTTGTTGTCAATTCAAGCTCGACAATGAACGCATTACCAAATCAACATCTTTATTTTCAAGTTCTTGAATAATGTGAAGATAGGTCTTTTGCGTTGTTGTCATACTTGAATGTCCTAATCGTTGAGCCACACTTGCTATTGATACTCCGGCAAATAATAGCAGTGAAGCGTGTGTATGTCTTAGTCCGTGAACAGATATAACCGGTATATCTGCCTTCTTACAGTGTCTTGTAAGAATGTCATTGACAGTAGAGTTATACACCTTTTCCGAAACAAAAATCGGTTCATCTTCAGGTAAGTCTTTAACCAAAGTAGAAAATTGAATAATGAGCTGCCAATCAATCTGTATTTTCCTGACCGACGACTGATTTTTGGTGGGCATAAACCCACCACCGCCTTTATAATCCCAGGTTTTATTGATAGATAAAGACTGCTTTGAAAAATCAAAGTCTTTTGGAGTTATAGCCAACGCTTCAGAAAATCGCATTCCGGTTTTTGCAACCAACAGAATAAACCAATCCCAATTTATCTCTTGACTAAGATTTAAGTCAGATAAAAGTTTGTGCAACTCAAACTGATTAAGATATTTGATTTTTTTGTGTCGAGGCTTTTTACCTTTTATGATAGCTTTTCTTGTAGGGTCTCGTTCTATAAGTCCCTCATCTACCGCATCTAAAATTGCACCTTTAAGTTGATGATGAAAGTCCATTGTGGTCTGTCTTTCGTGTGACTTCGCATAATCGTTCAAGAGTTTTTGATATGTTATCCTTGAAAGTTCGCACACTTTCAAATCCGGTGCTAATTGCTTAATCCAAGCCTGCGTAAGCAGGTATTTATCCATTGTAACCTTCCTTATCGCCCCTTCCTTATAAACCGTAATCCATTGAGCGTAATAATCGTAAAATAAGTCTGTTTTGTTTATATTATTCAGCATAATATCCTCCTGTATAAAAATTAGGCTTACGCTGATGAAGAGTGATGAGGTGGTCGAGGCTGCGAAATATTGTGCCAATCTTATGTGCCTCGTTTTCACCAGATGGCACAGCTACTTCAATCTTCGCTAAATCATTCACATTTATTGCGGGATAGCTCGTTCCAGTACAGTTATCCAAAACAACCTTTACAAAGCGTTCACTTTGAATAAGACTGAACAGAAAATACCCATCAACAAACGGACGCATCTGTGCATATCCAGTCGAAAAAACATAGTTATTATCGGACATTTCAAAGAGATAATTATTTTTTTGATATGGGCGAACGGTCTGATAAAATATGTCGCCAGT
>OHYO01001118.1_pt1 | contig 9499 bp, 8 predicted proteins | sample 1580291 | NCBI WGS metagenome assembly OHYO01 (sample SAMEA3882526, study PRJEB24775) | human gut metagenome | biome: human-associated habitat; feature: intestine environment; material: feces | place: Netherlands | collected 2009/2010
GCTTATGAAGTTCACTAGCTTCGTCTGTTGTTTACTTAATGAATTAAATAGTAAAAAATATTGTAACCTTTTTGGTTTTCATTTGTTATATGTATGAAAGAAGTCGAAAAGTATCGAGGAAAGGGAGTGAGAATCTGGATAAGCATTTGTTAGAAGCGTTATATCACCGTTATTATAAGGAGCTATACATTTTTGTATATTCTCTTTGTGGAAGTGAGACAGTAACCGATGATATTTTGCAGGATACATTTTTAAAAGCTCTGCTGGCATTGAAAGATTCTCACACTAATATGCGGGCATGGCTTTATATGGTAGCCCGGAATCTTTATTATAATTATTATAATAGGCAGAAGAATTTGTTTTCCATAGAAACAGAAGAAGTGGATAGAAGAAATTCAAGGGAGAAGATTATTTCTGGTGAAGGAGAAGCCTTTATTCAGAATGATATTTTGGAAGAGATATTACATAAAGAAGAAAAAAAGAGGGTGTGGGATGCTGTGAACCGCCTGAAAGGACAGAAGAAGGAAGTAATACTATTACAGTATTTTGGAGATTTTTCGCAAAAAGAGATTGCAGCAATGCTAAAAATAACTTCAGGTAATGTGAAGGTTCTTTCTTATCGTGCAAAGAAGGAATTAAAAGAATATTTAACGAAGGAGGAAGGAAGATGACATACCGCGAATTACTGGAATTATATAAGACCGGAGAATTAGAATTAGAACAGAGAAAAAAGGTAGAGAAAGATATTGAGAGGCAGGAAGCGATAAGTGATTACCTTTATGAGCAGGAAGATATTCCAGAACTTAATGATATTTTTGAGGAAAAAGCAGACGCTGAGAAGAATAATAAGAGGAACGATGATATAGAGGATATAGATACAAAATTTATAGAGATGGTCAACCGTTCAATCAGACGTGCGTTTCGCAAAATGGGGCTGACTATTTTAGCGGCGGCATTTGTGCTGATTTTATTTGTACAATTCTGCCTTCCAACGATTGTATCATGTTTTTATTATAATCCAGCGAAGAATATAGGAGACAAAGATTACGCGATAAGTAAGATGAGTCGTGATATGGCAGTATATTCTGAAGTTTTTCTACCAGGGAAAAGGAGAGGTTCTGTGCAGGTGGAATCAAAAGGATATGGGAATTATAATATCACAGTCAATCAGACTTCCAGTTTTACAGGTAGCCTGACAGATGTATCAGGAGAGATCACACGGGGAGAGCTAAGATACTATGATAACAATATTTTTAAAAAGCCAGCTACAAATGTTTTTGTATATGGAAGCATTGCTGGAAAGGAAGAAAATACGGTAGAAGAGAATTTAAAATATACAAGAAAATACTTTGATGTGAAAGACGATGAAGAAATCAATCTATGTGCGGCAGGATCTAAGGAAGAGTCTCTCAAAACATTACAGGAATTAGATGAAAGAAAAATGTATATAGGCTATGTTTCTTTAGATAAAATTATGTCATATGCCGACTTTAAGAAATATGTGGATAAGCAGGATTTAGCAGAAGTATGGTGTGCGGTGCAGGTAGCAGAACTGGAGAAGGAAGAAGAAGGAGTAGTAAACTTTCAGTCGAATATACCGAATATTGGATTTGTATGCAATCCTTCTTATAACACAGCAATTAAGTGGGATGAGAAAAAGTATCCAAACCTTTTACCAGGGTGTGAAACACAAGATATGGGTAATGAGGACGAATGGGATGACCCGGAAGAAAACCTTAAAAGTGAAAGCAATGCCAGACAGCATTTTGTCAGTTTACTTAACTATCTTTCCAATCAGAAGAAGTTCCTCGCTATGATGGAGAAAGATAACAGTAATTATACAACCAAAGAATTAAAAGAGATGGTATCCTACATCAAGAAGAATGGGATAAAAGTGTATGGATTTACTACAATCGCAGATAAAGAGACATTATTAAAACTCAGCAAACAAAGCGAAGTATACGAAATATACACAGAAGAAGTGAGATGACTATTTAATTCAGTAAAACAGCAGACGCCCGCGACGAGAACCAATACTCTATATTTGTGGTCTCGGAGCAAGTGTTGGATGTGAGTGCACAAGCGAACATTCAACACGCCGCGACTAAAATCACAAATATGGCTGATGGGGTTCACTGGATTCATCTGCATCTGCCTAATGAATGAAACAGCAATTCACATTTATTTCACATAATGTTCGTTGACAACTTTAGCTTTGAAAGTTTACAATAGTCCAATAGACAATAGTAACTGATTGTAAGAATTTTCAGAAAGTATTATTGTCTGTAAGTATACAGAAAGGAAGTAACAGACAGTTATGAAAGAAGTAAAGACACCGAGAAAGCCGTTTATTTTTTATTATATTATTGTGCTTCTCGTACTCATGCTGGTCAATATGTTTGTTATGCCGATGATTAGAGAGGCGAGCATTAAGAAGGTTGATTATAATGAGTTTATGAATATGACATTAAATAAACAGATTAAAAAAGTAGAGATTGATGATTCACAGATTACATTTACCGATCAGAATGGAACCGTTTATAAGACGTCCAAGATGGATGGTGACTGGGGATTAACGGAGAGATTATATCGTTCAGGAGCTGAATTTACGACACAGGTTCAGGAACAGATGTCTCCAATATTATCCTTCCTGTTATCCTGGATTATCCCAATTGTGTTGTTCTCCGCATTAGGATATTATGCGCAGAAGAAGATGATGAACAAGATGTCCGGCGGTGGTCCGAATATGATGTTTGGTATGGGTAAGAGTAATGCCAAAGTCTATGTACCGTCCGAGGAAGGTATCCGTTTTAGTGACGTAGCGGGTGAAGATGAGGCGAAGGAGAACTTAGCTGAAATCGTAGATTATCTGCATCAGCCATCAAAGTATTCAGAGATTGGTGCTTCCATGCCGAAGGGAGTTCTTTTAGTAGGCCCTCCGGGAACAGGTAAGACGATGCTTGCCAAAGCCGTAGCTGGTGAAGCGAATGTACCATTCTTTTCTATCTCTGGTTCTGAATTTGTAGAGATGTTTGTTGGTATGGGTGCTTCAAAAGTAAGAGATTTATTTAAGCAGGCGAAGGAAAAAGCTCCATGTATCGTATTTATCGACGAGATTGATGCTATTGGTAAGAAGAGAGATGGACATATCGGCGGTAATGACGAGCGAGAGCAGACTCTCAACCAGCTTCTTACAGAGATGGATGGCTTTGAAGGTAATAATGGCGTTATCATTTTAGCGGCAACAAACCGTCCAGAATCTCTTGATCCGGCATTAACCAGACCGGGACGATTTGACCGCCGTGTACCAGTAGAACTTCCAGATTTAGTAGGAAGAGAAGCCATTTTAAGAGTACACAGTAAAAAGACTCGTCTTGCTGATAATGTAGATTTGCATGCCATTGCCCGTATGGCCGCAGGCGCTTCTGGCGCAGAACTTGCTAACATTATTAATGAGGGTGCCTTAAGAGCAGTAAGGAATGGCAGAAGAATAGTAACACAGGCGGATCTTGAAGAAAGTGTAGAAGTAGTAATCGCAGGATATCAGAAGAAGAATGCTGTCCTTTCACCAAAAGAGAAGATGACAGTTGCTTACCATGAGATTGGTCATGCTTTAGTTGCTGCTAAGCAGACAAATTCTGCACCAGTACAGAAGATTACGATTATTCCACGAACTTCTGGTGCGTTAGGATACACGATGCAGGTAGAACAGCAGGATAAATATCTTATGACGAAGGAAGAAATCCAGAATAAGATTGCAACACTCACAGGTGGACGTGCAGCAGAAGAAATTGTGACAGGAACAATAAGTACAGGAGCTTCTAACGATATTGAACAGGCAACAAAGCTTGCAAGAGCGATGATTACCCGTTACGGTATGACAGACGAATTCGACATGGTTGCAATGGAAACTGTCAATAATCAGTATCTCGGTGGAGATGCTTCCCTTGCATGTTCTGCAGACACACAGAAGAAGATTGATGAGAAGGTTGTAGAAGTTGTAAAAGCCCAGCATAAGAAAGCATTAGATATCTTGAATGAAAACAAAGATAAGCTTCATGAACTGGCGAACTTCCTCTATGAGAAAGAAACGATTACTGGTGAAGAATTTATGCGGATTCTGGAATCCTAATTAAATACTATTAATTATTAACTATAAATGAGGGAATTTAAAATATTGCACAACTATGTCCGCATTATAAAGACATACTTTACTTGACTGGTCTGAATGTGTTTAGACTACAAACAAGAAGCGTCAGCTTCAGATAAATAAAAACTATATGAAAAGTCGGAATGTGCTTAGACTACAAACAAGAAGTACCTATTTTTGTGTATTTTTCTGTATTTGCTCACTTACAGTTATTAAAAATAAAAAAGAGAAATCTATCAACGACGTAATATTATTTGGGAGAAGGTATGTTTGATATACCTTTTCTTACTTTGATATATCGTATGATGGAGTTCTCTTTTTTTATCTCCATTGTAAGAAAGATTCCTAGAGCATTTTTCAAACACGCTCTAGAGTGTGTTTGAAAAATATTTAAAGTTATTTATATTGCCAAAATCAATTATTATATACTGCATATATGTCTTTAAAATATGTCAATTATGATATAAATAATATTTATTTTTGATATTTTCAGTATCAACAAGCAGTAATAACTCTTGTGTTTTGTATAACTTTTATTTTTCAAACACGCTCTAGTATTACTTCGTTTATATTATTATATTCTTTTGATAATTAGTCTTCGAATCTGCGTCTTCTTACAATGAATACTGCTGCGATTGCTAATACGCCTGCGAATACTAAGATATATGGAAGGTTGTCTAAGTAAACGCCTGTATCGATGTCGCCAGTTTTAGTGTTTGTGAATGCTGCTGTTTTAGCTTCTGCATCCATAGTACCTTCCTGACCCGTTGCATTCATTGTATAATCTGAAGGAGTTGCTTCTTCTACTTTGTAACTAACACCTGCTGGCAAGTTCTCAATTGTGATTGTATCACCATGTTTTAATTTGAATGTTGTTGTTCCACTGATTGCAACATTTTCCTTTTTTCCACTTTTATCGGAACCACCTGTTATTGTAGCCGGAAGAGAGTATTCTTCTCCTTCTTTTCCTGTTAATGTTACTGTGAAATCGAAATATTTAGATTTATCACCAAGATTACCTGCTACTGTTTTACTAATACTAAGTTTATTAGCTGTATAAGTATTGTTGAATGCAGCTTCATTATCAGCAAGTTTCTTTCCAGCTTTTGTAAAGCTAACTGCTGCAATCTCAATAGTACCATTATTGTCAACAGCAGTAACTTTCATTGTAACTGATTTGCTATCATAAGCAACACCTGCTGTTGTACCTGTTTTTTCTGTAATTATATAGGAATATACACCTACACTTGTATAAGTTGGTAATGCTACTGTAACCTCTTTCTTATTACCTGCTGTTGTTGCTCCATTCTGAGCATAAGCAGCTGTTCCTACAGTTGGCATGTCCTGTTTTTCTGCATCCACACCACCATTTTCTACTCCTGCTTTTGCAATATTAAACTCAAATGTTTCTGCAGGTGAAATTCCCTCTCCAACTAATTTATACTCTTTTTCAAATGTAACTGTTCCTCCATTCGCAGGTGTCTGAACTTTTTCTGCTGTCTCTGTTGCAAACGCCGTTGCACTTAACCCAAGCATCATTGTCAGTGCTAATAAACATGCAAATAGTCGTTTTACTCTTTTCATAATGTTTCCTCCTTAATATAATAAGTAAATTTGTTATTTCTAAACCCCTTTCGGTAGTTTATTCAAGATAGATAGTTTATTTAGAGTTCCCGCCTGCGGAGTACTGTAATGACTTTGGCCTTTACATCCTCCATTTTAATTGGGCCGTAATCGCGGCTGTCTTTTGTCTGTGTCCTGTAATCTCCTAATAGAAAGACACAGCCTTTAGGCACTCTATATGGATATTTTTTTATTCCTTTTTTTGCATATGTAGGAAATGCGATTTCTCCTGTTTGGGGAGTTCCATTGACAAGAAGTTGCCCGGTGTCATCTATGGTAATGACATCTGTTTCTTGTCCCAGTATTCTTCCTACCTGCAGTTTCCCATTTGCCTTGTATACAACAACATCATTTTTCAGGAAATTTCTCTGTAAACGGAATCCTATAAGCAGGTCACCGCCTTTGATTGCCGGGAACATTCCATTGTCCGGCGCTCTCATAAGTAAAAATCCCTGTGTGAATAATAATCCGCCGCATACGATTACTAATATGATTCTTGCGAGTAGCTGTATGTAACCATTTCTGGTCTCTGCTTCTCTTCTTCGTCTGCGGATTATTTTGGAACAGCTCATATTTTTTGCAGTCCGCATCACCTCCGCACCTCATTTCTGGTTTCTGGTGGCACTTCATTTTCTGTATTGTCCATCTCAGTCTGCTCTGTCGTGCCCTCATTTTTCATCAGTTCTTGTTTATATTTATAAATCTGGGATTCATATGTTTTTTCATGGTCTGTCAGCAAAATGTTATATCTTTCCCGCTCTGCCCGAATCGCAGATTCATAAAGCTGGTTCAGCTCCTGGAGCTTCTTCCAGACATCATTCTCATCCACGCCTCCAAATAGCGTCCTGCGGAACTTTACTGTCTGAAACCACTTGATTATTTCTTTATGTTCCTGATTTATTACCTCTGTAGAAGTACTCTTTTTTGTGTTTGGCAAAACTTCTCTTCCTTTATTTTTTGCTTTGCGCCCTCTATTTAATTTAGCCTCTCTTTTATGTCTTTCTGCCATCGCTGTCACCTTTTAAACAAAGCGCTTTTTATATCTGCAAAACAGGTAAAAGATTCCTCCTGCAATGCTAAGAGCAAGTAATGCGATAAATGGAAGAGAATCTAAGGTAATTCCTGTGTCTGGGATGGCTTCTTTATTATTTGTAAATACAATCTCATGTGCACTTACATCATTTTTCGCCTGTATATTGGATATATTGGCCTTTATTTCTAGCGCACTGTTTCCATTATCAATAACGTAAGAAGTTGTATATCCGCTTCCTGAATAATCCTCTTCTGTAATACTGACATCCGCCCCGACAGGAATTTCTGTTAAAGTACTTTCCTCATCATTTGCTAAATCCACTGTTGCGGAACCTGTTTTAGAAGTATTACCAACTTTAAATGTTACATTTTTATTTTCCTTTTCTATAGAAATAGTAAAGTGGAATTTCTTTTGCTTATCTCCCATACTTCCTGTTACCAGTTTTTTAAGTTTAATGGACGTGGTAGTTGGACTGTAGTGGGCGTAAAAGTTTACTGTACCATTTGCCAGTTCATCAGCTGATGGGATATAATTATTCCATCTATTATCTGCAATTTTTGTACTGCCGTAAGCTCCACCCTCGGCATTCTCTGGGTACCAGCCATCAAGGACATAGGTAACACCATTTACTGTTTTTGTAGAACCGATTGTTGCTTTTGTTGTTCTAGCAACAGGATTTCCTGTTAAATAATTTTTCGCATCAATCTGTCTATATTCACTACTCTCTCCTGGCTCCTTCACCCAAAACTTTGCAGTAAAAACTTTTGTGCTTTTAATACTGAGCGCACAGTCGATGTGATATGGGTGAGTTCCACCATTATCTCTTGAAATTTTACGTGGAGTTAATGTTATTTCCTTAATGTCTGATTGCTGTAATTGATCTGCTCCAATTCCTAAATCAGCTGCCACTGAAGATTTATACTTATCCCATATAGAATTTAATATAAATGTAAAATAACTTGCTGTGGAACTATCTCCTTCTTTTACTGTCCAGGTACTTCCTTTGGAACCGTCTGGCAATAAAGTAATATAACTTGCTACATTTGATTTAATATTTTTATTTTCATAAACAATATCGTCTACATGACCATCCTCCCAGGTTGCACCACTTGTACTAATATTTGCCAGAGTATTACTTGTGTCTTGTGATGGTGCCCAGGCTCCTGTATCGTTTGTCCATGGATCACCAGCTGGGTTAGCGAGATAGTATATAGCTGCTTCTCCGCTATAATTATCTGCAAATTTAGTTACTTTTACCTGATACGTTTCTGTTCGTGTATTACCATTCCATTGGGAAGAATATCTATGTGTGATTGTAACAGTCCCCACAGCCACTCCTTTAACCTCTGCTGTTGAACCATTACCTGTTACGGTTGCTATATTTTTATTACTACTAGACCAACTATGAGAATATCCATAGCTACCTGATGTTCCCGTTAACCTAATCGTCTTTCCAACCTGCACTTCCGTAGGTCCACTAATACTAGTTACCGCAATCTCTTTATTTTTATCATCCTCTGCCTGTGTCTCTTCCTCAGCCTTTTCCTCGCTTGTTGCTTCTTTGCTGTCTTTCCCTTCGGGTGTCTTTTCTGTTACGGCTTCTGTCTTCTTCTCTGCAGCCTCTGTTGTTGTTTCTTTCGCTGCCGTTGTTGTTGCCTCGGATACATCTGTTGTCTCTTCAGACTTTTTCTCTGTGTTTTTTTCCTCTTTGGTAGATTTCTCTTCCTTGGAAATGTTCTTTTCGGAGTCCTCTTTCGCATCTTTTTCTGTGCTATTTTCTTTGGCTCCTTTGTTGTCTGCGTCTTTTGAATCTTTCTTTTGTTCTTCTGAATTGTCTTTTGTTTTCGATTCAGAATCCGATTTTTTCATGTTTTCCTGTCTCGTTTTTGTTTGTGCTTCGGACGATTTCTGTCTGGTTGCAGCAGCTTCGCCCTTTTGATTGTCTGTCATCTGCACAGATTGTGTTGTTTCATTCTCTGCCCGGCCGATACGGTTCACCGCAAATGCCGAAATAGACATGCTGCAGACAAGTATCAAAGACAGGCACATCATGATGACCCTTTTTAATAATCTGTACTTCCCAGATGAATGATGATGTTTCATACTTAACCTCCTTACTCTGCCCGGCATAATGGTCGGGATTCAGATTTATATTTCCCTTATAAATACTTTTCTGAAATTCCTCTACAAAAATAAAATGGCAGGCAGACACCTTGGGGATGTGTACTGCCTGCCCTGTCAGATATTTTTCAAAAACAGCGGGGAAAGTTGCTTTCATTTCTGAAAAACACCTGACATCTATCAACAGACATATGCCTTGGGGACGCATTCTGTCTGTCTCTATCAAATGCCTTTCCAAAAATAGCGGGGAAAGATGCATTTTTGAAAATAACATATGATATTCCTTCTCACGCAGCACCTTCATTATGCAATTCTTTACCTACCACATAATGCTTATTATGCGGTAAAAACGGCTCTTTTCATTAGAGCGTGTTTGAAAAATGCTCCAGCAAAACAAAAATTTTATCAATAAGCGCAAGAAAAAAGGCGCGAAAAACAACCTGACTGATTTTCAAAATTTTTGTCAGTTGTCTTTTTGCACCTTTTTTTATCTGTATACAATTATTTATTACAAAAAGATTGATTTTTTCTAATTTTATGATATAATATGTAAGCAAGTAGAGCAGATATGT
>OHYO01001120.1_pt1 | contig 9484 bp, 9 predicted proteins | sample 1580291 | NCBI WGS metagenome assembly OHYO01 (sample SAMEA3882526, study PRJEB24775) | human gut metagenome | biome: human-associated habitat; feature: intestine environment; material: feces | place: Netherlands | collected 2009/2010
CCAAATGGTAAGGCAACGGACTCTGACTCCGTCATTTCAAGGTTCGAATCCTTGTAGCCCTGCTTCTAAGACCTCATGAACGATGTTCATGAGGTCTTTTCTTTATCCGGCATCTGTTTCCCATCATTGAAAAACCTGTCCCCCTGTGTTACTATTACTACGATAATAACAGACACAGGCATTGAAAGAAGGGACTCCATGTATCAGTTTGAAAGTCGCGTACGTTACAGTGAAGTGGACAGCGAACGGCATTTGACACTGCCGGCGGTGATGGATTATCTGCAGGATTGCTGCACCTTCCAGTCGGAAGATATGAATATCGGCGTGGAATATCTGGCAGAGCAGAAGCAGGCGTGGGTATTGTCTTCCTGGGAGATTAAGATCAGACGCTACCCGGTTATGGGAGAGAAAATCTGCGTGGAGACATGGCCGTACGCATTTAAGGGATTCTATGGATATCGCAACTTCCGGATCACAAACGGACAGGGAGAGGAACTGGTGCTGGCGAATTCTGTCTGGGTTTACATGGATATGGAACGGATGCGCCCGATGCGCATCCCGGAGAAAGTGGCGGATGCCTACCGGCCGGAGATCGGAGAAGAACTGCCGGGCGAGTGGGGCGCGAGAAAGCTATCGGTTCCGGAGGACGGGACTGTGATGCCGCCGGTTCCGGTGGCGGGATTTTTTATTGACACCAACCACCACATGAACAACGGGAAATACATTCTGGTGGCAAAGGAATCTGTGCCGGAGGATTTTGCAATCGGCGGCGTGCGGGCAGAGTACCGACGGGCGGCAATGCTGGGCGACGTGCTGCATCCGGTTGTCACAGTATCGGAGGAAAAGATAACGGTGGTTCTGACAGACGGCGGAGACCAGATCTATGCGATTGTGGAATTTGCGGCGGTAGAGAAGAATTGATGGAAAATGAGGATCGAGATGAAATTAGGTGAATATCAGAAGTTAAAAGTAATCAAAAAAGTAGAATTTGGAATTTATCTGGCGGAGCATGAGGGAGATGAGACGCGTGTGCTTCTGCCGCAGAAGCAGGTGCCGGCGGACGCAAAGCTCGGGGATGAGATCGAAGTATTCCTGTACAAGGATTCCAAGGACCGCATCATTGCGACGACCAACCAGCCGAAACTGACGCTTGGCGGACTGGCGGTGCTTGAGGTTGCCGAGATTGGAAAAATCGGTGCGTTCCTGGACTGGGGACTGGAAAAAGACCTGTTTCTTCCATATAAAGAGATGACGAAAAAGGTGCAGCCGGGGGATGAGGTTCTGGTGACGCTCTACATCGATAAGAGCCGCAGACTCTGTGCAAGCATGAAAAAGCTGTACGACCTGATGCGCACGGATTCTCCTTATAAAAAAGGAGACACGGTAAACGGACGGATCTACGAGTTCGGTCATGATTTCGGAACGTTTGTGGCAGTGGATGATTGCTACTCGGCGATGATACCGGCACATGAGGACTGCAGCCATCTTCAGATCGGCGATGTGATTGAGGCGAAGGTCACCGGGGTGAAGCCGGACGGCAAGCTTGACATTACGATGCGGGAAAAGGCATATCTGCAGATGGATGCGGACGCCGAGAAGGTCATGGAAGTGATTGAGGAATTTGCGGGCGTGCTTCCGTTTACGGACAAGGCTTCACCGGAAGTCATCATGCGTGAGACGGGGCTGAGCAAAAATGCATTCAAGCATGCGGTCGGCAGACTGTACAAGGAGCGCCGCATCGAGATTACGGAGCGTGCAATCCGCAAATTATAGTAGCATGGATGTTCCATGTGTGCTATGATAGACGAAACCGACAGACTATAAGAAAGAAGGAATACAGCATGAAAAATGTAATCAGCACGGACAAGGCACCGGCAGCGATCGGACCATATTCCCAGGCGATTGAGGTAAACGGCATGGTATACACTTCCGGTATTATTCCGGTTGTACCGGCAACAGGCGAGATCCCGGAGGGATCTGTGGCGCAGGCAAAGCAGGCGCTGACGAACCTGTCCCATCTGCTTGAGGCAGCAGACACCAGCATGGCGAACGTGGTAAAAACAACCGTATTTATTAAGGAAATGAATGATTTCGCAGCGATCAACGAAGTATATGCGACATTTTTTGAGGGCGCGTACCCGGCGAGAAGCTGCGTTGAGGTGGCACGTCTTCCGAAGGACGTTATGCTCGAGATCGAAGCGATTGCTACCAAATAATTGCTGCGACAGGAATACCTGAGACTGCCGGAGGAGATCCGGAACATAAAAAGACGCGGCACACTGTTACATCGTGTGCCGCGTCTTTTCTTTTCAGAGAGCATCTGTTACATGATCCCTATACGTACATATCGATATTGCCGCCGAGCTCCGGGTTCACCGAATGTTCCATCATCTGAATCATGGAGGCGCCCATCTGCTGGGTCAGGTCTAATGACTGACTGAGAACGGCCGTGCCGACTGCATAGGCGAGACTGCCGGAGCTGACAGAAGAACCGGAGTCGTAGGCCGTCAGTGTGCCAAGCGCCAGATCAACATTGGAAAAATCCATACGAATCCCACCTTTCCTTCTTATGATAGCTTTATTATGCCACAGATGGAGGAGAATGGCAATTATGAAAAATGCAACAAACTATAAAACCGGAAAGGCATAAGGCAGCAGCAGGAAGGGAAAATCTGGGAGCATATGTAACCCGGATTTGTCGGAAAATGGCGCAGATTGTGGAAAAGACGTGTCGAAAAAGAAAATGTTGTGTAAAATCTGCGGAGTATTACAAAATATAGCGGGTTGACATCATATAGACGCTTTGTTATAATAACCATGTAATAAATGTAACAAATTTGTAATAAATCCGTTGGAGGCATTCATGAACAGAAGAACACTGAGAGCTACAGGGATTGTATTGACTGGAATGTTATTGGCAGGAGATCCTGTATCTATGATATATGCAGCACCGGTTGCGGGTGTGTCCGTTGCTACCACAGCAGAAGCAGTGGCAGTTGGAACGGGAAGCAGCAGCCCGAGCGCAGGCGTTTCGCTTGCAGTGGCAGATTGTCTGGTTGCAAGCAATGAGGAAGTGGCGCAGGAAGCAGCAGCGCAGCAGGAACAGGTAAGCGAGAATGAGACACCGGTGGTAGAGTCCGAATATGCAGACATTGCCATTGCGCAGGTAGATAACTACGTAAACGTGCGTACCGAGCCGAACACAGAGAGCGAGGTAGTCGGTAAGCTTTACAATAATTCAGCGGCAACAATTTTACAGACCACAGAGGATGGCTGGTATGAGATCACCTCCGGCAATGTCACCGGTTATGTGAAGTGTGAGTACGTGGTTGCCGGTGATGAGGAACTTGCAAAGTCTGTAAGTACCCGCTATGCAAAAGTTACGACGACAACACTTTATGTGCGTACGGAGCCGTCCACAGACGCAGCGGTTTTAACCATGGTTCCGATCGAGGATGACCTCGTGGTAACCGATGAGTCCATTCCGGGCTGGGCACTTGTGACGACAGAAGAGGGAGACGGCTATGTATCCACCGATTATGTCACACTGACGACAGAGTATGTACAGGCGGAGTCCAAAGCAGAAGAGGAAGCACGTCTTGCGAAGGAAGAGGCAGAGCGTGAGGCGGCGGCAGCGGCGGCAGCTAGCGCCAGAAAGAAGAACTCTGAGAGTTCATCCAGTTCATCCAGCTCCTCAGATTCCAGTGCATCCTACAGTGCACCGACCAGTTCAAACGGTCAGGCAGTTGCAAGCTATGCATGTCAGTTTGTCGGTAATCCGTATGTATATGGCGGAAGCAGCCTTACGAATGGAACGGACTGTTCCGGATTTGTTATGAGTGTGTATTCAGCATTTGGAATTGGTCTTCCGCATTCATCCAGTGCGTTGAGAGGCTGTGGTTATGAAGTAAGCCTTTCATCTGCACAGCCGGGTGACATTGTATGTTACAGCGGACATGTTGGAATCTATATCGGAAATGGAACGATCGTGCATGCCAGCACACCGTCCAGCGGTATCACTTACTCCAGTGTTACCTACCGCAGCCCGATCTGTGTAAGAAGAATTTTCTAAACGAGAATATAAAATGGGACTATCACTTGTGATAGTCCCATTTTTGCGTCATAAGAAGAGGAAGAGAAGCGGAAGCTCTTTTGATTTTCAGTTACATTCTGCCTGATAACGAAGGGACATGATTTTCTCAATATTGCACCCCAAAACGCAGGATTATTGCAAAAAATGAAGGAATAGGACAAAAGGCACAGTCTATACAATGTGCACAAATTGTAAAAAATGAAAAAGGAAAACTGACTAAATGAGTGTGAATTGCAAAAAAGTTATCCACAATGCAGAAACGGAAAAACAGGAAAAATCGAGTTATACACGAAGTTATTCACATTATCCACAGAAAAGTGGGAAAAAAATCTGGTTTACATAGTAAAATAATCGAATGTCTGTTTTGTGAAGAAATAATAAAGTTGTCCGATTTCGTGGAAAGTTTGGAAAAGTTATTGACATTTCAAATATAAAATAATTATAAAAAAGCAGTAAAAGAAGTCTGTAAATTTGACTGGAATGGAAGAATCTTGAAATACGAATACAAGTTTGCTATACTAAAAACATATCTTTCGCAGACGAAGGTATGTTTTTTCAAATAATGGTAATGATATAGGTGCACAATGATTAAAAAAATAGATATTATGGGGATCGGTCTTGACAACTATACCGTGCGGGAATCGATGCGGCAGGTCGAGAACTATCTGAGTAATGATGTTTTAAATACAATCGAAAACATTTCCATGCAGATGCTGATTTCGTCAGGGACGGACCCGGTGGTACACAACGTGATCTCGGAGCTGGATCTTTCCGTCATTGGGGAGAAGGAGATCTTAAAGGCGGCGGATGCGGACAGCATGCAGCGTGTGCAGGAGACGGAGCAGAATGATTTTTCATATGAATTCTATCGGAGGATCGAGCGCAATAAGCGGAGCATTTTTGTGCTGGGACAGACGGAGGAGGGCGTGCAGAAGGTCAAAGCGGAACTGCAGGAAGCATTCCCGAAGCTGATTCTGGCGGGAGAATATGCACTGGAAAATTGTGTGGGGAATCTGGATGCCGTCATCAATGAGATGAATGCGACGACGCCGGATGTGATCGTTTCGATTCTGCCGTCTCCGCTGCAGGAACATTTTTTCGCGGAGCATAAGGATAAGATGAGCGCGACCATATGGTTCGGCATGGGAGAACTCGGCGTTCATGGAAAAAAGCATGGACTTGGAAGTTTCGTTAAGAACCGGCTGCATCTGGGAAGATTGAAGAACAGTATGAACAAGTATCAGGATCAGGAAAAGTTCGGGGAAGCGGAGTGAAAAAGAGGAAATGCATAAAAAAAATGCATTTCCTCTTTCTTTTTTTGCTGTTTTGCATTAAAATATAGCTTAGATATTTTTGTTCCGAGGTAGAAAGGCGGCTTTTTATTGTGAAAGTTGCTCATAGGGAAGAAACACAGTGACCGGACAGAAGAGTTTCAGCAGAAGCAGGATGAGAAGGAGCGGAGCTTATGATTTCAAATCAAATACTTCAGAATACAATCGATGGATTAAAGGGAATCACCAGAATAGATCTGTGCATTATTGATGTGGAGGGGAAGGTGTTAGCAGCCACTTTTCCGGAGGCGGATCAGTACATTGAGCCGGCGCAGGCGTTCGTGGAGTCACCGGCAGACAGCCAGGTGGTGAACGGATATCAGTTTTTCAAGGTATTTGATGAGCACCAGCTTGAGTATATTCTTCTGGCAAGCGGAGACAGCGATGATGTATACATGGTGGGAAAGATTGCCAGTTTCCAGATCCAGAATCTTCTGGTAGCATATAAGGAGCGGTTCGATAAGGATAATTTTATCAAGAACCTGCTGCTCGACAACCTGTTGCTGGTTGATATTTATAACCGTGCCAAGAAGCTTCACATCGACACCGAGGTGCGCCGCGTGGTATTCATTGTGGAGACGAACCGCGACAAGGACGGCAATGAACTGGAGAAGATCCGCGGAATCTTCGGCACGAAGACGAAGGATTTTGTCACAGCAGTCGACGAGAAGAATATTATCGTTGTGAAGGAAGTCGGCGAGAACGAAGGTTACGAGGAGCTGAACAAGATCGCGGAGAGCATGGTCAACCTGTTCCGTGCGGATGCGGACAGCGACGTTCATGTGGCATACGGAACGATTGTCGGCGAGATCAAAGAGGTATCCAGATCCTACAAGGAGGCGCGGATGGCACTTGATGTCGGCAAGATCTTCTTCGAGGAGAAGGATGTAATCGCTTACTCCACACTCGGTATCGGTCGTCTGATCTACCAGCTGCCGATTCCGCTGTGCAAGATGTTCATCAAGGAGATTTTTGACAATAAGTCCCCGGATGATTTCGATGAGGAGACGCTGACGACGATCAACAAGTTCTTTGAGAACAGCCTGAACGTATCAGAGACTTCCAGACAGCTTTACATCCACCGCAACACGTTAGTGTACCGTCTGGATAAGCTGCAGAAGAGCACCGGACTGGATCTGCGTGTGTTCGAGGATGCCATCACGTTCAAGATCGCACTGATGGTCGTAAAATATATGAAGTATATGGAGTCTCTGGACTACTAATTCTTAAAATTTGCATACGGGTATTGCAACAACTGCATACATTGAGTAGACTATATGGGATGGGACAGAGCATTTGATTCTCCGGAACCATCGGAGATGCATACAGAAATGAGGTAATTTCATGATAAAGTTAGAGCATGTCAGCAAGTCGTACTCTGCGGTAATTCCTGCACTTAATGACGTGAGTCTTAACATTGAGGAGGGAGAGTTTGTATTTGTTGTCGGTGACAGCGGTTCGGGCAAGTCGACGCTGATCAAGCTCCTGTTGAAGGAACTGGAACCGACGGAGGGAACCATTACAATCAATGGCAGAAAATTAAATAAAATCAGACGAAGACAAATCCCGAAATTCCGCCGCAACATTGGGGTGGTTTTTCAGGATTTCCGATTGTTAAAGGATAGAAATATTTATGACAATGTAGCCTTTGCACAAAAGGTCATTGGCGAATCCAACCGCTCCATCAAGAAAAATGTTCCAAAACTGTTGTCGATGGTGGGATTGGCGGCAAAATACCGCTCATACCCGAGACAGCTTTCCGGAGGGGAGCAGCAGCGTGTGGCGATTGCGCGCGCGCTGATTAACAAGCCGAAGATTCTGCTGGCGGACGAGCCTACCGGTAATCTTGATGCGAATAATGCATGGGAGATTATGAAGCTGATGGAGGAGATCAACGAGCAGGGGACAACGGTGGTTGTAGTAACACACAATCTGGAGATTGTGAAAGCGATGAATAAGCGTGTCATCACGATGCAAAAAGGCGTTGTGGTAGACGATACCGCTTCGGATCATTACGGTAAGGATACCTCTGTCGAACAGGACGATGATCTGTTTGATGATTTCTTGGATGATGGAGGTGACGACGACTATGCGAATTAGTACGTTTTTTTATACAATTAAGCAGGGAATCGTGAATATCTGGAAGAACAAGCTGTTCTCACTGGTGTCGATCGCCACGATGACAGCGTGCATTTTTCTGTTCGGTCTGTTCTATATGATTGTCGTGAACTTCCAGTCCATGGTGAAGGATGCGGAGTCCGGCGTGGCAGTGACAGTGCTGTTTGATGAGGGAATCTCGGATCAGCGGATCGAGGAGATCGGGGAGCTGATTTCGGAGAGACCGGAAGTATCACATTATGACTTTATCTCAGCGGATGAAGCATGGGAAAGCTTCAAGGAAGTTTACTTTGAGGGAAATGAAGCGGCGGCTGCAAGTTTTGCCGGCGATAACCCGCTGGCGAATTCCGCGAGCTATGCCATTTACATGAACGATATATCGATGCAGGACTCGCTGGTTACCTACCTGAAGTCCGTCGATGGAGTGCGTGAAGTAAAGCAGTCCCAGCAGGTGGCCAACACGCTGACCGACTTTAACAGTCTGATCGGGTACATCTCGGCGGGCGTTATCCTGATCCTGCTCGGTGTTGCCGTCTTTTTGATCAGCAATACGATCACGGTCGGTATCTCCGTCCGCAAGGAAGAGATTGCGATCATGAAGCTGATCGGAGCGACGGATTATTTTGTGCGCGCACCGTTTGTGGTCGAAGGTATTGTAATCGGACTGATCGGAGCGGCAATTCCGCTTGGCATTTTGTACGCATTGTACGGGAAGATTGTAATGTACATCAGCGATAAGTTCAGCTTTATCAGCAATATGATGAAGTTCCTTAGCGTGAACGAGATTTTCCATAATCTGATCCCGGTGGCATTGATTCTGGGTGTGGGAATCGGTTTTATCGGAAGTCGCATCACAATTCGCAAGCATTTGAGGGTATAATGATAAGATGCCATACAGGAAACACATGAAGTTTACAATGATACGAAGAATAGCAGCGCTCGGACTGATTCTGGTGCTGGCGGCGGGCATACCGATCCAGGCATCGTCGGCTTCCACAGAGAAAGTGACGGAGGACGCCGCTTCCACAAAATCCCTGCAGGAGGCGCAGGACGAGAAAGCCCAGCTGGAAAAAGCGCTCAAAGAGGCGCAGAGCACGATTGAGGATCTCAGGGATTCCAAGGGTGATATCGAGAGCAAGGTAACAGAATTGAACCAGCAGCTGATAGATATATCCGCGCGGATCACGGATCTTGAGAATCAGCTGACGGCAAAGAGCGAGGATATCCAGGAGACGAAGGACGAGCTTGCCGGAGCCAAAGAGAGGGAAGCACAGCAGTACGCGGATATGAAAGTGCGGATCCAGTTCATGTATGAGAACGGGCAGACCTCTTATCTGGAGGCGCTTTTATCTTCCAGAAACATTTCTGAATTTTTAAATTCCGCAGATTATATCGCACAGATACAGAGCTATGACAGACAAAAGCTTACCGAGTACCAGGACACCGTGGAGTCGATTGTGAATCTGGAAGCCCAGCTGGAGCAGGAGTATACCGATCTGGAGGCACTCAAGTCGACGGTCGAGAGCAATAAAGCGACTGTTGCCGCCATGATGCGGCAGAAGGAGTCGGAGCTTGCGGACATCTCGGGAGATATTGAAGATGCGCAGAGCGACGCCGACTATTATGCGGCGGAGATTCAGGCGCAGGAAGAATTGATTGCGGCGATCAAGAGAGCGGAAGCGGAGAAAGCGGCAGCCGGGGTGGAGGAACATCCGTATACCGGAGGAGCGTTCCGGTGGCCGTGCCCGAGCAGCACACGGGTGACCAGCGATTATGGAACGAGAGTATCCCCGATGTCGGGAGCGTCGTCGAACCATAAGGGAATTGATATCGGAGCATCGGCGGGAGCGGACATTATCGCGGCGGCGGATGGAACGGTAACAGCGGCATCCTACAGCAGTGCGGCGGGCAATTATGTGATGATCGACCACGGCGGAGGACT
>OHYO01001125.1_pt1 | contig 9439 bp, 9 predicted proteins | sample 1580291 | NCBI WGS metagenome assembly OHYO01 (sample SAMEA3882526, study PRJEB24775) | human gut metagenome | biome: human-associated habitat; feature: intestine environment; material: feces | place: Netherlands | collected 2009/2010
TCTGCATTTTATTCCAGGAATACCGAACTTCATCAGGAAAGAAAACGGAAAATACCAATGACCTTTCCGAGAATCTGGCAATCTGGAACAATGATCGGATCCATCGTGTCATTCTCCGGCTGAAGGCGAATATAACCGTCCTCCTTATAAAAGGTCTTAACTGTAGCGGAATCCTCCACCAGCGCGACGACCATCTCGCCGTTGCGCGCGGTCGACTGCTTCTCAACCAGCACATTGTCTCCGTCGAAGATGCCGACGTTGATCATGCTTTCGCCCTTTACCCTCAACATGAACGTCTCCGCGTTCGGGAGAAATTCGGTCGGAATCGGGAAGTAGGTCTCAATGTTCTCGACTGCGAGTAACGGCTGACCGGCAGCCACATTCCCGAGAATCGGGACATTGACAACCTCGCGTCTGGTGAGGTTAAAGTTATCATCAATGATCTCGATCGCACGCGGCTTCGTCGGGTCGCGGCGGATGTATCCGTTCTTCTCAAGTGTCTCCAGATGGGAGTGGACGGAGGAGGTAGACTTCAAGTCAACTGCCTCGCAGATCTCACGCACAGCGGGCGGATATCCCTTATTCAATATCTCCTGTTTAATGTATTCGAGAATCTCTCTCTGCTTCGTGCTGATCTTGCCGTATGCCATGCATATACCTCCTGTCAATCATTACCAATGCTATTATGTATAATTTAGTTTAACACAGCATGCGTAAAAATGCAAACATATATTCCGAAAATTTGTTCGATTTTCTTGTTGACAAACGGATGTTCTGGTATTATGATAGGAGCATAAACAAACGTTCGTAACAAACGTTCGGAATGAACGTTCGATTAACATGACAGGAGGTATTCTTATGAGAAGCAGAAGAGCAGCGGTAAAGGCGCAGAGACGCACATTCATGTTGGGATTGATGGTTTTAACCGTCATTGTGATCGGTTCTGTCCTGCTGGGAACGATCCGCACACAGGCGGCTCCTGCAGAACCTTCTTATAAATATTACACAAGCATCCAGATCCAGAAGGGAGATACCCTCTGGAATATCGCAGATGAATATATCACAGACGATTACGACAGCATGGACGAATATATGGAGGAGATCTGTGCGATCAATCACATCCTGCCGGGGGACATTCATTCCGGACAGTATCTGACCATCCCGTATTATTCGGCAGAACATCTCAAGTAAGATGGTATTTTTTGTGCAGCGTCTCCGGTCGGTTGTGTTTTTTGGGTAAGTACGGTATAATGAATTCTGACGAGCTCATATTGTGCGGGAAGGCAGCACAGAGAATATGAATTACGGAGGATGAGTTATCTCGTATGATAAAGTTTATCTATGTGATTTTAATGAATCTTTTCAGAGCGCCTTATATGATACCGAAGATGCGCAGGGAGGCGGATCATCCTGAAAAGTATAGTGTAGAGGAGCGCTACGCGCTGGCGCGCCATGTGATTCGCCTGATGAAGGTAACCGGCGGCATCCACACAAAATCTTACGGCACAGAGCTGCTTCCGACAGAAGGCGGCTACATGATGTATCCGAATCATCAGGGAAAGTACGACGCACTCGGCATTATCTACACCCACAGGGAGCCATGTTCTCTTGTGATGGATAAGGCGAAGTCCAATACCATACTGGTTCGTGAATTTGTGGATCTGCTTCAGGGAAAGCGGCTGGATAAGAAGGATGTCAGACAGGCATTGACGATCATCAATGAGGTATCCGAGGAAGTAAAGCAGGGAAAGCGTTATATTCTGTTTCCGGAGGGCGGATACGAATTTAACAATAAGAACCATGTGTGTGATTTTAAAGCCGGCAGTTTTAAGATTGCGTTAAAGACAAAGGCACCGATCGTACCGGTGGCTCTGATTGATTCTTATAAAGTTTTTAACAGCTTTTGTCTGGGACCGGTCACCACGCAGGTACATTATCTGAAACCGATCTTATACGATGAATATGGCGGTCTCAAAACGCATGAGATTGCGGATCTGGTGAAGGTACGTATCCAGGAAAAGCTAGATGAAGTTCTTAAGCCAGCAGAAGCTCCGGTCGGATGACTGGAGCTTCTTTGTGAGCTGCTTTTTTTATAAACAGCTTTTTGTTTGTCAGAGTCTTGCCAGAGCCACGGATCTGATAGGACTTAAGGCGATGGATGCATCTCCGGGGAACACTAGACATCACGGAGCTTTACATATTTGGCTGCGCTGCGTCGTCGATCATCGTCGATGGCAGCCTAATGCTTCCGCGTCGTGTTGACGTCCTTATGGCCGAGTACATCCGCGACCAGATAGATATCCCCCGTCTCGCGATAGAGGGAGGTGCCGTAGGTACTGCGCAGTTTGTGCGGTGTAATATGCTTTAAGCTGGTCACCAGTTTTGCATATTTTTTGACCAGATTTTCGACCGAACGCACGCTGATTCTCCGGTTCTGCAAGGAGAGAAAGAGGGCGTTGATACTGCCGTCTTCGGCGGTTATTTTCTGGCGCTCAACCATATAAGCGAGAAGTGCTTCGCGTACTTCTTCCCCAAAGTATACAACAACCTCTGCGCCGCCTTTTCGGTGAATCTTGATGCCGTTATTGCGCATATCCACGTCTTCCAGATCGAGTCCGACACATTCCGAGACACGGATTCCGGTTCCGAGGAGCAGCGTCATAAGGGCGAGATCTCTTGTCTTTGTGCGGTCGTGATATTTTTGCTGGCGTGGAGTCAGACTTTCACCGGATTCGACTTCGTCTAACAGTCTCGCGACCTCATCGATATCCAGCCGGATAATATTTTTGTCGTGAATCTTGGGCATGTCCACTTTCACGGCCGGATCATTTTTTATCAGGTCGTTTTTGAAATAGTAGCGGTAAAAGGAGCGGAGAGAGGCCAGCTTTCGCTTGATACCGCGCTCGTCGTTCGTGTGCTCTACACCGTTTTTTTCGTAATACTTCAGATAGGAGAGATATTCCTCGATATCCATAGGCGTGAGCTCGTCTAAAAGCGAGAGCGGAATATCCTTTACGGTATAGTTCTGGCAAATGGGATTCACATCGCAGAGATAGTCAAAAAAACAGCCGATATCGTAAGCATACGCGATTCTGGTACGCGAGGAAGTGGTTGGCTCAATGCCAATGAAAAACTGTTTGCAGAAATCCGGAAGCTGTTCCAGAAGCTTGCGCAATTTTACTTCATTTTTTACATTCACATTTTCATAATATGCTTTTTCTTTCATAAACGAATTGAATTCTCCTTTTCCTCAGCGACGTCTGTCTGCCATCCGGGGATATTTCCATGTAATACTGCATGAAAAAGCTGTTTTTTGGCTCCGGGATGATCCAGATTGATCTGTCGGATCAGATTTTTCACGTAAGCACGCTGTGTGTGCCCGTCTGCAGGACATGGATTGGCGACGACCGGAAGCTTCATCTTATTCCGAAATCCTTTTACTTCCGCTTCAGAGACGTATAGTAAGGGGCGTATGACCACAAGCTGTGTGCGGTCTAAATGTGTGCTCGGTGGAAACGCATAGAATCTTCCCTCAAAAATCATGGAAAGAAACGCCGTCTCAATCACATCATCCATGTGATGTGCGTAGGCAACCTTATTGCATCCTAATTCCAGAGCCGCCTCATTGAGTGCTCCCTTGCGCATTTTGGCGCACAGCGCACACGGAGATCCCTTGACTGCTTTGTCCGACACGCTGTCGCCGTGAAACAGGATACGTGCAATCTCTGTTTTTACAATGTGGTACGGTACCTTAAGTTCCTCGCAGAGCTGCTTTATGGGAGTAAGATCAAAAGAGTCATATCCCAGATCGACGGTGATTGCCATGAGTGTGAATTTCTTTGGATAAAAGCGTCTGAGTCCGGCAAGCGCGTAGAGGAGAGTGAGAGAGTCCTTGCCACCGGAAATACCGACCGCAATATGATCGCCCTCCTCAATGAGTTTATAATCGTCAACCGCCTGGCGTGTATAGCTTAAAAGTTTTTTTAATTCCATAGATTGCATATCACCTCGTAACTATTTTATAATGAAATTATCTGTCATGAAATGATCTATCATGAAATGAAATTTAGGATCAACGAAGCAAATAATTCAAAAAGGAGATTGATAAAATGAAATTTGTAATACAGCGCGTAACCGAGGCATCCTGCACGGTAGACGGCAATGTCACCGGCGCAATTCAAAAAGGATTTTTGGTTCTGATCGGAATTGCCGATACCGATACGACCGCAATCGCCGATAAAATGATCAAAAAGCTGTTGGGGCTTCGTATTTTTGAGGATGCGGACGGAAAAACAAATCTATCGTTGGCGGACGTCGTCGGAAGTCTTTTGCTGATCTCGCAGTTTACCTTATATGCGGATTGCCGCAAAGGAAACCGTCCTTCCTTTGTCCGTGCCGGGAAGCCCGAAATGGCGAGCCGGATGTATGATTATATTGTCGCACGGTGCAAAGAACAGATTCCAGATACCGGCTGCGGTATTTTCGGTGCGGATATGAAGATCTCTCTGTTAAATGACGGTCCGTTTACCATTCTGCTGGATTCCGAAGAGATCTGTTAAAACAGAACCCGTAAAACATCCGGCACAGCGTAGAACAGATTTATGGTTGTTTTATGCTGGAAACTATTCGTTAAACTTGTGTTTTGCGAATAAATATCCGTATCTCTACTATAGCACACCGCCGCCCGCATTTCAAGGAATATGTGCGTTTTTCCTGCATTTTGCCGGTGTTTGTTTGCGCAGACATAAAGAGGCGGCACCTTAAATCAAATAAGTGCCGCCTCTTTGAAACCATTTCGTTCACGTTGTATGATATTAGCCGATGATGTTATCTGGATGCATCGAGGATTTCACGGAACTTTAAGATCATATCAATACAACCGTCAATTCCCAGTTTACCGGAGTCCAGTGTCAGATGATAGCTCTGGGAATCGCCCCATTTTTTGCTTGTATAATAGTTATAATAACTTGCACGCTGCTTATCCTGTTTCTGGATCAGATCCCTGGCTTTGCTTTCCGTAATATTGGCGCGCTGGCTGATAATCTTAACGCGTTTGTCCATGTCCGCATGAATAAAGATATTGATGCAGTCCGGATTGTCCGATAATGCGTAATCGGCGCATCTTCCGACAATCACGCAGGATTCCCGCTCTGCAATCTTTTTGATGGTATCAAACTGCGCCAGGAACACTTTGTGGTTTAAAGGCATATCGAGAAACGGTGCCGAATGATAGCCGTTCAGCGAATATGTATCCATGACCAGGGAATACAAAAAGCTGCTGGTCGGTTTCTCATCATGATTCTCGAAAATCTCCTCGCAGAAACCGCTTTCCTTTGCCGCCTGCTGTAACAATTCTTTGTCGTAGAGCTTAATTCCAAGACGTTCCGCAAGCTTTTCGCCGATTTCTCTTCCCCCGCTGCCAAATTCACGACCAATGGTATAGATTTTGTTGCCCATAAAAGATCCCGCCTTTCCTAACATTCTATGAATATATTATAATACATTTTTTTGAAAAACGGAATTATTTTTTGAAATTATCGCAAATCTTTTAGAATTTTTTCAAAATATTCTGGAAGAGGCGCCGTAACCTCCATGTACTCTCTGGTTCTCGGATGAATGAAGCCGATCGTCATGGCATGAAGCGTCTGCCCCTGCAGCTTGTAGGGACTCTTTCCGCTGGAATACAGCGTGTCGCCAAGCAGCGGATGACCAATGCTTGCCATGTGCACGCGGATCTGATGGGTGCGCCCGGTCTCCAGTTTAAACTCCATGTATGTGTACCGCTCAAAGCGTTCCAGAACCTTGTAATGGGTGATGGCAGGCTTGCCGTTTTTCTCATTGATCGCCATTTTCTTGCGCTCGACGGGATGGCGGCCGATCGGTGCATTGACAGTACCCTCCTCCTCTTTCACTACACCGTATACAATGCCGCGGTAGCGCCGGTTCACGGAATGTTCCTTGATCTGCTCCGCAATAAAGACATGGCTCTCATCATTTTTGCAGACAATCAGTGAACCCGTTGTATCCATATCGATGCGGTGTACGATGCCCGGGCGGATCTCCCCGTTGATGCCGGACAAACTGTCCCTGCAGTGATACATGATGGCATTTACCAGTGTTCCGGAAGTATGTCCGGCGGACGGGTGGACGACCATTCCCTTCGGCTTGTTGACGACTAAAAGATCGTCATCCTCGTAGAGAATGTCAAGCGGAATATTTTCCGGAAGAATCGGCGTCTGTACCGCATCCGGAATCTCAACGCAGATCATATCATCTGCCTTTAACCGGTAGTTGGCTTTCTGCGCCGTATCATTGACAAGCACATGCCCCTCTTTGATCAGTTTTTGAAAAAAGGAGCGCGACTGCGCCGCATCTGTCTCGCTGAAAATGAGATTCAGATACTTGTCCAGCCGCTCTCCCTCATATGCAATTCCCGCTTCAAATGTTTCTCTAGTCATTGTCTTTTTTCTCCGAAGAATGTTGTCTGGAAGAACCCGATGGGAAAATCTGTTCAAAATCTTCTTCTTTGTAATAGAACAGACATAAAAAGATTAATAAAAATGCCGCTGCTGTCACATAAATATCCGCAACATTAAAGATCGGAAAATTGATCAGGCTGAAATAGAAAAAATCTACCACATAGCCCTGTCTGACGCGGTCGATGAAATTCCCGATGGCTCCTGCAAAAAACAGTACGGCAACCGCGTTGAGCCAGAAAAAGTGTCTCGTGGCGGGAAGTTTTTTGAAAAAAAGATATAGAATAAGCAGCGTCACCACGACGGTAACGGGAATCAGAATTATCAGCTTATTCTGCATCATTCCGAATGCGGAGCCACGGTTCTCCAGATAGCGCAGCTCAAACACGCCGTCTATGAGTACGTTGGACGGCTGATTCTTCAAATGGGCTACCGCAAGCATTTTGGTAAACTGATCGAACAGAATGAGGAGCACTGCAGCCACACAGCCGGTCAGATTGCGTTTCAAAATAGGTGAATGATCTTTCATAGATAAATTGTCCTTCCATGTTGTTTTCCCTGCCAGACCGGGATTACGCCCGGCATACATAACGAATGCCGTCCAGAATCTGCGCGTCGCTTAACTCGCGGTAAATATAGGCATCTCCGATGGTATGCAGCAGAATAAATTTGACCTGGTTTCCGACCATTTTCTTATCGGATTTGGTGGCAGAAAGCACAGCATCCGTTGAGATTCCATCGATCTGTGTCTGAAATCCAAAGGCAGACAGGCACTGCCTGATACCGGCAAGCTGCTCCTCGGTCAGATTTCCCTGCTTTTTAGAAAGATAAGCCGCAGCAAGGATTCCAAGCCCCACACATTCCCCATGGTACAGGGAAAAACCGCATAATTTTTCTATGGCATGCCCGATGGTATGACCAAAGTTCAACAGTGCGCGCTCTCCCTTCTCCGTCGGGTCGTGCTCTACAACTTCGCGCTTGATCTCACAGCTTCGGGCGATCATCTCTTCCATGACAGCCGGCTCCAGTGCCAAAATGGCATCATGATGTGCCATCAGCCATTCATAGTAAGCGGCATCCTTGATAAGACCGTGTTTTATAATCTCTCCCATCCCGGAAATGATCTGCCTGGAAGGAAGGGATTGCAGGACGGACAGGTTCATATAGACCAGTTTGGGCTGATAAAAAGCACCCAACATATTTTTGTACTGCATAAAGTCCACGCCGGTCTTCCCGCCGATGCTGCTGTCCACCTGGGAAAGCAGCGTGGTCGGCACCTGGATAAAATCAATGCCGCGCAGGTAGGTCGCCGCCGCAAAACCGGTAAGATCGCCGACAACGCCGCCGCCTAAAGCGACAAGCAGATCCTGACGGTCAAAATGCTGCTCGATCAGCGTTTGGTACAAAGCGTTCACCGTCTCAAGATTTTTATTGTGCTCTCCTGCCTCAAACGTATGAAGAATGACCGTGTCAAACTCTTTTTCCAACAGATCCTGTACGTCCCTCGCATACAAAGGCGCAACGTTGGAATCGGTCACAATGCAGATTTTCTGACTGCGCCCGTAGCCAAGTTCCTGCAGAAACGCAGGGAGCATTGAAAAATCATGAACCAGTTCAATATGATAAATGATACTGTCGTTTGCTTTTACCGGAATCGATTTTGCCATGAAAAACTCCTTTCAGTTTGCATAGAGGTCGTAATGTATTTTGAGCCGTCCCTTTCCGGTCGTCCCGTATTCCCCGCGATAGATAAAGCGTCCGTAACCGCGGACAGAAATAATATCATCCGCATGGCAGGTATAGGATGGATTCTGCATCAGCTTTCCGCTGACAAAAACCTTCTCCTGGCGTAGCAAAAGCGATGCCTGACTGCGGGACAGATGATAAACGCACGCGATGACGGCGTCAATCCGGTCTGAGGTTACGATCCCGTCCTGTGACTGGAATTCCTGTGTAGCCTTAAGATCACACAGGCTGCACGGCTCGACTTTCACGAGGGTGTGGCGTATCTTTTCAAGATGCTCCGCAAAATAGTCCGCAACGGTCTCCTCACACAGCAGATAGGCTTCCTGCTCCCCTACCAGAATATCGCCTAATTTGCAGCGGTCAATGCCAAGCTGCATCAGCGATCCGAGGATGTCCCGATGTCCAAGCTTCTCGGCAAATTTGGGATAAGCCGGGGTAATTTTTAAGGCGGAAATGGGATATTCCCAATCATAATAAAGAGCATCAGGAAGAAAGGCAATCATCTGACGCTCTGCACATGGAATACCGCCAAAACATTCGGTCCTCGTCGCAAACAGCTTCTCGGACTGGTGGTATATATTCAATTCATTTAAATTGAGGAAATCGCTGAATAGAACGATTCCCTTGCGATCCGCCTGTCTGGAGAGATCAAGCAGACGCTTCTGACAAAGATCCTGTTCGTTCATAGACTCTAAAAATCGGTCTGGACACTGCGTGTCGACTGGAACGTGTCTACCAGACTTAAGAAATCGCCGGAAATGTCAACCGATGCAGGTGTAATGATAAAGATATAGTTGGAGATCTTCTGAAGATTACCGCTGATTGCAAAGCAGGAACCCGATGTAAAATCGATAATCCGCTGTGCGATCTCGACGTCCAGTCCCTCAACGTTCAATACGACCGTGCGGTTATTGAGAAGCGTCTCTGTAATCTCTCTGGCATCTTCCACTGAGGTTGGTTTGATGACACATACTTCCATGCCGCTTCCTCCCTGCTTCTTGACCGGGCGAATCGGTGTGACCTTCGGAGAACTCTTGAAGGCTTTCTCGTGGATAGAATGATCTTCTTCATAATCATCCTCCTCCGCCTTCTTCTTGTCCTTGCGGAAAGAACTCTTCGATTTTACCGGTTCATCCTCTTCATAATCATCATCGTAATCATAATCTTCATTGTAAAAATCGTCGTCATCGTCCGGATTAAGACGCATGACATTTAAA
>OHYO01001130.1_pt1 | contig 9404 bp, 8 predicted proteins | sample 1580291 | NCBI WGS metagenome assembly OHYO01 (sample SAMEA3882526, study PRJEB24775) | human gut metagenome | biome: human-associated habitat; feature: intestine environment; material: feces | place: Netherlands | collected 2009/2010
CAATGATCTCCGCATCCACTTCTTCTGTTTTCTCCGGAACCGGCTTCTCACCGCCTTCTTTCAGACATTCCAGAATTGCTTCATTCAGTGACAGCATCTTCTCATCCAGAGTCGATACCATCTCTGCACATTCTCTCAGATCCCTGCTGATATAATCAGGAGCATCCCCTTCAAATTTGTAATAAATCTTATGCTCCAGACTTGCCCAGAAATCCATTGCGATCGTACGGATCTGAATCTCTACCTTAGTATCCACAACGCTGTCAGAAAGAAAAATAGGTACGGATACCAGCATATGGTAGCTCTTATATCCACTTTCTTTTGGATTCTTAATATAATCTTTGATCGACAATACTTTCAGATCGCTTTGATTACCGATCATCTCCGCCAGCCGGTAAATATCTGATGTAAAGGAACAGATCAGGCGGACCCCTGCGATATCATTGATATATTTTACCATATTCTCGATTGATATCTCGTAGCCGTATCTGCGTAACTTCTTTACAATACTTTCCGGTGTCTTGATCCTAGTCTTAATATGTTCAATCGGGTTGTATTTATGCACATGTTGGAATTCATCGTTCAGTATCTCCAGCTTTGTCCCCACTTCTTTTAACGCTGAATTATACAGGAACATGATCGTCTTCCAACTGTCGACATCCTCATAGTTCTTCATCGTATTTTCCATATAAATGTTCTCTCTCCTCTCTTCGCGAAGAGTTAAACCAGCACTGTTAATATTATACCATAAGCTGTACTAATATGTCATATTTTTCACATTTATTTAAGAAAGATTATACATTTATAAACTACAAAAGAAGCCGTCATCCGACAGCTTCTCTCTATATCTTTTATAATTTCTACTTTTAGAATTCAATTCCTTCTCTTGCCATTACCTTACGGTCATATGGGTGCTTCACCTTCATCATCATCGTTGCATAATCTGCAAGATCCAACATATCCTGCGATACTTCATGCCCTGTTAAGATAACCTCCAGTCCACGCGGTTTATGCTCCAGAAAACTTCTGATCTTCTCCTCACTTAAGACATTCAGATGGATCGCACATAATGCTTCATCCAGCACCAGTACATCAAAATTCGTACAGAACTTCACGATCTCATCCAGTGCTTTGTTGTTATAATGACGCAGCTCTGCTTTCTCATCCCCGTTCATCCGGCTTACGAATTTCACCTGATCACGCCCCGGAAGACAGGTGATCCCCGGTACTGCTTCCAGAATCTTTCTTTCATTCGATGAATTGTCCTTCAGGAACTGGAAGAAGAGCACCTGAAGTCCATATCCGGCGGCTCTGACTGCCTGGCCGACTGCTGCTGTTGTCTTTCCTTTGCCATCTCCGTAATACATATGAATTCTTCCTGTGCCCATCATAACATTCTACCTGCTTTCTCCTAAAAATCTATGTAAAAATTGAACTCATTTTTATTCTATTGGACATTATAATCGTTTAAGCCTGAAATGTAAATGCCTGGAAATCTACTAACCGCAGTTTCCCAGGCACTCTTTACATTATATTATGAAGTTTTATTTTATCCTGTCATTTTTCGTACATGTTTTTACACACGATAATTTAAATATAACACTTTAAAATTCCAGCTTCATATCTCCCATCTTGATCCAGTCTTTCTTTCTCATGAATTCTGAAACACCAAGTGTCACAACTGCCGGAAGCACAATCTGGATCAGCAAGATCTTGATCAGCACCATTTGTGCAGACTCTGTCTGGATCATCGTCTGCCATGTCATGATCTGTCCCACTAATCCTGCCGTTCCCATACCGGAACCGGTCGCATTGTTCGTCATATGGAGTACCATTGTTCCCACCGGTCCGAGGATTGCACTCGATATAATCGCCGGAAGCCAGATCACCGGCTTCTTCACAATATTCGGAACCTGCAGCATCGAAGTTCCGATTCCCTGTGCCAAAAGTCCTCCGACTTTATTTTCACGGTAACTTGCCACGGCAAATCCTACCATATTACAGCAGCATCCAACCGTTGCCGCACCTGCTGCCAGACCGGACAGATTCAGGATTACACCAAGTGCTGCTGAACTGATCGGCAGTGTCAGGATCATTCCCATCAGTACAGATACGATAATTCCCATCAGGAACGGCTGCTGTTCTGTTCCCCAGTTGATCAGTGAACCAAGCCAGCTCATGAATCCCGAGATCGGTGGTCCGATCAGGAATCCTACCAGACATCCACTTCCAATCGTCACAACCGGAGTCACCAGGATATCTACCTTCGTCTTTCCGGATACCATATGACCGAAGAAAATACCTACATATGCGGCAATAAATGCCCCCAGTGGTTCTCCCGGTCCGGCAAATACCATGGCTCCGTCTACGAATACCTTTCCTGCCAGAATACTGCTTGCAAATGCCCCTGCCATTCCGGCGGTTGCTGCAGATACGACTACCAACGGTGCTTCTTTGAACTTATAGGCTACTGCCACACCGATACCCGCTCCGGTAAGGGATGCTGCAAGTTTCCCTGCGATAAAGATCATCTCTCCAATATTTCCACCCATAAATGTTCCAATCTGCTGGATGATCGTGCCGATGATCAGTGTTGCGAACAGACCGTGCGCCATGGCGCTTAAGCCTTCAATGAAGATGCGGTCTAATACTTTCTTTACTTTTTCCATATAACGTTCTCCTCGTCCTTCCTTATCTGCTATTTTTTGTCGATCAATGCTGATTTACAGATATTTCGTTTGCATTTACATGTGTCTTGTCACATGTCACGAGTGTATCATACACTTGAGCAGAAAACAAGAATTGTTTTTTTTACGACAATTTTCCGCCTTTACTTTGTGTTTTATTCCCTGTATACTTGGAATATCAAATTGTAATATTCTTTAGATTTTCCAATCTGAAAATCCAAATATATACACGAACAGGAGGACTTCATATGTTCCGTTTATGGGGAAAAGAATTTAAAGACAATCATATGCTGCGCGACACTGTAATCTGCGATGAGACGGATGAGACCAGAACGCATAAGATCTTCAATGCTCTGGACTCGATCTGTTATGAGTTCGACCTCAGCAAACCGATCTGGCTGGATCATAATATTGATGAATTCAAAAGACATGACAAGACAAGATTCTATCAGGATAACTTTGTGGATTCCATTGATTTTGATTATCTGGAGATTCATATTATTGAAGAATAAACTATGCATAAATAACAAAAAAGAAGTCAGGCGGCCACCGTTTACTGAGGGCTTACCTGACTTCTTTCTTATGTTTTATTCATTCCTGATCGCCGCAAGCGGGCTCAGCTTCATTGCCCGTTTCGCCGGGAAATATCCCGCCAGCACTCCGACCAGCACTGCAAATACCATGGACATCAACACAAGCCACCACGGAATATAAGATATCGTGCTGTCTGTTCCCATCGACATAGCACCGCTGCTTCCAACAATTATATTAATGGCTGCTGACATTACGAAGCTTAGAATATTTCCGGCAATTCCTCCGAGAAGACCTATAAACGCTGCTTCCAGCAGGAACATTTCCCGGATATTCCTAAGACTGCATCCAAGTACCTTCATCACACCGATTTCCTTTGTCCGTTCATAAATGGACATCATCATCGTATTTGCAATTCCGATTGCAGCTACCAGTAATGACACCGCACCAATACCTCCGAGCACCGCCTGTACAATCGCGAACTGACTCTTCATACTATCTAGATATTCCGCATTGGTCTCAACATTATATCCCATATTACGGATTACATCAGCGACCTCATTCACGTGATCTATATCGTCTGCTTTCACTTTTAATGACGTATAATAGAAGCCTTTTAATGCCTTTCCAGCTTTGGTCTTCGGCTGTCCCGGAATGACTTTGCCTGCATATTCTTTCCGCAATAACTGCTTTAAAGTCTCCAGGTCACAAAATACACTGTCATAATTATTGGAATAGTCATCCAGGCCGCCATTTATCACACCGCTTGCCCTTACTACATATTTTTGGACAGGTTTTGTCTGTCCGGTTCCGGAATCTGACTGGCTCCCTGCACCTGCTGTTCCGTCTGTACTGTCTCCAAAGGCTGTGCTGCTGTCACTATTGTAATTCTCTGTATCCGTGATCATGAAAAGAGAATCTTTCATCAGATTGATATTCGGGACTTTCCCGGTATCATAATATCCGTTGCCGCTTCCTGTTTCATAAAAATCAGTGATCACGCCATTTCCGAATATCAGCTCCAGATGTCCTGTTCCGGTCTTTGGAAGCGTTCCATCTCCAAGATCCATATTTAGGGATTTCAGACCTTCCGGTGTCATTCCTTGCAACTGGACCTGCGCCATATAGGAGCCTTTCAGCAGGATCACCGAAGTCTCATAGATTGGTGCAGCTAATTTCACATGATCCATTTTACTGATCTTTTCAACCAACTGGTCATCTATCCTTTTTTCTGTCTCCTGTCCTGATCCCATACTTTCTGTCGTCATACCGTCACTGTTGTCCGATCCGGTCACAGTGATACTGGTCAGACCTCCCGACTGTTCCACTTCCTTATAAAGAGACTGCTGCATACCAAGTCCGAGTGAGATCATCACTACAATCGAAGCTGTACCGATCAACACACCAAGGACCGTCAGAAATGTACGGAGTTTCCTTCTCCGCAGACTATTGATGCTCATCCTCAGAAGATCGTTCCAGTTCATCCAATAACTCCTCCTCTTCAATCTCTGCCAGCTGTTTCTTTTTGCGCTTCTTAAGTATTACGACTGCTGCCACCACTGCAATGACCACTGCTGCGATTACAACCGGAATTACAGGAAAACTTTTCTGTGTCTCCTCCGGCATATCGGAAGCTGCCGCCTCATCATCATCCACTTTTTCTGTCACTTCCAGATTCAGATCTTTCGTGGTTGTTGAAATGTTCCCCGATTCATCTTCATAACTAAGTGTCATCGTTACCTTCGCCGGACCATCCGATATTTTCTTTCCTTCCAGCATGGCATCAATCGAACCGGTTGCACCGGATTCTATATTTCCGATAAATACTTCCGACTTTTTGATATTCTTTCCTTCAAATGTAGCTTTTACATTATAGAGCTTGATCCGTCCCAGATTATAAAGACTACACATCACATTTGCTTCTTCACCGACAGCAACGCTCTGCGGACTGATCTCAAAATTGCTGATTTCAAATCTTGCATCCTGCTTCACCGGAATAGAGATACTTGACGATCCTTCTACCTGTGTAGCATTCGGATCTTCATATTTCATGGAAAGTTCCATGTTGTATGGCTTCTGAAGAAGATCTGATTTTGCATTCAGTTCGATACTGATATCGGCTGTTCCATTCGGGGCAATGCTGTCCAGATAAATGGAGCTTGCACCGGATGATGGAAGGAATGCCGGTGATGTCGTCTGTTCATCGCTGCCTTCTGTCGGTGCTGAAAGATCGAACAGCATATTGCTGACTTTCATCTTGGATGTATTTTTCAGATGGATAGTTAACTTGAAATTACTGCCCGCACGGACTTCTGCCGGATCGGTTGTAAATCCGGTTACGATCACACGCGGAACAGAACCATTTCCCGAAGCTTCACCTCCATCCGTACTTCCACCGGATCCTCCGCTGTAAGCTGCTTCTCCGTTACTGTAACCGCCGGCATCCGGTGTCTGGTAAGATGTGTCAGAACCACTGCCTGCTCCATTGCCATTGCCTTTTCCTGTATCCTTGCCTTCATCTGTATCTTTGTTGTCTTTATTATCCTGTGTGTCTTTCTGTACCGGCTTTGCTGTGGTATTCATATAAAACCATTTTGCTGTCTCTTCCTGCCCATCTGCAGATATTGTAAATTTCAATTTATATCTTGTTGTTGGAACATCATCTCTTTGAATAAATTCAAAAGAAACTTCTTGTTGTTGTCCCTTTTCAAGCGTTCCTAAACTTTTCTGATAGCTTTGTTTTTCGGTTTTAAATGGCCAATCTTCATTCTTGTCTCCCAAATCTGGCGTTATTGTAACATTATTCAACACATTTCCAGAATTATTAGTTATTACAAAGTTCCATTTTTTCTTTTTCCCTGCTTCAAATACGGGTGCTTCATTGTTCTTCGATTTAATAAAAATTCCATTCTCTGTGCCTGTTGCAGCCTGTACCATCTGCGGATGCAGCATAGTTGTCATCATGATCACTGCCAGAAAGGCAACAATGATTCTTTTCAAGCAATTATTTCCTGTCTCTTTTTGTATTCGTTTCTGCATGTCTTCCTCCCTATTCTTTTCCTTTTTTCCATCGGTTATCTTCTATCTTAATGATCCTGCCGTCCCGGATATGAAATACCCTGTCCGCATAAGTTGCCAGATGATCATCATGTGTGACCATGACCAGTGTCTTCTTCTGCTCTCTGACCACCCGCTGCATCAGTTCCATGACTTCTTCCGATGTATGGGAATCCAAATTTCCTGTCGGCTCATCGGCAAATATAATATCCGGATCTACTACCAGTGCCCTGGCAACTCCCACTCTCTGCTGCTGTCCGCCCGACATCTGGTTCGGCAGATGCTTCTTATGCTTTCCAAGTTTTACCAGATCTAACATCTCATTGGCTTTTCGTACTCTTACATCTCTTGGAACGCCGCGGAAGCTAAGCGGCAATGCTACATTTTCCACCGCATTCAACGTTCCCATCAGATGAAATGACTGAAAGATGAATCCCACATGATCCCGCCGGAATGTCACCAATTGTTCTTCATTTAACTTTTCAATATGCTTTCCCGCAATGATGACCTCTCCCTTTGTCGGTTTTTCCAGCCCCGCCAGCATATTCAGAAGTGTAGATTTACCGGAACCGGATGTTCCGACAATTGCACAAAACTCTCCTTCATATATCTCAAAATCCACACCATCCAGTGCGCGTACAAACTCATCACCAACACGGTACAGCTTGTATAGATTCCTGACTTCAATTACCTTCCTCATACTCCTCCTCTCTGTCGTTTTTCAGACTTATCAGAATATGGATTCATTTTACTATAGAAATATAAAGACTTCCTCTTATAAATTATGAAGATTTTCTTAATACCTCCGACCGTTCAGATAATATTTCTCATTTATGCCGTTTAAATTCTTGCGCCATATCACACGTATTATATTTTATACAATTTTCGCTAAGATTTTCCGTGCATATTATTTCAGAAGTGGTATAATTGGTAGGACAATTTCACCAAAGTAAAGTGGATATCTTATGATTCACAAGATATAGGGAGGAACACATGAAGTTTGTAAGACAATTTATGATCATCCTGGCGATCTCATTCGTCGGAGAACTGTTGCACGCATTACTGCCGCTCCCGGTTCCGGCCAGCATCTACGGCCTCGTTCTTATGCTGATCGGTTTACAGACCGGTATACTTCCACTCAATGCAGTAAATGAAGCCGGAGGATTTCTGATTGAAATCATGCCAATGCTTTTTATCCCTGCCGGAGTCGGACTTATGGTTTCCTGGGGTGCTTTAAAGCCAGTCATCATTCCGATCAGTATTATTATCGTCGTTACAACCATCCTTGTTATGGCCGTAAGCGGACGTATTGCACAGTTTATCTTAAAGAAAGAGGACAAAAAACATGAGTAAATTATTACAGGATTCCACATTTTTCTGTCTGGCGATCAGCCTGATCGGATATGAGATTGGTATCATTCTCAGACAAAAAACGAAACTTGCGCTTTGTAATCCACTGCTGATCTCCATTGTATTTGTTATTATTATTTTGAAAGTTACCAATATTAAATATGAAGTGTATGAGGACGGCTCGCAGTTACTCAGCTATCTGCTGACACCTTCTACGGTCTGCCTTGCAATTCCTCTGTATCAGCAGATGGGACTGCTAAAGAAGAACATGAAAGCAATTCTTGCCGGAATTCTCTCCGGAGTCTTCACAAGTCTTGCCGGCGTGTGGGTCTTCTCAACATTATTTCATCTGGATAAGCAGATCTATGCAACGTTACTTCCGAAGTCGATTACAACAGCAATCGGAATGGGTATTTCGGAAGAGCTTGGCGGAATCGTTACCATTACAGTAGCCGCCATCATTATCACCGGTATCATCGGAAATATGTTTGGTGATGTAATCTGCAGACTGTGCGGAATCAGACATCCTATCGCAACGGGACTTGCGATCGGTACCGCAACGCATGCCATGGGAACTGCAAAAGCTATGGAAATCGGTGAGATCGAAGGTGCCATGAGCAGTCTTTCTATTGCGGTTGCCGGACTTATAACGGTTGTCGGATCAACTATTTTCTATCAATTATATTAAAAATATGAATCAGACATATGGAGGTAAATGATTATGGAAAAAACAATTATCTGCATCGGACGTGAATATGGAAGCGGTGGACATGCCATCGGAAAGATTCTGGCAAAACGCACCGGATATGAATTCTATGACAAAGACCGTTTCATCGCAATCGCAAAGGAACGCGGCTTCGAAGGTGAAGTCGAAGAATATCTGGAAGAGCAGCCGATGAACAGCTTACTGTATTCTATCGCTCTTAACTACTCCAGACCGAAGAAAAAACCTTTCCCTTTTGAATTGGTAGAAGAACTGGCTGCCGAAAAGCCCTGCATCATTATCGGACGTTGCGCCGGTTATCTGACACACGGACAGGACAATGCATTCAGCGTATTCGTTCATGCGGATATGGAGAAACGTATCGCAACCGTTATGGCACACGATCATATCAATTCTCGATTAAAGGCCAAACGCAAGATTGAAGAGATTGACGAGAAGCGCAGTGCTTTCCGTAAAGAATTCACAGGGCAAGAGTGGGGACAGTCAAAATATTATAATCTGTCTGTTGATACCACACATCTGACTTTTGATCAGGCTGCGGATCTGATTCTTTATTATAAGAAACTTGCGGAAGAATCACATGAATAGACACGAATCTGCAAATCTAACTTTATAAATTTCTTTATGAATCAGACTTTCTGTGCTAAAATTTTTGTGACAAGAATTTTGGCACAGAATTTTTATACCCAATATACAAGAAAAGCTGCCAGTGGTAGGTTTTCTGTATTACCATTTATCATAAAGATACGGATTTGACATAAGGAGGATTTGACATGATCAAGGTCATTGGTCTTAATATCAAAGTATTAAAAAAAGAGCCTTTCTCCGGCTCTCATCAGGGGATGCGCTTCTTCATGCGTGCAGAAGATGATACACTGCATGTATGGGTATATCCGGAACCGTGGTGTTTCGAGAAGACTTCCGATGATATGAAGACAGCAAAAGATTTTCCATTTACCCAGGAGGGACTGGATGATTCAATGGAATGGATCAGCCAGGAATTCGAAAATCGGAAGGATTACTGGATGCAGATGGAGAAGGATAAGATGAAGATG